>Ga0154005_100093_pt1 | contig 49484 bp, 56 predicted proteins | sample TSFL089MetaG_FD_104698 | JGI IMG/M metagenome (GOLD analysis project Ga0154005, IMG submission 104698) | Attine ant fungus gardens microbial communities from Florida, USA - TSFL089 MetaG | ecosystem: Host-associated > Fungi > Mycelium > Unclassified | place: USA: Florida, Lake Talquin State...
CCAATAATATCGTGCATCATGAGCAGTCACAAGGGAATTTAGCACGCAGCCATATATTTATATAAACCGCTACAACCGCTACAAACTCGCGATCCGGTCGAGTGATGTATATTCTTTCGAACCATTATCTTGAGTAGTATAAATAATCATTTATATACTGTAGTGTGCAACTTAAACACACACAGTGAGCAAAGGGCGTCTCTGTTGAATCGATTTCCCATTCTATGTCATGTGCCACACACTGCGACACAAGTCATGCCGAGGGTCATGTTATGATGGTGCCATGATGGTACCTTGACCCTCCAACTATTAGAATGTTCCATGCCGAGATGCCGAGCCTGAATTTCAAATTTGGGGGTTCCCAGACTTCTCCAGATGTTGTAGTCTGGGAAGGCCTTCAGATCGTTTGCCAGACTTGTCTCGGTGTTCTCACCATCTGGATATCCTCATGGTGTGGACTATCTTAATGCATTACATGGCCACTGAATCATGTTCTACTTGAATTCAAGAGTTTATGATGTAATACTCAAATTTCACAGTGGTGTACAATGTATACTACGATATACAAAGAAGCAACCAGAATCACTCTTAACTGATTTCAAGAAAATTGAAATTTAAGTATGACACAAAGAGAAGAGAAGAGAAAAAAGAAATGAAGAAGAGGAATGCGAGAAATCTACACAGTGCACAAGAGACCCATCCTATGATACGTTACTGGTCCATGCAAATGCAGCGCAAATGCAGCTAGGTTGTCGTCGAGGAACTGACCAAGTGCTTGACAATCATTTGATCCTCTGCCTTGTAGTTGAAACGAGATCGCTCATGCCACAGAGACAAGAATGATCGCAATTGGGAATAATTATCAATCCTAAGGCTGAGGATGTGGTGAACTTTGTTTGAGCCTCGAGTAGATAGACTCTGTCATCCACTGATCGATTTACTGCTTAGATTTGCCCCTTAAAACCTCAAGAGATGTGAAGGGGTCAGGGTTTTCCAACACTAGTGGTTTTCGCGTCGTCGTCGACCAGAGTGGAGGTGCCATCTGGCTTTACCAGGGCAATCCAGGGATTCAATGCAGTCATTGGCATTTGATTTGACGTAGGCTCTGAGAGATTGAGCAATAGCTAAGGATTCGCCTTGCTCTGAGTGGGGAATGAATCGATTGCACTTTCACATTCTCCTTTTCCAGTAACACCTTCGAACCTACTGCTAGTCTACTTGCAAACTTCGCCCATGCCCTACTCCTTTGACCACATGCTTCCTGTGGATGGGAGCCTCCACGTTCTAGTTGCTTGAATCCAAAAATAAAAACATAAGTCACGTAATATCAACATGCAGTCCATGCTATAGGTGATCAGACTTGTGCTTCCGAGGCAGGAGTGATTGTTATTTGTTGATGTTGACACTTAATATACTCTGCTCTTTATGGCTCTGCCATTGCCACTGGCATGGAGTTAAGTAGGTATAAGCTTGTTCCCGCGTTTTCCAACTGACTAGTTTCAGGTCCCACAGGGATTACTTACTATTACAGTACTCAGACACAAGAATCGACTTACATTCGTCCTACTCCCTCTATTTCTGCAACACAGTCTCGAGGTTCTATTCCTAAGGAGAAACCCATACTCAAGAAGCGTATCCCTGACACAGAATGGTTGTGCGTTATCACGAGTCTAGGTAATAAGTTTTACTTCAATGGTCCCAAACAGGCAAGTGTTTGGCAATTCCCAAAGGAAATAGCAGGAGCAGTGGCAGAGATGGAATCCAAAGAAAGGGAAGACAAGAAAAGGGCACAGACAGGATTGCTGGCCCACGCTGCTGAGGCAGAAGAACAAATAGAGGTAGACCGAGTTGAGCAAGAGACGAAGAGAGTTATCAAGAGAAAGGCTGATGAAGAAACGCCTTTAGATGAAATTGTTGTTTCTAAAAAAGTCAAAAAAGAGAGCGACGAAGATAGCGAAGAGGAAGAAGAGGAAGAATGGCAACGCGAAGCTGCTGCCCAACTGGCTGCGGAAGCAGCAGAAGAATGCAGGCGGCAAGAAGAGAAAGAAGAGGACCAACGACAGAAGGAAGAAACAAAGACTGTTCAAAATGTCATCAATATGCCGACCAAGGTTGATTTGTCCATTGATGAAGCCAAAGCTTTATTCAAGGTACAAGCTGCGAGGTCTGTCAGATCGCTTCGTCTAACAGAGCTTTTACAGTCGCTGTTGAGGGAGAAAGATATCAATCCACTCCACCCTTGGGATATATCACTGCCCAAATTCGTCAATGATCCTCGATATGTCCTTCTACCCTCTGTTACTGCACGCCGCGATGCTTTCGATGAATACTGCCGGGACCGTGCTCGAGAACTCAGGGCGAATGTGGTTCAGAAAGAAAGAAACACAGTAGATCCCGAGCAGGATTTCAAGCGCCTCCTCGAACAAGAGGTGAAAAGTACTAGAACAAGCTGGACCGATTTCCGTAGAGCCTGGAAGAAGGACAGAAGATTCTATGGCTGGGGTAGAGATGATCGGGAACGGGAAAAACGTTTCCGGGAATTCCTCAAGGATCTCGGAGAGAGTGAGTCTTATCCTCAGAATATGTAGTCACCTTACTTTTTTGACAGAGAAACGTGTGGCTGCTCAAAAGGCTGAGGCAGATTTCTTTTCACTATTGAAAGAACATCAGAATGACATGCGTAAAGGTGTCTTATGGAAAGAGGTGCCATTCCAATCAATACTAGATTATGGCCTTGTCTCACAATACTTCAGGCAAAGAAAAGCTTGACGCAGGACCCACGATATGATGCAATAGGATCTTCTTCCCTCAGAGAGGAGCTTTTCAATACTTTCATGCAAGGCATCCAACGGCCCTTGTCTTCAAGAAACCCCGAAGCCATGCCATCTGAGCCAGCTGCTCTTACTAGGGAAGAGAGAAGGGAGCATGCCGTGAGAGAGCGGGAAGAAAAAGTCAAAGCTGAGCGTAGCCGGATTGAAATGAACATTGGACGATCCAGAGCGGGAATTAATCAGGAGGAGGGTGAGCGTGACTATAAGTGCAGGCTTCAATTTTATCGTCGGGGACTTGACATTCACATGGTTCCTTAGGTCAATGCTCGTTGATGCTATCCGAGATCCACAGGTATTATCTAACTCAATCTAGTACAAACACTCACACTTTCTTTCAGGTGAATTGGAACGGCGTACTACCGCAACTCAGAAAAGATCCTCGTTTTCGTGACTCTATTCTGCCTCGTGATCAACAACTAGCATTATTTCAATCACATATTGCTCATCTTCGTCAAAAACATATGACGAGTCTTCATAATCTATTTCAAGTACATTCATCCTCACTAGCAACATCTTTCAGTGATTTACCCGTCGAGTCTCTGCTCGACTCTTCACCCGTTACAAAGATTGGTCTAGATATCTACCAACTGGAAGGCGAGTACGACAATTGGCGAAGGCAACGCACAACCGCCGCTCGAGCAGCCTTTAATGAGATGCTTGTTGAAAACTCCTTCATTGAGTTCTGGGGCAGACTGAACAAGATTGGCGGTGAGGGTGTGGATGGAGGTGTGAAGGCCGATGAAATGGGAGAGGATGAGGGAGAAGGGGGTGGGGGGACAGTCGACATGAAGGCGCTCGCAAAGAAGGTAGATTTGACAGAGATGATTAAGGTTTTGAAGGTATGCGTGAATACTGGTGGCCAAGTTGCCTGTGGCTAATTGGGCCTGTAGAACGACAAGCGCTATACAGTATTTGATCATGTTCCTCAAGAAAGAGAAATATGGCTACGAGTGAGCTCTATGGTTTTGGAATAATCTTCAGCAGCTGATTGCTTATTTTTCATAGGAATATGTGGCAAATCTTTCAGCTCCCAAGTTGTCAGTCCATGTCTCTTGATATTGATATCCAGGCCGGATTCAAGAGTCGGCTCTGTTTGGGAGGATTGGTGTCTCAGTTTTATCAATAACATAATACTATGTATCTCCCATATAGTATTCTACTCCAGTAGGAGTCACGCGTTTCGTGGCAGAAAACGACCACGACAATGACACGTCATTCCAATTATTGCAGAGCACTATTTAACTATTTAGTCACATTTGATTGCTGCCGTTCCTGCACCTTAAGTTGAACCTGAATAGAAGGGAAAGCTGTCATGAGGCTCCTTCATCCATTCTTTGTCGCGCTTTCCCTCCTCTCTGTCGACGTTTGGGCTGCAGAGGATGCATCCAGGGTCAAGCATGACTACCAAGTGTGTCTCCCTATTCAACCCAATTCATGACTCTAATGTGGTGGTGTTTCAGAGTGATGTTGCCCGCATGCGAAAGATTGTCATTAACAGGTAGGTGCTTGGGTGTATACGACCAAGTTTCCATGCTCATGTGTTGTCTGCATAATACAGTCTTTACTCACACAAGTAAGCCAATCACTTTCATCACTCACCCTGCTTTCTCTAAGTCACACACAGGGAAATCTTCCTCCGCGAACTAATATCAAATGCTAATGATGCAATCGAGAAACTTCGCATTACCAGCCTCACAGACAAGGATGTGTGGGATGGTGGCGAGTTACTGAACATCACTATAAAAGCTGAGAAGAGTGAAGATGGAAAATCTGGAAAGCTTGTTATTTCCGACACTGGTATTGGCATGTCAGATCAAGAACTTGCAACAAACTTAGTGAGTTGAATTCTTGGTTGAGGTGAGACATGCTGATGAGGTGTACAGGGTACCCTTGCAAAATCTGGCACTTCTGAATTTCTAGAAAGAGCCGAAGGAGGAGCTGCTCAAGGAAATCTGATAGGAGCATTTGGTCTCGGTTTCTACAGTAGTTTCCTGGTTGCCGATCGTGTCGAGGTCGCCTCGATTCCCCCTGCCACAAAGAAGAATCCTAATCCGACCCAGTACATCTTCAGTTCTGCTGCAGAGGATAGTACGTTTGATGTCTACCCTGATCCTCGTGGAAACACTCTTGGCCGGGGCACTGAGATCACGCTTCACATGAAGGATGATTCCTTGGATTACCTCGAGGAACAGAGCATCAAAGATCTTGTGTAAGGAGCTGTACCCGGAGTCTGATTTTCTCACTAACTTAGGATTTAGTCACAAACATTCCTCTTATTCCTCTTCGTTTCCCATTTATCTGTTCACTCAGAAAGAACGGGAGGTTGTCGATGAAGACGTTGAATTTGATGTCGGAAAAAAAGATGAGCCTCTCGCACCTGAAGACACAAATGAAGATGAAGCTGTTGTCGAGGAAGTCTTGGAGGACAGGGATGAGAACCCTCCAACTCCGAAAATGAAAAAGGTGATCATCGACGAATGGGAGCAACTGAACGCTCAACCTCCCATCTGGACACGGTGCGCTCGGCTTCTTGCGTCGGTTGGACTGTTCTTCAATGACCTTTAGTGATCCTAAGACGATCTCCGACGAAGAATATAAGAGATTTTACCAAAGTTTCTTCAAGGAGTATGATGAGCCCTTAGCTTGGCAACATTTTTCTGGCGATTCTGGCTCTGGTGTCTCTTTCAAAGCCATCGTATATATCCCTTCAAAGCTGTGAGTGCTGACATCAAACAAAGAGATCAAGTCCTAATGTCATCAGTGACGAGCAATATTGGCAACAACCATTAGAATATCAATCGAAGGATGTCAAGCTAATGGTCAAGCGGACATTTATTACTTCAGATTTTGGGGACAATTCCCTCCCCAAATGGGCGACCTGGGTCAAAGTCGTTGTTGACGGTGAGTCCACTGTACCTTCGATAAAAGCATCCATGATGAATGTATTTCCAGCTGATGACCTTCCACTCAATGTTTCTCGCGAGACTCTCCAGTCCAACCAATTTCTTCGACAGCTCAAGAGTATTATTCTCAAGAGACTGATACAGCTCATGAGCAAAATCGAGGAGGAAGAACCGGAGAGATTTCAGAAAATTCAGAACGTCTATGGCTCTGTTCTCAAGCTGGGTGCCATTGAGGACACTAAAAACCGCGAGAAACTCACTGCTCTTACCCGATTTGCATCCAACCAGCGTAACACGACTTCTCTTGAACAGTACATCCAGAACAAGAAGAAGGGTCAGAGACACGTGAGTTATCTGTTTTGTTGAATTTCTGTCGTGTCCTCATATGATCTGTAAAAGATCTTCTACCTTGCTGAGATTGGAAAGGAAGTTGGCCAGCTAGCTGAGAGTGTCTTCATTGAGAAGCTCCATGCTCGTGGCTATGAAGTTTTGTTGTTGAATGAGCCTCTTGATGAAATAATGTTTGGTAACATTCGGGAATGGAAGTAAGTGTTGATCATTCTTTGTGGAATTTTTCAGGCTTATTTGAATCATAGCAAAATACCCTTTCAAGATGTTGCCAAATCTGGTCTCAAGTTTGGTGATGAAGGTGTGCTGGTTGAATCGCCCTTGGTATTTTACTTATCTATTTTCAGCTGAGGATCCCGAGGAGGAGAAAGCTTTACAAAAACAGTTGACAGAAGAGTACAAACCCCTTCTGGAATGGATTAAAAAGGAGGCCAAGGATGTTGTTCAGGATGGTGAGTTCACCCAGTTTAATCAAACAATTGTTCACTCCAATTTGCCTCTATAGTAATCATCACGAACCGTCTTGTGAAGAGCGCCTGTGCTATCGTTGCGGCTCCTGGTGGTTACACTGCCAATGTCCAGAAGATGATGAGTGAGTTGGGTAACCATGATTTACAAGACAAGTTAACTGAATCACTCTGAGCTTCATCGAAAGGTCAAGCAAAGCAGGGTGGTATAATCCATGAATATGCTCTGAAAGCGAAACACCTCGAGATTAACCCTCGTTCTCCTCTGATTGAGGGCCTGCTGCGTCGTGTCAAAGATCTCCCAACCGAGGAAGACGAGCGAGACCTTGAAGCCGAGGAGGAGCTCCAAGAGGTGGCTTCCATTCTTATCGATGGTGCACTTGTCCGCTCTGGCTTTGAAGTTCCCAATAGTAATGCGTAAGTTCTAGATAACTTCTTTCCGCATTTGCTTATGCATCTTAATCTAAAGGTTTATGTTCAAGATTGACCGTGCGCTAAGGAGGTCCTTGGGCGTGTCCGAAACGGCTCCTACAGATGAGAGTGTCAGGCCTGCGCCTCCTGTAGATCCATCAATGCCTACTGAAGAAGAACTCATGGAAGAGTACATGAAAAGTTTGGACGAGGAGGATGACGGAAAAGCGAAAGTTGTGCTTCCCGACCATCTCAAGGACCAAATCTCTATTGAGATGGAGGAACTTGCTGATGACGAGGACATCGTTTCCGAAGACAAAGAGTCGCAGCATGACGAGCTTTGAGATGTGTATCTTAATTCATAAGGGAATATATATCTTCAGATTATGTAAAGGCTGAGACGGTGTAATTAGAAAAGTTGCCACGGCTGCTGATCTATGTGTTGCTGGACTCTCCTCTACTCTTCAGCTATTGATCACATACAGATATCAAAATGCCTGCATCGTTCTCTCGGTTGCAACTAGCAGCAGCATTGTTGGGTGAGCTGGTCTCGTCATGGTTGCCGCTTCCCGCTTACCTCGTCTGTAGAGTATGACAACGATCTGGATAATCCTGACACGCCACGTCGTTACGCACAGGAAAGTGCGATATTCGCACATTTTCGCCGTAACCCTGTAGCAGCGTCTCGAATTGCCCCGAGGCAAAGCGATTACTTGGGCGTCAATTTACCAAGCGAGACGGGAAGCTTAGGCGGTAAAGAGTCTGCTCTAGGAACTAGACGATCTCGAGGCTCAATAGATGCTTTGCGCAATCCATTTGGAGCCGATAGTAACGATGGCGAAGAGGAAGCCGAAGATATAGAAGTGGATTTGACCTCCTGGGGATTAGATGCATTCATAGCAAAAGACAAGTCAGGAAAGGGAAAGGGGAAAGTGCCCTCTATTGCTGCAACAGCACCTCCTACGACAACTTTACGTTCTCACTTGCTGCCAGGTTCTGAACAGGCTTTTCTTGCTCCCAGGCGTGCGATCAGCTATTCTCGATCTATGAGCCTAGGCAGTTCCGTTGATCTTCTCCGTCAGGCTGGAAATACTCCTGCAGATTCCCGTCGCCGCTCTATCGCTTCGCCTCTTGATATCGTCAATGTGGAGGTCAACCATGCAACCTTTCCAAGACATCGTTCTAGCTCTACTGGTATCATGCAGGATACGGCTGGACCATCACAGGGCGTTCCTTTTCCCACCGGTTCTACTCGTGCTACCTCCCCTGGTCCTTCTGAAGTTGTAACCGGTCGAAGAGTACATTCCCGTACTTTCTCAATAGCAAGTTTGAATTCTAGGATGATGCTTGGCGACGTAAAGGAAGAGAGTCGACCACAGTCAGCTTACGATGAAGACGGAGAGGCTGTAGTCCCAGAAGATAACCCTTTTTCTCTGAAGCCACCTTCACATACATCGCGTTTTGACCCTAAATACGGTGCTCATGCTCGAACTATGTCCAATGCATCCTTGGGGACCCGTGCTCCTCTCAATGATGACTCAGAGTCCGTAATGACTGGTGCTGGTGGAGGTTTTACCAGAGACCGTCGCTACTCAACTACTCTTGATCTACTCCGACCCAAAGTTCTTGTAATGCCGAGTCCACTCCAATCAGCAGCTCCACCCGAACTTTCCTCAATTGACAATCGCATTAGGGATGGTTTTACTCTGTCTAAAGACGGCCCTCCGCTTCCCCCAGGTGCTCGAACTAACCGCAGGATGTCAACTCTCCTCGGTATCTCTGACACTGTTCCACGTATTGCATCCAATTCTTTCACCCCGAATCCACTGGAAGATCTTACCCTCTCTCAACAACTCTTCCGTAGTACACTGGCTATTGATGGACGCTTTGATGCTTTTCCTCCCGATCTTCCCCGAGCGACAGAGGAAGGAGAACAAGCTCAAATTTATCCTGAAGAAGTAGAAGCCGAGGAATTACGTCCGCCCTCGCTGCATCCTGAAGCCTCTGCTCCCAAACGCCCGCCTGGAAAGCTTTATGGAAAGAGCCTCATCGATGATCTGGAAGCAAGAAAAGCCCAGATGCGTAGCAAGCAGAGGTAGGACAGTATCACTTAGTTTAGTCGATTGTTTCTAAACATTTCAGCAGGGTATTCTATGGTGATCAGCGTCCATCAATGATGGACCGTAGTGAAACCCAACGAAACAGTACACTCATCAACTCAGCCGTGCTCGCACGCCCAGCGTCCCAATTTTTACATCATTCCAGATCTGGAGAAGGGCTTACTCAGAGGAATCCTACAAACATCAAACCCCTTCTGTCGTTTGAAAATGACAAGATTCCTCAAACTGCTCCGATGCCTGGTCGTCCCATCAATAGTCGGTCTGTCTTCGGCGTGGATAAATTATGGGAGCGTGAAACACAAAAACTTCGTGAGATCGAGGCACAGGAGAAATTAGAAGGCGAAGAACGTAAAAAACAAGAGGAAGAGGAGCGACATAGAACGGAAAAGAGGGGTAAAAAGCGCAAGAACAAGAAACAGGGAGAACACACCACAATCTTATCACCTGAGAATTTGGTCGTATCAGAATCTTGTACTGGACCCAGAGTGTCAACCCAACCACCAATGTTGCCTAACATTGAGTCCGCATTAAGAGAGCCTTTGCCACCAGTGGATGATGACGACAATGAGAGCGAGGATGAAGGTCTTGTCATATCTGCATACCAAGCTCCCGAGTCAGCGTGGCATGCTGGATCGTCGGATGAGGAAGGACCTCATCGTACAACCGAGACTGGACCCAGATTTCGGACTCGAAAGCGGGCATCTCATCCTCCTGTGGATGTCGAAAGTGATGAGGATGTCCCACTTGCGGCTACCTTCCACAAGGCATTTCAGCAGAATCTCAATTCTAATTTCCAGCAATCCAATCAGCAGAAAGACGACGACGATGAAGAGCGACCACTATCCACATTGTTAGAGAATGCCAAAATCAAAAAACTTACTTCTCCGGTGCTTGATATCAATTTTGATAAACTCTCTATGGGCGAGACCCACAGTAAGGCTGAGGATGATGAAGACGATAATCAACCCCTTGGTCTGCGAGCATCGAGGGTGCTATCCGGATTGAATAACGGAGGCGATGAAGACGATGACGATCGCCCGCTAGGTTTACATCCTGAGCAACAGCGTCGCACCCAGTATGGAATGTTTGCACAGCAGCAGCAGCAGATAGTGATGCAAACTCAACTTCAAAACATGTTTCTCGGCACTCAAATGAGTTCTGGATTCTTTCCTCCACCGCTAGCCACGCCGATGATGGGTAACCACATGATGTGGATGCAACCCCCTGTTTCTATACCCTCACCTCCGCCTGCACATGATGCAGCGAAATTTGGCCGTGTCGACAAGTGGCGTCGGGATGTCGCTGTAGAGGGGGAAATATGATACAAACTGCATCAATCTCTTGCCTTCAGTAGTTTCTTTCTTTACTGCATTCCTGAAATAAATTTTGGGACATTCTCTTTCAATAGGCATTTCTGCACTTCCAACTCTTCAATACAGGAATTGATTAGGCACATATGAAACAAACGTGACACGGTATCGGAACATTACTACGAAACACAAGCAAGGGGGAAAGGAATGAGGATATACTTAAACAGGAATATACAAAGCGCTGCTTTTAGGAAGGGTTCGCCACCCATAATCTACGCTTGGGTACAGTGACAATAGAGACTTCTCGTCGGTCCATCTCCTCTTCAATGATTCTTTGCCTTGTCACCTCATCAATATCATCATCATCAGCTTCACTCCTTGGACCTGCCTGAGAGTGAGAATATTCATCTGTGGCGGCAGCTCGATAAAGTGGTTGGTGTAGATATGGACCAGTATTTTGAAGTGAAACCGGGCGAGTATTAAGAGGCGATTGAGGAAGAGAGGTGGATAATTTTTCGGATGTCGGAGGTGAATGACGGAGACGATAGAAGAAAGTGGAAAGGATGGAAACAGAAGGACGGCAATTCCAGGCGAGGAGAAGCAAAACAATGTAGAAAGCAACTGTCCAGATGAGAAAAAGAACGAAAAAAACTTTTAAAGCGTGGTCCCACAATACACCGAGCGACAGAATGCTGAGTCCCATAATGGAAATATGCATGAAGATATGGAAAACAATGCCTAACAGTGTCGGTAGTTTAACCGGAGGCTCAGGCATATTATCTGCCGGAGCAAGTAAAATATCCGCTGTCCCAGGTGTGGAGTATCGAGTATTTTGAGCGTGCATGAGTGCATAGTCAAGCTCGCCCTGATCGAACAAATATCGTAAGCCTAGGCGACGTTGACGAGGCACGTGATTCATCTTACCACTAAATTGAGACTACGTCGTCGTAAAAGCCAGTCAACTTCGCTCAGACTTTTCGATGTTGATCGAGGAATTTCAGCCGGAACAGTGTTTCCACTGGCTTGCCGGAGCCGAGGGGGTCTATTGACAACCTCAAAGCCTCGCGGAATACCAGACGTGAAAGACTCTGTGTCGCTGCACATGCCTGCCTCAAAAGGACCCCATGATTGCGTGCGCAGTCTAGGAGATGACGGTGGAGAAATATTGCTTAAACTTTGCGGAGCACTTCGACTGCCGTTAATATGTTCGGGTTTTTCGTCGACTACGATGTCAGAGTGCACAGGACCTGGATCACTTCCTCTAGTTTGGTGGGAGCCACGAAATGCTTTCTGCGATAAATCTCGTAGTCGAGATTTGGACACATTGATAAGCATCAATAATGGAACAAGAGCATAAATGCACAGGAAAAGGATGAGACCGGCAATCCCGTGAACAGTGTGCAGGTGATACAAAATTGTGGAAGGTATATCCGGAGAAACAGAGATAGTTGAAAAAGCAAGGACAAATCCAGCAACTCCAAGCCCATAGGCGCCTAGACCACCCGCCAAACAGTAGTATAAAGAAGGTGGCCGAATAGGGTTGCGGAAAATCAGGATGATAACCTGCAAAATAATCAGAGAAAGTGGCGCAAATAACTTGTGTAGTAGTGACGTTTCGTATGTGCGAGTGATGGGATCACTTGGGACAGATGGGCGACTAGTGGGGGTAGAAGTGGGAGCTGAAGATTCTGACGAGACAGTGATGTTAGCACTGGTTGAAATAGCAGTCGCACACTGCGATAAGTATCGGACGGTGACACCTGAGCCATCCGCTCCAATGCCGGTCGAAAGTTGACCTTTCCCAAAACCCTCCCATTGGGGATCTGTGGAAGTTATTGAGCCCTTGTAAGCACGGAGCAACCAAACCTCAGATAAGTATTGCCCCGATGCATCGCGACCTCCAAATATCTTTGCGGATGTATGAGTAACCAAGATGTAGAGTGTCATGAAGACTTACGATCGTATCGGAGGAGGAATTCCTGGCAGGTCCAACGAGACCTGTCTGGTATGAAAGGATAGAAGCACCTTCACGTGGGCTGGGAAAGGTCTGTACACCAGTGGTTCCTGGGTCACCGGAAGGCAAGACTCGGGCCCAAGTACCAGCATTAATATCCAGAATGTCCTTGTGATTGATTGGTAACCAAATATGATATCCAAGGAAGAAAGACGTACAATTTCCCCCTTGCTAGAACCGCCAGTGTCGTTCCAGACTGAGTTGTTGAATATTCCTACTACCGAGAAGACCTGAGAAGAGAAAGAAGACGAAAAAGGATTGAGATTCGGCGTCACCGCGGGGCCAAGTCGTGGCGGTGGGCACCCTCCAGGGGATATACCAGAGCCCCGTTCAATGTTTAGCACAAAAGATTTCTGTTGTGCGCACGAAACTTGGGGCGGCGTCGTAGTGCACCCATGTACTGAAACCAGCTGTTGCCCTACGACTGTGCTTCCTGCTCCCAAAACTGAGGGAAATGAGCCTATCGATATCTTATCCCAATTACCATTGACATTGTTTGGTAAATTGGAAGAGAGTGTTCCAGAAAGATGCAGTCGCCATACATCAGACAGAGGAAACACCTTTGCGCCGTCTGTACCTCCAGCCATATAGAATGTGTTATTAGGCCCTGGAACGATAGGATCCTGAACAGGATGTACACGAGGGTCAATGCCGCCTGCAGCTCCCCATCTAGCAGATGGACCCCCAGGTGATAGCGTTACTGGGGACCAGAACTGATTGATGAAGTCAAAGGCCTGTCAAAGGCGTCAGTCAACCGAAAGAACCCACATCAGGAGTGCGTACCCAGACATCTGACAAAGCCTTCCCATTTGATCCCTTCCCACCGTAAACCACAAAAGCGTGACGACTGGATGAGACAGTCAGGACCGAAACCATCGAGATAAACAAAAAAGAAGACAGACTTGCTAGCTGCAAAATCTTCGCCGGCAAGTGCAGCAGTCCGAGCAGGAGGAGTGTTCTGGAGACCTGAAGGAGGAGAGGGTGTTGTCCAGCTCAAAGTATCAAGATTTAGCCTGGACAACAATCAGATTACAGTGTGCATGAATGAAGGGACTGATAACGCACATATAGGTCTGTCCCTGGGCAAAGCCGCCTTGTGATTCACCTCCAAAGATGATAATGTTGCGACTGGCAGCACGTGAGGTGAGCAACGGAGCAGGAGGACGAAAGGACAGACCTTATCTCATCGTAGCCGATAGTAGCGTCCTTGAGAGGTGGAGGATAGGCATTGCCCTGGAGGATGGTGGAGAGATTGATCCACTGGAGGGGAGGAACGCGGGTTGAGGTTGAGATGGTCTGTGCACGAACAACGGCGAGAATGGCGAGGAAGAGGGGGACGGGCATGGGGACTGGCAAGCCCGACGCCAGCGCGAGGAGCACGCCGTGATGGACGACACAGTGTGTGACCAGACGCCAAAGTGCTATGCATTGTGCCGAGATGCCGAACAGCAACACTTAGTAAGCTGGTTCTCGTCTCCTACAAATAAGCAAGCACCGAGGCATAAAGTCTCAATCTCTACTATTGCCTCTTTCATATCAATCCTCCTTACGACTTATTGGAGTACACAGATCATGTTTCTATTCACATCAGGTTGACTGGAGCATTTTGTGTTTGACGGTTCTTAACAGTACCAAAACCTGATACTTTTGCGAATGGTCGTACATATCTGGTGCTTGCCCCATCATCGTAATTCGGCATGCCGTGGCCCGTCAAACTTTGAAGATTCGGGTCAAATCACTGCAAGAAGTTTTTGATTTTCGTGCACGACCTCAAAAGATACTTTTCATTGGGTGACCCACCAATGGTTCCAGAAACATCACTACAGGTGCGCTATTTGTCATGCCTCCCCTCAAAGTACATCAAAATCACGGAATCGCTATTGTCCTGCACTGAAATCAGCCAACGGTAAAAATAATTTCCCGTACATGGTATGGTAGTGCCTAACTGTTACATTACTAGATGTTGGCAACTTCACTACTTCGTGGTATCTGGGCTTCAAACACAGGACCAAATCCTCTTGGCGTATAGAATTATCATAGCAGCATGATTCTTGGAGCAAGAATGATAAAGTAAAATTCTCTTTTCATGAGACCAAGCGATAGAGACCTCGAGTTAGCGAATTGAACGCCCTTGATCGGAGTCCGAACTCTGATAGTTTCTTGAGACATGGACACCGGACTGATTTGATTTTTGATTCTATCGGCAAGGTTGTATTGCAGGATCGGGAGAGATCTGACCTAGAATTCCTCAAGATCAATGACCTTATCTCATCTCATTTCCCTGTGCCAGCACCTCCTTAGGTGTTCTGTTTATTTAAATTACCCTTATATACTAGCTTATGTAGATACTCGTGGAAGAGGTCAAACAATACGTGGCAGATGATAACCTTCTTTTAACCTCCGCATCAAACCGGCTTTGATGTCTCACCTGTTTGCATACCCATCTTAAATCAAACTTTGATCTAGATGACAATGAATACCACCTGCAGGCACGTTGTGTGCGAGAAGGTTCGTCATGATTTACAACTGCTTAAATTGAGGCCAGTGATAAATCAATGCAGCCTTTTCCTTTTACAGCGAAGATCGATCCGTCAAGTAGATCTGGCTCACTTGTTTTGACCTTTTGTCCCAAAGAGAATTTTCGGACATGAATTTCTGTGCCACTTAAATATGGACAATCGTTCAAAAGACCACTAACACATTTCTTCCCCATTTCCCCACTTGTCCTCTTCCTTGACGATGTCCAACTGTTCTTTGGCCCAAAAGCAACATCGTTCAAATATTGATTGCCTTCCTTCTCAAGGGGTTGATTGCTCAATGTCTCGGTAAGTGCACGCTTGTCCTTCGCTTCTATTCCATCAATGGCCCCCATTCACTGGTGGAAGTTCTGTGTTTCCTCTTCTATTGTATTCATTAAACACCGTTGAGCTGACGAGACTGTGTTGAATTACCTGAAGTCCCATTTCAGATACTGAGGGTATACATTCAATGAGTGTAGGAAATGTCTAGTCATTGACCCTTGTTCACAGGCACTAATGGTCGTCCACCTTCTACATCCGATCCATCTGCCGTGAACGAAGACTTAAGTCCGTCTTCCGGAAACAATGAACATGCGATCCAAGACTACTCGTAGGTACTGAGCTACCTGGTCCCGATTGCAAATACTTATGAAATACTTATGTTCCTTCGCAGTACGTTGGCCTCTTATCCACCGCCACTTCCCCCATGGTTTGTTTGGTCTATCCTTCGCATAATGCACTATTCATTCATAGACGACATAGGTCTTACCAGAGACCAGCCCCTGCAGCGGACCCTTTCCCTTCCTCAAGTTGCCAATCACAATCTTACAATGATTATCACTTGTCGGTGAATTTACCGCCTTTGAACCAAATTCCAGAATCTCGAAAACAATATCCCGAACCCATCAGCAATGGCTTATCTCCGGAAGTGTCAGGCGAGGATAGCTCAGGACTTCCCTCATGCCTCCAGAAATTCATGCTTGATGGTTCCAAGAGTAGCTGTCCTCCACATGCCCTGTAAGTTGTTTCGAGCGCCGAGCATCTATCATATCAACTCTTTCTAGAAATTATAAGTCCAATGCAATGTTAATTAGGCATCAGGTCGACAGCAGGTGATCATGAAGTATCTGGTATCATTACTTTGGCTGATACTCTTTTATCAAAGATCCCAAAGCTCTGTGGACCACAGCACAATGACTTACTACCCATCTGACCAGCGTAAGACAGGGCGATCGACTCGCTGCGGTAGGGATCAGATACTGGAACAACCATACTTTGCCGATATGATTCGACGAGCTCTTAACGGTAATCAACTGAAAGACATTACTCCCGCTCAGATCAAGACATTGGTTAGGAGGTACCCTATTTCTCCTGAACAAATCAGGAAATGGGAAGATTATGTAGAATATAAACCGGACCCTACCGATCCGAAGAACGAATATGCGTGTATCATATGTGGGTACACCGCCAAGAAGCAATTAATGACCCGTCACATTTTGGGCAAACATCTCGGGATCAAGTAAGTTTCATGATCTGTCACTTCAACAGTGCTAATTTTACTGCTCTTTAGGTTTTTCGGGTGTCCTTTCTGTGATGGCAGCTACCACCAGGTAGCTACATCTCCGCTCATCTGCGAGTTTTGTCTGATGTGCAATTACTAATAGATGATGTCTGCAATCTGCCATATAACTACCCAGTGAGTCTAACCCTCAAGCTTGAGTTATTCTGTCATTGAGAATGAGTAATACAGTCTCCAAGTCTTTCCCTATAAGTGCATGTACTGTGATCGACATTACAATGACATGGCTCGACGTCACCGACATTATCAGGAAGAACATAATTACAAGGCCAAGGAGACAAAACGGACGCCTAAATCGAAGAAATCTCAGAAGAATCCTCAGGAGGAGCCATCTGATTCAACATGAACACCAGACCGATGATTTGCAGTTCCAATCTCAACATTTTTCTAGTATGCACGGATTAGGGACATCTTCTATCATGTATGCATCCCTTTGTAATCGTCCAAACAAAATAGATAAATTTTCGAAAAAGTATTCCTTCTCTTCCTCTGAGGATTTTCTCCTTGAGTCATTGCATCGGTGGGTTTGTCCCCTGTCCAAGCAGTTCTAATTTTGGTGCGCCTCAAACCAAACGCCACATGGCCTGTCTTCAGTGTGAAGTGAACTTTTTCCTGCTCTGCTCAGTTTCAAAGAAAAATTGGAAAGGGGTGTCCAGGGTACACAAGGTATATGGGGGAATCCGGAATTGCGCCACGGAAACAGTTCGGAAACATTTCACGCGCGTAAGCAAAGTACCCCTGTTTGTAAAAATGATAAGTGGCCTGAACAAAAGAGTTCCATCATATGACCTGCCACAATTATTCATTACTGTAGGGTTGTAGTGAGCACGAATGTAAGGCGGGCCTGTCTTTCGGCCTCGTGGAACAGAGGATTACAGATGTCTGAACTCTGAACATTGACCTGGATGAACAGGAATGCGGAACACAGTGTGAAACTCGCGGCCTTGTGGGCTGAAATTGTTTTTAGAAAAGGGGACCAGTCTTGGTTCGCGACATGATCTAGAATTGTCTGACTAGATTGTTCTCAATCATTGCGTGATCAGTTGGCTCCAATTGCCGAGATGACAATAATGAAACGGTCCAAAATTTTGAAATCCAATTTTGTAGTTATCATGCAAAAATTGAGTCATGTATTAGGTAGGCAAAGATCTCAGATTTAACAAGATGAGCGGAGAGATGCCGGAGCTGAATTTTACTCACATCAACATTTTGGCGAAGCATGGTCTGGCGAGCCACTACTTTTTTAATCAAGATGGCTGCCTAAACTTCAAGATATGGTCGATGCTGAGTCACAACTTAGAGCTACCAGTATGACTTAACGAGACCATATATCCAAGTAATATCTATCTAAGTGGTCTATTTCCAAAGGGTAGAAGCTGGAGAAATTGGTAGGAATTATTTGATAGCTGGTGACGATTTTGAGCGCTTGCTAGAACTGCTCGACCAGGAACTCTGTTCGAGAACTCTGAGTGGTTCGAAATGTTACACTCTCCTCGACCCCTGAACAAACTCCGGCCCCATACACTCACAAGCCAGACAATGTACTCAGTTAATGTCGATGATAAAATCAATTGTACTATCTAGTAATACAAGGGGCGTTCATAGTAGTGTTCAAGCGACCTTGGAGACCTTGGAGGCCGAATAATCAAATTTAAATCAAGCAGTTATCATCTCCCACATGCAGGAAAGGCGACGAAGGCAAGGACAGCCATGTCTCCAGGCAATAGCAAGTGGTAAGAAATGCATGAAGGCGTAGTGAATAAAATAATAGTCAAGGGAATGTACTGGCCAATGCAGCAGTTAAAACAATTATCAAATTTGGATACCGGAGCTTCGTGCTTGACGGCAGAATCAGGACTCCTTTATCACCATCAGCCTCACCATAAGGTGATTCTCCCCTCATAGTTTCCTCTTCATCATGATGTCCTAGCCCTTTTCTCCACAGGAGGAGAGGAGAGGTTGGCACATGTATGTAGTAAGGGAAAGAAAAATTTGATTGGGACACTATTTTCAGCCCAAAACTACTAACCTACTTTGTCGTGCCAAGCTTTATGAAAGAGGAAGAGTCTGTTGAAAAAATTAAACCGTCCTAATATAAAATATGAATTAGTGCTATTGTTTAGGGTGTCGCAGGGAGACACGTGTATTTTATTGAGGAGCTTGAGTTATTCTTACTGACAACAGTTCTACCGCCGATGTTGCAAGTCATACCTCGTGTTGCCAACAGAGCACTTACTCTGAGTATTACTTCCTCATCATCTTTACATTCTCCAAGAATGGTTTCGTCCCACCTGATGTAGCGATGTTGGTCGACTCAATTCCCCTCACCAGGTATTTCCAAAAGCTCGTTGTCGTGTACCCGATCCATCAGGTTGGAATCATTTGCAGCCTGGCTTCCCTCCCTTTTTCGGTCTCCATCCGCAAGTTAAAAGTTAAGTCGAATGTCCCTGAGTTCAAGTCTTTCTAGACGACACAGATTACGCCGGGGGGTACCTTCAAGCAACTATCTGGTTCGAGCAGCCTGATCCCAGACTTTGATCTAGATGGCTCCGATCTCCATAATGCAGAGAATATGGCCAGTGAAAAGCTATGTGGATGAAAAAGAGTTTTGCAAGCCTTGAAGCCGTCTCCTTGTTTTTATCAAGTACCCGGGAAGTGATTCATCGGGGGCAGGCCTTATTCCTGAGATCGCCGTTCCTTCCGATTCATATACTGCTGGAACACGAATGATTAGATTCTTCTATGACTGATAGCACAGTAAAGCAATTCTGCCGAAAACGTGAAGCCCGCCACTTTGCTAGCTTCGTTATGTAATGCGTATTTTTAACATTGTGAAAATTAGCGGGAACTGCAGAAATTTTTACACAGCCCCAACTCATATCTCCGCCGACCGATCATTGTTTGACATGATCTCTCCTAATGAGTTGACAACGAGCTGATTAACGATGCACATTCAAGAAGTAGCTACTGTCCATTTCGTAGATGCTATTGGACGATTTTTGCCACTTTCGTACAGGCTGCTGGGTACTAGCCACCTCACAGGGATGTTGATTTATGATCGGTGGATTCACGTGAGGCTTGCCTTTCTGGTAACTGAAACACACGCATTGTACAATGGGAACAAACGTACGATCTTTATTGGAAACTCACTATAAATGGTAGTTTAGGCCCACGACATTTCGGCAATTGCGTAATTTGCCGACAAACTACTAGGTACCTTCGGACGAGTTCCGGGTGAGCAATTATGCCCTCGAACTATAGTCCAAAACTTGGTAGTATTGCGCTACAGAATCCTTCTCCACACCTGCAAACAGTCCATGTTTCACCGTCAACTTGTCAGGATCTCTCATTATTCAAAGGTATGCTGCTTCATGCTGCCTATCGGGTGACTTGCTCATTATAGCAACAGACATACTCAGGGAGTACCGCCGTTTAGATGATACGATTACCATGAGACTAAATAGAGCGAATGCCGCAATGCGGGATCAACAGCGTGAGCATAACAAGGGTAGTCCAGAAAACGTTCAGAATCAAGCATGTGCCTACCTTTGGCGTGAATTGGTCGGTAAGGATGAACCGCGGTTGGTCCATTGGGCTCTGACGCTTTGAGCTTGACGCAGAAAACTGGAAGCGAAGAACACAGCTTGTGGAGTACTGCACAGTCGTGGTTGATCAATCACTCAAGGAGAAACGAGAGGTTCTTGAGAATGAAAATGTGGACCCTAGACAGAAAAGGGTGATCCAAACAGCAGTGTATGCCAACCAAGTGAAGGTGCAAGGATGCTTTGAGATCTGAACCGCCTGTGAGGCTTACTGTCTTCTATATAGCGGAACCAAGTACATAATGAGATGACGGTAGAGACCATTATACGCAGACGTGCCGTTGAAGGTGCGACCTTCATGAAGTTACCCAGTATGTTTCTCTTGACACCCAGTGTATTTCAGCATTTCGCTCACGATGCCAATATTTTGTCCCACCGTCAACTGACGAAGAAGCACGGCGACTGTGGGAGGCAGCCCAATAAAAGTAGTATAGACTAGTCTTGCCAGTTAGGCAAGATACCTAATGGGTTTGAACGACAATGAATATGGTTCACGTTGTATCAGAGTATAGCTCTAGATGGAAACTGACTAGATTTTGCAATGCATCACGCGATCTATCCTACACCCTATGTTGTTCTCTACCGTCGTGTCCCTCCTGCCAGCCCTTGTCGTAGGCCATTCCCACATTATTCTGAATGATCAATCGACAATCGCAGACAACTCCTTGAATATCATCAAGGTGCCAGTCCAGCTGGGCGTAATGAGCAGATGTCCGGATGCCCTTCTCTGTGAAGCTACTTTCAACGATGTTCTTGCTCAAGTCTGGGATAAGGTGGATTTGTCGTTGGTTTACATTGCAAAGTAGAGCCAATCCTTGGTTGAACAGATGCTCAGCACATAAATTCAATCCTCTCATCTTCTCAGGTTCAATAAATCTGCTCCAGATTTTGGGTTGACTTGTCTCCATGGACCAGAAGAATGCGCAGGAAATGTACAGCAATTATGTGTCAACAAGTATGCTACTCAAGAACAATGGTGGAATTTTATTCAGTGTCAGGACTTCGAAGAAAGAACAATGATTGGGACACCGAAACTTGCATTGAAGTGCGCTGATGTTGCACAGGTAGACTGGAAAACGAGTGGTGCTGGGGATTGTGCGGGTTTAGATGGTAGCGGTAAATCGCTTGAAGGCATCGAGCTCCTGCACGAGAGTGTGAGATTGGGTCAAAGCCTCCAGATTATGTATGTTCAGAGAGACTGTTGTCGCTTAAGAACTCACTAATCGTACATTCAGAAAAAGCTGTACAATCCTCATCAATTCGCGTAAGGTTTGTGTACACGATTCAAAATGGGAGGAATGCGAAGTGAGTGGAATGTTGTCGAATTTTCTTGGCATTGATTGTTCTTCAGGATGGCCACTCTGTCAATGACTTTATTCGTCAAATCAACGAGGAGTACTACAGGCTGAACACTATCGTATATTAGTCGTATCTTACAATGCTTCCTCTGCTTCCTCTGATGTATATTCTTGATGTCACAGTACCCTCCCTCCAGCATTCTCGTCTCTGGTATCGTGAAGCCCTTCGGGGCGTCTAACTCTTTGAAATGAAGAAGGTATAATCATCCCCACAGAAGCTCGTAAAGGATGACAAGGACATTGATTACTATCAGAGGTACTGCAGATCGGCGAGTTAAGAAGACTGGCTAGAGAGCAATGGGAGTAACTCACTCCGCATCAGAGTCCGCACAGCGTTAATAAGTTCTATTAGACGAGCTTTTACACCAACATCCTGGTCTCCATAACCCATTTGATCGTATCCATGATTATAACCTACACTGGGATTCTGAACCTGTCTCCCTCTGGGTGAAGCCCAGCCAACTGTGGAATGATCAGCATCATTTCTTGATTGGCAGACATTGGAGAGTACTTCGGACTAGAAAACGTTCCTCGTTCAGAATGGCGATAGCATTCACAAGAAGCAGAGACACCTGAAGCATGGTGCCAAACATCTTTTACCGCTCTACAATACTGTCTGTAGATGATTTACGAGCCTCGAGGTCGGAAAGAAGGTGTAGTGCGACGCGCCTGCGTATGTGATCTTTGGCCGTGTGACACCCGATTCAAAGTTGTGACTGTATTTTATTCTTCCTTCTGCCAATGCAGACTTCCTGGTGGAGGGGTATGCGTTACAGTTACAAAATCTCAAGAATAATTCTGAGAAAAAACCTAATAGGCATTGTACGACGTCCCCTAGCTTCTAGTGATCAAACAAGACGTTCAAGGATCACATGTCAAACTCGGTCCTAGTAAGTACTTTCGAGCTCAAAAGCTCGAAGACAAGGGCTTGTCATCTAACCACCGTGAAAACAGTTTTAGCCCTCTCCAATGGCTCAGAGGCAAGATCAACCCCGAAAATAGGGAGAAACAAACCAAGGAGGAAATAGCGGAGGCAAAGAAACAGGTGACAGAAGCTCAGAGCATTTTTGAAGCACAACCTGCGGCTTTGGAGAAGTCAGTGAAGGAAAGAAAGGAGAGGAAGGACTGGGTCTCGTCGAATAAAAGGACTTGCGACAAATTTGTCAGAGCAAAGGAAGTAAGCCCTCAATTTTATTTCTCAGTCCTGCCCAGGTCTAACTGGAGTACAGCATAAATATTCGACGGCCAATTTCAAGATCTCGCATAGGAAACTCAATATGCTCGGAAAACAAATTTCCGGGAAGCCCATTGACTGGGCAATCTTGCAGATGCAGTTTAGTGAGAAACGCGCTAGCACCAGAATAATGAATATGTTGGCGACTGCAAAAGACCATGCATCGCGTTACAAAAAAATGGATTTGTCGAAGGTTGTTGTTTGTACGTCTTCTGCCAACTTTCGTCATTCCTTACTACTGACATGATATCCTGGTAGCCGAAGCATGGGTGTCCAAAGGTAATCGGTATCCTGGAACTATTGAACCTCGCGGGAGGGGCCATTACGGTGTCCGACAACACCCTATGTCGAAGATGACTGTTATCTTGCGACATGGTAAGACGGTGGAAGAGAAAAAGGCTGAACGGCGGGAAAAGATCCTGAAGCGCATCGTATCTGCTGGTGTTATCCGCGAGGACATTCCTCTACGAAATCCCTCTCTCATGTGGAGCTGGTAGTTTTTGAGGTTAATTTAATCTCCTTTTCGTAATTCAATACCTGGTTCACTTGTTTCACCTGTAGCCAAAAACGTTTTTCGTAACCTGAAAAGTGATACCCCTATGCACGATTACGGTCCGAAATGAATGGATCTACAGCAACGGTTTTCTAGCCCCGACCTGGTTGGGTGGCCAACCCTTATATGTATCCTCCTAGAGCTCGAGATTCTTCACAGAAATTCGGCACCGAGGCATCTCTACTGAACACGGTGGCGTATTGGCTGCCGAAAAAGAACATTGACTCCTGTTAAAATTCCCTGAAATCATCGCAATGTGAAGATTAGTATCCCCTTCCATGGGCATGCAGAGTATGAGGGACACCTGCACAGAATATGCTAACAATTCTCCACGCTTGCACTTCCACATGCCATTGCTCGAGATTATAAAATCATACTCGAAGTTAGCCGAGTTTATCACGGCACACCTTTGCTGTTAAGGGCTGGTCACGCAGCTTCTGAAGCCACGTACCTCCTCCACGATATGTGGGCCCAACAATTGTGACGGCGAGTTTGCCCATGAGAAGGTTTTTCTCCAGGAATTGGCCATGAGTACCCTCATGAGCTTCAAACTGACCCGCTTCAGTTTTGAAGGGGGGCCAAGCCTCAAGTAATTTGCCCATAGCAGTGGTGTGATTGCCCAAGGTGTATGGATGAGTCCAACGCTACCTGCCGCAGAGGGCTGGCTACTTATGAAGTAGACTTATGCAGTTGCAGTGCAGGAGCCAGCTTCGACAGCTATTGTCGGCGTTGGTGGGGATCATCTGCTCGAAGGGACAGATCCTCGATGTGTTGACCTTACCTCTGGATCACTGCTCGTGAATGCCCTGTTATCCGGAGAAAACTGTCCGTTCCGGCTGCAAGCCCACCTGGGTCCTCACTTGTGGCTTAGATATAGAAATGCAAATATATTTTTGTGCTTTTGGCTAGAACAAGATACAATCCTGGAATAGATCATCGATCCGGCTCCTGTATTCTTTTCTAAAAGATTTATAACGCGGTGCTCGAACGCAGTCTTTGGTAGTGTACAAAATACACTGCGAGGTTCTACAGAAGCAGATATGGGAGAAAGTTGGATTACTTGCAACTGATAAAATGTTTGAAGAGAGGAAAAATAGATCGGAAGAAGAAAAGAAAAGAGGGAGGGAGTAGGAGTTGTTAGTAAGCGAGTTATGTTGCTAGTCCAAGCAAATGCTGAGGGGTTGTGTAAACCTTAGTGTATTCGTGAGGTTTTGTTAGACAGAAATGAGACAAAATTTTTTCGAACTTCGGATCTATGCATGAAGCAGCTGCAGCTATTCATGATGTGAGTTCTGGTTTCGATGTTGTGGTGGCCGCAAGAGTACGAGTGATCTGAATCTCATTCTGTATTCACCTATGGGTGTATGACTGAAAATGGCCCTTGACGCCCTAGCACAAAGCGACACAGAGGTGCCGATGTCTTTAAGCCACCTTCCTCCTTCCAGGTATGAAGGTTGAATTCTTTTCTTTCGGTTGAGCCTGAGGTTCAGGAATTGTCACCCTTTATGAGTGCTATGGTTGAACGAAGTGATCCACTGGTCAAGGCACAACACTTATCCCTCAGCGCGTCAAGAGATGTAAAAGGGTTCTGGCTCTTAAGAACAAGAGCATTTTTCTGCTTTGTCAACTTCAGCGGGTAGGTGCCAATTTGCTTTGTTAGGGTAGTCCCAAAACTTTATAGAATCTATCAAAGAACGATCTGAGATGTGACGCAATGATGAGCGATTCGCCTAAACCAGAGTAGTGAGATGAGCCGACTGCTTTCTTGGCGGCTATTAGAGAGCCTGTGATGATTATCAAGCGGTTGGCTTCGAGAGTTGAGGCTTTTCTAATTCCTATGCGGATAGTCACAAGTTTGGCATCGGGGGCAGTGATTGATCCTGATACAGTCTTGGATGATAGAATCTGGAAGCCTGATTTCCAGCCAGCTGCTATGAAAATAGCTTGGAGGTGGGGTTGGGGCTTGACACTGGAATCTGTGACAAGTATGATGATCTTGAGATTAGACAGCACATCTTTGCGCAGGCAGTTTGGAGAGGTGGAGTTCCCTTTGCTTGTTGTTGTTTCTGATGCATGGGTGGAAAGAGGGCGAAAATGATTCAATAACCGGGTTGAGGGAGTCAAACCGTTCGCTCAAATTCATTAGGGTCTATTATTGGGCCTTTGAGTGATTTAAGGTTAGACTTGAATAGTTGGGATAAGGGGAGGGGGCGGCTGAAGAGAGAATTGAGGTTCCTGTATTCAATGAGAAAAAAATTACATGATAAGTATCGAACACGTCGGCGTGACGTGACGCCGATCGTTTCAACCTGCATCTTCCCTTGTAGATAATTATTATGCCACCTAGCTGGTGCATCCTAACTACCATCCTCTTTACCTTCCTTTCTCTAACTACAACATGCAATGCAACAGAAGCCGTATTTGAGAATACAGCTATTGTGCGAACAGCTGAGCTGGGGGGGTCTATTGTCCACGTCACGACAACCTATGCGATTAGGAGTCTGGTAAGTGGGCAAAGCACGTACACGATTACATTCCCTAGGAGGGAGAGAGATGCTTCAAGCTTTCTGGAAGTTAAAGTCAAGGGTCAGAAGGATCCTCTAGAGATTCGTGAGCGACCATTCTATGCCAATGCGTCAGTTCAGCACCAACATAATGGACTGAGAACGTTTGCCTGACTGATTGGTCCTGGCCCAGGAAATTCACGGAGGTTGATGTTCTGCTACCCAAGAAGTTGGGAGTCAACAATACGTTGAATCTTGTATTGGAGACGATTCAGACACACGTCACAGAACCTTGGCCTGAATACGCGACCCAGAAAGATGAGCAGGCAATGAGATATACTACGGACCTCCTTGTCATCAGTCAATACGCAACGTTGGTTCAACGTACTAAGATCAGGTAGGTCTTAAACCCCAAATTGAAAATCTAGTTGTTTAATTAATGAAAACAGGGCATTGGTACCTCGTATCATCTCATACAATGAACCTAAAGTCAATTCCTTTGCTTCTAATAATGTTGCCTCCAAGTCTGGTGCAACTGTCACTTACGGTCCTTTCAATGGTATCCCTCCTTCAGCGAGCAATGATTTCCTCAAGGAGTATCAGCAGCCTGTCACTGTCCAGTACTACCACGAGCAGCCCGTACTCGAGGTGTTGGATTATAAGCGCTCTGTGGAAATCAGCCACTGGGGTTCGAACCTGAATACTGAGGATCATCTTGTCCTTCATAATGCTGGGCCCAAGTATGTTCGTTCACACATGCTCCTCATGAGAAGATCGTTGAAGTCCTTTTAGGCTGAAAGGGCATTTCTCTCGAGTTGATTATCAACAATTGGCTTATTTTGGCAGAACAACACCCCATATTCTGCACTCTCTTCGACTGGAGCTTCCACCGGGCATTTCTAACATCTACTACTATGACCTAATTGGCAATGTTTCAACTTCGCGCTTCAATAACGCTCCTGCAGTGGTTAAAGGTCAGCCTGTTATGAAACCTAGCATTTTGGAAGTCAAGCCGCGTTATCCTTTGTTGGGCGGTTGGAATTACACATTCACTCTGGGTTGGGATGCTGATCTGGCATATGCTGGAGCATACAATAAGTCAAGTGGGGAATATATGGTTGAGGTTCCCGTGATGATCGCTATCCCTGGTGCAGTTGTTGATAATCTAGAGGTCAAGATTGTCTTACCTGAAGGCGCTACGTGAGTCCCTCCAGGTCTCAGCAATATTCATGTTCGACATGATTTTTACAGGGATATTGAGGTCACTACACCTTATCCTTCTCGTGCCCTGTGGCTCGATAAGCAGGTAACTTATCTGGATACAATTGGACGCCCTGCTATCATGTTTGAGTACAAGGACTTGACTATTAAACACGCACAAAATATTTACGTGAGCTCTATCGTAATGGAATTTTCCTGCTCTAATTATTCTCGGCTGATTTAACAGGTCACTTACAAACTCTCCTCAAAAGAGCACTTCAGAAAGCCTTTCGCTGTTTCAGCGGTTTTCTTTGGATTGTTTATCTTTGCGTTTATTGTTAAACGGATTGATCTAACAATCCATAAAAAGAGCAAAACTGCATGAATTCATCACTTTTGCAGTCTCAAACTGATTGGCTTGTGAAATATCCGATGGTTAGATACATTGCAATGATCAGTAAGAAGATATATTTTCATAAAGGAACATCGGCCTGGTTCTTGAGGAAAAGTCGGTTGAATGCATGAAGTGTCACAGGGGAGCATGGATCAGGTGTCCTAGTCCTGAATACAAAGAGTCAACATGAATCATCTCCCCTTCGGCGATCGACAAACCCTCGCAAGAATGTGAAGATGCCTGGTTTACCACCGGGCACTATACATTCGTAGAACAACCCGCCATTGCTTAATTTTCCCTCCTCGTAGAAGAGCATAGAACCCTGCCACCTCCAGATACCATAATTTCCTGACCTCTTATGACTACTCAAGAGTTGAAGGGGAAAATCAGGAGTGCCAGTCATATTTTTGATATTGATAGGATAGATCGCAGTCGAGTTGATGACCTGGTATAACTGGCTCTGCCGGATATAAAACCACTCGGGTTGGCGTTCTTCCGTAGCTGCCGTGAGGTTTCCAGGTGCTCCTACGAGGAGTTGTCATCATGGATGGAAAGAAAAGGAGAAGTTGTAACCTTCATCATAAACATTGAGGTAACGGGTTTTGGGAAACCCAGCATCGGCCCTTCCTATGACCGAGATGTAAGCAGCACCAGGGACAAGGGAACCCATTTCATTGTCCCATCCAGTGAGGTGCTCGAAGGTTGGGATAGCGGCAACGCAATTTATAAGAAACAAGACCCAGAGGACTAGAGCATAGGATCTGGACATGGTTTAACTGGAACAAATACATCCTGCGAACTTGTCTGGAGAAGTAGCGACGTGTCCCATGGTAAATTGTCGGATAGAAGATTTGACACATCTGTTCAGAATATACCTCCGTCCAGTGGCGTGGCACATGACTTGCATCAATTGAACGCTTTTTTCAATCTTCAGCGACAATGCTCCGCCAGTCTCATCCTTATGTCGCCCGTTCATTATTACAATCTGCACTCACATTTACAACTACTGCTCCTTTCTCTGCTCGACATTCCCTTCCTCCCGACGAGTCACAGTCGGTCGGGCCGCAGATCCCTCGATACCTTCGTCGCCAGAAGTTGCAAATGGGGAAGAGGGAGGAAGGGCGTAGAGCCTTTTTCCGTCAGAATGATACTTCAAAATATCGGTCTAAGCATTTGACCCTTGACCCCACTACAGCAAAGGAGAGGAATAAGGAAGGACTGAAGCTCCTCGAACCTCATGTCCTTTCTCAGCGAATCAAAAAACTATGTGATCGAGACAAACTGGATGATGCAGTGTCGCTACTCAAAAACTCGCCTTTAGCTGCACAAAATACACCTGCATGGAACACGCTCATTTGGGAGACCATGAAAGTCAAACGATACAAACTCGCATATTCGCTTTATACTGATGTATGTCGCCTCAGTTCCTTTGAATTCTAAAATCCCTTCTTAGACTAAGTCTTAGATGAAACGACGCGGGCATAGTCCCACCACACGAACCTACCAGACCATGTTCAATGGTCTTGCGCGCATAGACGACTTTAAGGCGTACAGCCAACAGCTCAAAAATGCGATGTTACTCTACGATTCCTTCATACGACATCTCAAATCGATCCAACGAATAAATCCTGCAGATCCAGATCTTTCTGTCAACCCTCTTGCATCCTACATCAAGATATTGGGCAATGCAGATTGCTATGGCGATGTTTACGAAGTTCTATATTCTTTGGATTCAGAGGGCCCTCTGCCCCCCAACCAGCTTGTTTATACATCTATCTTTCACGTGCTTGCCTCCCGCCCAACTGTAGACACGCCCACGTTTCGACGCGCGGATACCCGAACGTTATGGGCTCAGGTCGTGAAAACTTCCAAAAAGAACCCAAATTTTGTCATTGACACCCCACTCGCTACCGCCGCCATATTCGCTCTTGCACGAGGTCAAACCGTGGATCATGATATTGGATTTCAGATTGCTCGAGATTTCTTCGGTCTCGGAGCACAGTCTGTGGGTAGCCCTCTTGTTCTTTCCTCACAGGCACTGTCTGCGGTTCTCCGGCTGTGCAATGCCTCCAGCAACTTTGACCTATGTATCAGCTTCTTTACCGAAGTCAAGCGACGTCCACCGAAGATAGGTGGGGTGGATATTGTGGATAGGCTTCACGTGGAAGAGGTTTTGCGGGCGCACCAGGCCCTGAACGTTGCCACATCGGGTTATCAGTCTCTTCAAATTCTTGAGTGGGTGCTTCGCCAAGGCAGTGAATCAAGCAAAGAAAAAATAAATCTCCAGACATCCACCTTCCATCTTGTCCTCAAAACCTGTTGGTATTCTGCCGACTGGAGCGCAGCAATACGCACGTTCGACTTGATGACCGGGTATCATTCGCATGACTTCATGGATGGCGCCGTCAAGGAACAACCGCGTTTAGACCGGTGCAGGAGGGGACGTACTCCGACGGCAGAAACTATGTCAAGCCTTGTACGGACAGCATATGCGACGCGTAACTATGCGAATATTCGACAATGTTTACGTATGGTTGATTATCTAGATCTTGATACCCTTCTATCTCAGGCCCCCGGAAATCTAGAAAATCCGGCGGCAGTCAAAAACCAGCAGTTTTACGCTGTTAAATTGGCACAGGGGTTAGTTGAGATGATTGAGTATGTTCTTGCCGGAAAAAAGAGTCAAAAGTTCCCTGCAGATTCGGAAAGATGGAAGACTTTATTCGAGAGAGCGAAGACGGAGCTGAGACTCAGCCGGGAGGCAGCTTTAGTTCCGACATTGCAGCGGAATATGCCTCCATTTCTGGTAAATAATAGGGAAAACCAGACTGGAGGCATGGATACCAACCCTCTGACTTGATTCGTCTGGACATTCCATTGCTTTCAGTACATAGACCATTAATTGACAAGTGGCTGATTGGGTTTAAATAATCAATGATCCTGATCCTGCTTAGCACTTGCGTTGGTTACACGGTGATACACAGATGACCATCTTCGTATCACAATCTGAAACTCAACATCTGAACAAGTTTCAACATTTGATCTAGTTTCTGTATATGAGCTATTTTACATACATACGTGGTGCACGTATGACGATTACCGAACAATCAAATAGTCAACTCCTAATGAGTGGCCAAGTGATGAATATTAACAAGTAATGTGAGGGCACACCACCTTGCTGTGATTCTCAGTACACAACTGTTAGATCGTACATACAACCTCTAAATTGTCAAGCACCTGTGATCCAAGTAGTCGATTAAGAAGATCAACAACATTTTACTTTGAACGTTGTGAGTGATGACAGTGCGAATATGGTGAGGCGAACAATCATAAAAATAGCACAAGCGTCCCAAATGAAAGTAGAAAAAGGGTAAGTAAAAGCGGAAGACAGGAAGGCCTGAATCAATAGAGGAATGACACAGGTAGGGTAAAAGGTGAGGTGGTCGAGTCAAAACCAATAAATAAAAAAAAGAAAAACGTTACGACGTTGGCGCATCAACACAAGGGGATAGGTCCAGAAAAAAAAGGCAAATCCATCACGCAATCGATTTTGGTCGATCGCTCGGATGTTTCCCACCCTCAGAATGATAGAAGGCAGGAGAAGGTGGTACATAAGTGTCTTCTGTCAGTGCCATTGAAACAGGCTGATAAACAGCAGGCACTCCAGTCGACTGCTCACGAGAAAATTCATAGTTGGATGTGGTTTCCAAAGCCATAGGTGTCATGCGGCCCCTGGTTTGCCGCCTAGTACCCTCAAACCTCCTCGAACGTCTCCTTTTCATCCAGAAACAAAGGCCACCGGCGAGGAGCACAACAAGTATGATTGTGTTGAGCGCAATGATACCCAGCATCGTAGGAACCAGCTTTCCGATCAAAACAATGGTTTCTGATACATCATCGGAGATAAAGAAGGAAGGAACAATGGCAGCTTCACTAAGGCCTGCGTAGGTGATGTTCTGATTTGGTTGACCACCTCTTTGTTCGTGGAAATCTGCTGAGGCTTCATTGGGATCGACGAGCGAGAGGAACTGTATATACGGATCACTCATGCTTCCTTTGGCATCGTAATCGCCAAAATCATAGACAGCATAGACTGAACGAAGGAAGTTATCTCCAACAAGCCAATCACTGCACAAGTTATGAGATAATGTATCAACTGTAGAACGGAAAATGGGTCTCACAACTCGGTCTGAGGTTCAAATTGTGTCGGAATGAACGAACCAACGCAGGTCGAGTTATTACCTGCAGTTGTTGGCGTCACATCCAGGGGGTGAAGGGGGAATATCTGGCCGCTAGAAATCGCTTTGAGTGAAGTTCCTGAGCTCAGTGTTCGAGGCGACGAACTTGATCTGAAAAGCCATGTCCACTTCATAGTCGCATGGGACTAGCCATTGATTGCTTTTCTCGTCAAATTTGGCACCAGTGATGTTTGCGTAAATGGCATCAGTGATTGATTTCGGGGCATAACTATACCAGTCACAAATACTCGTCAACTCTACAAGGACATTTATCAATTCACTCACGTATAGGATGCGCCGCTGTCCATCAAGATCACAGCTTTATTGGAGGGGGCACCAACCACTTGGGTCGATGGGACTGAGATATCAGTGCCTATTATCATAGAATCCAGAAGGAGGGTCCATCTTTTGGGCGAATGAACTGGCCAAGTGGAAATGCGAGAGGTATTTGCAACACTAGCATATTGAGGTTCGTACTCGCCTGGGATCGTTTCACGAAGGTTGAGAGGACAGTGCCAAGGACATGATCATAATCCTTACCTATTGAAAAGCTACCTTCGACTTCGTCATCTGGATCTGTGCTACGAAGGAGTGAAAACGCAAGGAAGTTGGGCTCGCTAGGGTTCACAGTGAACAAATTGTAGAGGAGGCTGCGACCTGTGTCCGACGAAGTTTCATTTAGGGCATAATCGATGTTGGAAAGGGCGGTAAAGCCAAGGCCAACAATTCCATCAAGTCCATACCCAAGCACCGGATTGTTTGCTTGGTCAACATCAATGAAGGCTTGTTTGGGGACCTTAAGCCTGAACAGGGCGTCAGAATAGGTGAAACGAGATTCAAGAAATCCTTCTCACCCTATGAATTCAACAGGGGCGAAGGAGAGGTGGCCTGACGCCCAACCTAGCGCATACTAGGAGACGGTTGAAAACAGGCTGTGGACACGAAATGTGACTAGCTTACGGATATGTTGTATACAGTATCCTATTTAGTTGGGATAAGCGTGGTGAAATCAGAAGTATCGTAGACTGCTCACGGTCGACGTTGCGCCAGGTAGTGGACTGACACTTGGTTTGATCCAGAGGTCCGACGAACCGGTGTCGAGCTGTACGGAATATTCTTCGGGGATATCAATCAATGAGTAGCTCTCGGACCAATAGACATACCCGAGCTACCGACGGTAATCTAAATCAGGTAAGGTTGAGCATCGAGTACAGTTAGGGAACTGCGTACATTAGCAAGGTAAATCAGGTCATGGATGGTACTAGAAGTGGGGTTTCATGCTCTGCTGGACGATCACTTGCAGATGAACACACCTGAGACTGAAATTTGTTCCCGGATTTGAGGTGACAACCTGGCCATCCGAGGACTGAGAAGCACGTCCAAGGAGATCATGGCTTTGTTTATGAACGCGCTTTAGGGAGAACTTGTGGGCAAAAACGAGTGTTAATGCAAAGGAGAGGGTCAGAACTTTCATGACGGCTGAGAAAAGGCAGGAAAGACCCGACGGACAGATTTGTTTGCTGTACCATGTGCCTTTAAGCGGACCTTGCCGTAATTCTACCCCTCTTCCCATCCTTCACCATGTCCGCTTCAAGAAATACAATTCTCCGCCTCATTAGTGCCTCCCAGCACTCAGCCTGTCCCTGTCATGGTGGTCGTCTCCATGTCCTGCCCCATGGTCAAGCTCAGGCCCTCAGCCAACTCCGCAGTTTCGCCTCACCTGTTGAGAAGATTGAGAAGGAATATGCATTCGAGGTGTGCTCTCAACCATCTCACTTCCAAGAACCATGATAAACATACTGTCAGATTGCTGCTTCCAACCTCCGCTTCGGCGATGGAGTGACAGCTGAAGTAGGAATGGATCTCAAGAACATGAAAGCTCGCAAGGTTGGTTTTCGTCTCTGGCATAGCCTCCTTGCTTGATTCATTGCTACTAGGTTGGTGTCCTTACAGACCCCAATGTAGCAAAGCTTAAGCCAATGAAAACAGTATGTTTGGATGTTCAGTTCATGCTAGGACTCTGAAACCACCGGCGCAGGCTATCACTTCCCTGGAGTCTCAGGACCTACCCTTCGAGGTGTACGATCAAGTTGTTGCTGAGCCCACTGAAGAAAGTTGGCGCGATGCAATTGCTTGGGCACGCAAACACGACTTTAGCCACTTCCTTGCGTTAGTTGAATCACTGAAATTGTTATCATTACCCTGACATCAACATAGCGTCGGAGGTGGGAGTGTCATCGACACTGCCAAAGCAGCTAATTTGTATGTCCAATCCCCCCTTCCCTGCGTGGGACAAATCTCATTTACCCTTACAGATTTATGGTTTACCACGACTCGAACTTGATGGACTTTGTCAATGCACCCATTGGAAAAGGCTTGCCCGTATCCAAGCCCTTGCGCCCTCTGATTGCTGTCCCAACAACTGCTGGAACAGGCTCGGAAACCACAGGAGCAGCGATTCTTGACATCACATCACTTTCCTTCAAAACAGGCATTGCCAGCCGCGCATTGAAACCTACCCTGGGAATAGTTGTAAGCTCATCCGGTCGGACTACCCCCTGTCATGTCAACTCAAATTCACTGCAAGGATACTCGTAATACCGAGTCTTGTTCTGTCGAATTGCAGATAAGCGCCGGTCTTGACGTATTATTCCACAGTATGGAAAGTCTCACTGCGATTCCGTGAGCCAGTTCGTTTATGAATTGTCTAACCACCAATTACCTCTTAGGTATACTGAACGGACGCCACGACCTGCGAATCCAATTTTGCGCCCTGCATATCAAGGGAGCAATCCTGTAGCCGATGTGTTCTCTCTTTGGGCGTTACGGGCCACCGTTAAATACCTCCCTCGTATTTACAAGAGTGGTGGCAGTGACTACGAAGCTAGGGAGCAAATGCTGTAAGTTGACCTGACATCGTGGCATAGACACCTCACCCGGTCGTTCAGCCTGGCTTCGTCATTCGCGGGTATCGGTTTCGGGAATGCTGGCTGCCACCTCTGCCATGGAATGAGTTACCCAGTTTGTTGTTTGTTGTCAGAAACCATGATATGGGGGTTTATTTTTTTTACAGATTTCAGGTCTGAACAAGAAGGGTCCCAAGTATAAACATCCAGGTTATCAAGTCAGCGGTCCCATCATCCCGCACGGCATCAGGTAACAAACAGTTTTGAAGCCTGGTTATCGTTGTGCACTTATATTCTCTTTCAGTGTTGCTCTGACAGGTCCTGCAGGTTAGTCAGTTACTTAAGTATATGACACGACGTGACCTCGAAAAATAGTCTTCCAGTTCACAGCACCCTCCGCCCCAGACCGTCACCGTGAAGCCTTGGCAATCTTTAACAATACTACAATCTCGGATCCTTCCATATCTCGGATTTCTGATTCTGATATTGGCAAACATCTGTTTGAGGCCATCGCACGATTCCTTAATGGACTTCAAGTTCCTCGTGGCTTACAGGCTGTCGGGTGAGTTTACCTGCTTTCACAATAACAGTAGGACAACCAGTCTGAGTCCCTAACGTTCAGGTATACTCGAGACGACGTTGATAAGCTTGTTGAGGGTACAATTCCCCAGAGACGTGTGTTGGACTTGGCGCCTGGTATCGGTAATGTCGTTGGTCTCGATGGAAGAGAGCATCTGACGAAAATCATTGAAAACTCTTTGGAATATTGAATGCTTATTTTGGATCGTCAATATCTCTCGTTCTGTACCTTGTATTATATCAGTGACTTGTGACGGTTGTCTTGTACTGAATCTTATCTCAAACACCATGACAACTCTCCAAAGGAGGCACAGTATATTCAAGCCTTGTATTGACCTACATGACGGACAGGTTGTACAGATCGTGGGAGGTACACTATCCGACGATAAACCAGAGGAGCTAAAAACGAATTTTATTGCAAGGCGTGTATAAGCTCCTTGGTTATGTCGGACAACAATCAACTCAACTGAGTCCTACCATGGATGCAGCCAAAGCCCAGCCGAGTTTGCGCGATTATATAGGAACCTGAACTTAGTAGGGGGACATGTCATTAAGCTTAGTGGAGGCAATGATGCTGCGGCAAAGGAAGCTCTTGCTGCTTGGCCGGGTTCGTATCGAGTCCTGTGGATCGCATGCCCAACCCTCATATCCTGGAACTAGGAGGCCTTCAGGTTGGTGGCGGAATCAATGAGAAGAACGCGAAAGAATGGATAGATGCTGGAGCGAGCAAAGTACGTATGGTTCATCTCAATGCGCTTGTGTTTTGACGGTTTCAGGTAATTGTAACATCCTATTTATTTCCGAGTTCCAAATTCTCTTTGGAGAGACTGACAGCCATGTCAAATGTTGTTGGTAAGGATCGACTGGTCGTAGATGTGAGGTATGCGGCCTTTACCTCTTGGAAACATTGGTGATAAAATTGAAACATACAAGTTGCCGGAAAAGGGGCGACAAGTGGATGGTAGCTACGAACAAGTGGCAAGATATTACAGATATGGAGGTATCTAGCGGTGTGTTGGGATATACCCCTTCCGTAAATTGTCTAATATGTCTGTATAGAGTCCCTCAATCTACTCGCAGAGTATTGTAGGTGAGTCACGAATGTTTCTTGAGCAAGTAGAAAATTGAAGGGAAGATAGTGAATTTCTAATTCATTCAGCTGATGTGGAGGGGCTGTGCCGGGGAATCGACGAGGAGCTTGTGCGAAGTAAGTGGCAGATGATTTGTATGAACTCGAGTTTACTGATGCAGAGCAGAACTCGGCCAATGGGTGACAATACCCACAACCTATGCAGGAGGTGCAAAAGGTCGGTCCCCTCAGCTTTCCTCTTATACAAATACTTGATCACCAGTACCGCAGATATAACTGACTTGGATTTGGTTGACCGACTTTCCGGAGGACGTGTTGACCTCACTTATGGAAGGTACATATGCATTTCGAGGAACTTCAAATCAGAATGCTTATTGAATCTGAAGCGCGTTAGATATCTTTGGGGGAACGCTTGTGAAGTTTGAGGAGCTGGTGAAGAAGATGCAAATAGTTAATCATTTCTGAAGGCTACACAGATAAGATAAGATACGACATTGATGGCCGAGATGCCATTGCAGTAACGTTATAGTTTTAAAAATATGGTTTACTGTACAAACTGAGAAAGAAACAGAACCCAGCACTGAAGTACGGAGCTTTCAAGGTAAGTAAACTCTTGTCATTGGGTTTCACGATGATTAGTGTAGCTGGAAGTCTCTGTCTTCTGGTCGTCTCGACAAGTCGCCTGGTCATCGTGGAACTAGATCGATATTGAAGAATCAATGCTGATCTATCTCTTGTATCCCATCAGACGCTTTAAAAATGCCCGGAAAAGTGAAGGTCTATGAGCTACAAACCAAGTGCGCATTCTACTGAGGGTCCTTTACAGCGGAAGAGGAAAGAGATTGAACTTGTATTTCTAGGTCGAAGAATGACTTGAACAAGCAGTTGAGTGATCTCAGGACCGAGCTCCTTCGATTGCGGGTACAGAAAATTGCCGGTGGATCTGCTTCCAAACTTACGAAACTGTCTGTGGTAGTTATCTGGTGGCAGGAGATTTAGAGAGCTGACTTTATGCCTTGAATACAGGTCGATTGTCCGCAAGTCGATTGCCCGGGTTTTGACCGTCACCAACCAGAAGGCCCGCCAGAATCTTCGTGAATATTACAAGGACAAGAAGTATAAGCCTCTTGACCTCCGGCTCAAGAAGACTCGGGCGATCAGGCGGCGCCTGACAAAGGCAAGTACCTTGCTGTTGGCAATGCTCAGTACATTGTAATGGGATATCTAGCACGAAAAGTCATTGAAGACGCTGAAGCAGAAGAAGAAGGACCAGAATTTCCCCAAGAGAAGGTATGCTGTTAGGGCATGAGGGATGGGCGTTGATATTGTGGGACTTGTGTATCTGACATATGCTACCATGATGTGTTCTTCCATGCTTTCATAAAACAGACTTATGCGATTATGTTGCGAACAGTAAGAACCAGTCAAACTAATATGCTCCAACAGTTATCACGCGTCTCATAGTCGTTCTCTTCTGAATGTTCGAGCGCTCTTTTTGAAGCTCTTTGTCCGATATCATCTCTGGAGGAATTCAAATGGTATGTTCTATATGATCATGAGCCTGGCAAATGAACAGCATACGACACATCCCTCATCCCTGAGTTGATCCCTTTCGTCGTCAACGTTATGAAGACAGGGATCGTCCCTCACTTCCTGCCTTCAGCATGCCTTCTGGCTCCCGTGTTCTGAAACAACTCAATACTAACAGGGTTCTCAAACAGCCCAAGTCGAATGCAAGTCAGTCTCCCCCTCTTTACCCCCCAATAGAATCTCAGCCTAGATTCTTGGGACCATGTCCCGTTCCAAGCACAAACCCCGCAAGTCAATACACATTACTAGAGAAGTTAGGTATGGGGAGCTTTGGGACGGTGTACAAAGCCGTGCACAATGATACGAAGCAAATTGTTGCAGTCAAGCAAATAGGTAACTAATCTTTTCTGAAAGACCTCTATGGTAGTGTAAAACTAATCAGCACTTTGACAGATCTCGAAGATTCTGATGACGATATCTCGGAAATCCAAAAAGAAATCGCTAGTCTTGCTCAGTGCGACTCCGAATATGTCACCCGATACTATGGGTCATTTGTCGTCGATTACAAACTATGGATCATCATGGAGTACCTCGCTGGGGGTTCATGTCTGGATCTCCTGAAACCAGGCCCCTTTTCTGAGCAACATATTGCCGTTATCTGTCGGGAGCTTCTATTAGGTCTCGAGTATCTTCATACGGAAGGCACCATTCATCGTGATATCAAGGCCGCAAACGTTTTGTTATCTTCGTCCGGCAAAGTCAAGTTGGCGGATTTTGGAGTAGCTGCACAACTCACCAACACACTCCGACATACATTTGTCGGAACACCGTTCTGGATGGCTCCTGAAGTGATTCGACAAGCTGGATATGATGTGAAGGCGGACATGTGGAGCTTGGGTATCACGACCATCGAAATGGCCAAGTGCCAGCCTCCGTTGGCTGAACACCATCCTGTGAGGGTACTCTTCCTGATCCCAAAAGCAGAGCCACCAGTGCTCGAGGGATCATATTCAGCTGCATTCAAAGATTTTGTCGCCCGATGTTTGACCAAGGACCCGGAATCTGTAAGCATTCGATAATGAGCTGCATGAGTCTCATCTGATTGAACCTGGTTAAGCGCCCTTCTGCGAGTGAGCTATTACAACACCATTTCATCCGCTCAGCTCGCAAGACGTCATACCTTACTGAGCTTATCGAGCGATATCAAAATTGGCTACTAAGACAACCATCGAAGAAACAACCTGTCCAAGCAACCATCTCCAATAACCTGGCATGGGATAACAATACAACGAGGAGCGATTGGAATTTTGACAGTGTTCATACAGTGTCTGTGATGGGGTCGAAACGTAATGTAACACAGGATTTGAAGACGCCAAGTAGGATGGCACCTGGAGTCGACCAAGAAGAAAGTCATCTCTCGATTGATAGTAGTGTGTCAATCAACTTTGCATCTGGCCCTGGGCTGTGCTCACAAGCTGTCCATTCAACTGATAAAACAGCCCAATTTAGAGAGGATAAGATATCCCGAAAAGAGGACACGCTCTCAGGTGTGCCAAGAGGTTATCCGCTTTTGATGATTTTACCTTATACTGACAGGATTTTTTGCTACAGGCACTTCATCTCCATATACGAGATCGATACGTAATGCTCAACGTGGGTCGTGTTCTGAACGAACAATCGTTGGTGGCGCAGAAACAGTGCAAAGTGCTGCTGACCTTGGCAATGGTGGTGATACCATCCGTCCTGTTAAAAAAGTCGACTCTGTCGGCTCACTCGAGTCATCGACTGAGTCTATTGTAAATTCGAAACAAGAAGCTGCTGGTACTTCTCGGACATCATCTGATATCCACAAGTGCAATGAATCTGCCAAAGCTGGAGTGTCGATAATCGATCAGGTTATTCTACCTGTCATTCAGAAGGTATTTGTGACCACCGTGTCTATTTCACCGGATATCAGTGTGATCTGTTGACTCTTTATCATTCTAAGTCTAGTCGGGACAACATAGTCGCTCGAGATATGGAATCATTGAACATGTTATCTCGGGGATTCGCGGAACTCAAAGACACTAACCCTAGTTTGGCTTACAACGTTATCCTTGACATTCTTCAGGGAATCAACGAGTAAGCTGTTCTTCTAGTTTTTCCACTCCATCTGTGTCGACAGCTACTTGTAGCAATCCTGCAGTCGAACAGCATATTCAAGCTTCTCACAAGTTTTTACCACACAAACGTGTTGTCAGAACGGGTATCATGACTACAAAGGGCTTGGTCATAATAGAGGAAGAAAAGGACATTTCTGGCCTCTCGTCATCATCGTCTTTGCACGATGAGACCACTCGTACACACATTCCTTTGGCAGTGGATGCTGGTGAATCGTCCTTGTTACCCAAGACCAAGTCGCCTATCGCAGAACTTTTATATATGCGATGGCTAGAAAGCTTGCGAATCAAATGGCCCAGCCTAATGTCATCATCATAATTTCTCCGCTGGCTTATGCTCCTCCTGTTAATCCCGTTTTGTACTGTCTTGGACCCCCTGGTAAAGGCTCCATAGGATAGCGTAGCACCACCCCAGTGCTGACGAATCATCTACGGCATATTCCTCTCCTATCTTTTCTTCAAGCCGAGTCCGGCGTTTATATCATTTTGCACCCCAGTTCTGGTACATGCCTCAGACCAAATGCAGATTGCACTATGGCAATCCTTCAGGGAACAGCTATGTTGGCTCCACGGATTCAGCGTAACAGTTGTCTCATTTGCGCTATGTCGGACAATCATAATGATATCTATTCTAAATGATAATATAATACGTGAAAATAACAACTCATAATAGAAAATGCCTCGATCAGAGAAATGACAAGATGAATCCAGGAGTGGACGCGTGAGGTAGCGTGTATATAGCAAAAGAAGGGTGGAATAGTATGCAAAATAGAAATGAATCATACCCAGAGCGTTACCACTGTCATCACCGAGGATCCCAGGATCGTTGTGAGGATCCATTGCAGTGAACTTGTTTTGTCCCAGGCCGAGTTGGCTGTATTGGCCGCAGTCTCCGGTGTGGGTGAGCTAGCGGCGAGGTTACCTGCTGGCGGTGAACTAGAGCTGGTGTAAAAGGTCAACCACTGCTACCGGATGCCGAGCAAAGTACCTACTTGGACGGTAAAGGCGCACTGGAGGTAACCATTGAACTTTGAGCCGTGACTGTGGAACCGTTGCTCGGGCCCGCCATGACATCGTATGGCTTGACTTCAGAGAAGTTGTCCATTGCATTCTGATATGCTCGGCCCTGACCGAAGAGGCGAGCAAGAGACTCAAATTTCCATCCGTTCTCCAGAATTTTTGGGAAAGCATCTACAAAGGCTTGGAGTGCGTCATCTGAATCTTCGTGTTCCAAAACTACAAGGCCAGGTGATTTGGGACCTATCTAGGGACTCAGCGACTGAAACTGCGAGAACGTGGATACCGTACGAGTGAGCCACTCTTGCATCTGATTGGCGATTGTCTCTAAAGTGGTTCCTCCGGCACCCAAGCTCCAGTCCTCAGTACTTCAATCTACTATCAGGGAGGAAGGACATGAAGGCAGTAAGCATACGCACTCCTCGTTCCAAATGACTGTCTCAAGACCGAAAACCTAACAAAATCCAGCAAGGTATATGCAATCAGATTAACAGAACCCATACCTCCTTTGCAATGGCAGTGACGCGGTTATCTGAGTCACCATAAGGGGGGCGCCAGAATCGGGGAACACGACCACCAGTAGAATTATGAATCAACTCCATTGTCCATCCGAGCTGAATAATGTAAGACAAGTGAACAAAGGAAATGAGGCCCGAGGTACGCACTTGGGCAACGACATCCTCGTTACTGAGGGTGGTCATGAAAGGATGGGTATAAGTATGGACGGCAATATCATCTCCTGCCTCAAAAGCCTTCAAGAACTGACCCCAGTATTGGAGAATGTTGACACCAATCATGAAATGAGTAGTATGGACATTTTTCTCTTGCAAAAACGTGACAAGTGCATCTGTGGTCTGCCATACATATTCAGTAGTCATTCCGTTAAAAGCGTATATATACTCACTGGTTGAGGACCATCATCAAAGGAGCTAGCGTAATAACCCTCTAGACCATCCCACCAGGCTTGGTTATTGATGCACTTGTATGTCGACGAACAAATCTCAGAAGACATGGGGTCAAGGCCATCAGGATACTTGGGGTCTGCTCCATCTTCGGAATCGGCTATAGGAACATCAGGTATCTTTCCAGCATTTACTGCAGCAGTCAGAGCATCATGCCAAGCCTTAGGCAATTGACTTGAATCAGGGGTGCTGCTTGGGAAGTTTTGTCCCCACACTATAGAAATTAGGTCAAGTATATGCAGATACAATCAAGCATATACTCACTTAAAGAGCCAACGGCAGGATAGGTGATACCGTCAGTCTGGCCACCGCGACGGAAGAGATTGTGTACCGGGTGATCGGGTTCATGATACCATTGTCCACCGAGGGGTTTCCGGACGGTGTGACCATGTGCGTCAGAAGTAGGCACGGAAACAACTAGAACGGCAGGAGCGGCAAGAAGCAAAGAGGCGAGCAACATGATAATGATGTCGGAGAGGTAGGCAGGAGGAACTCTAGAAATGACAGTAGTAGCAATGAAGAATGATCCAATAGAGGGCTGACGAGACCCTGGGGATGAAAAGGAACGAAGTTCTCAGAAATGAGAGCGGGTGAGATGGGTATTGGGGAAAGAGGCGCAAGGAGACAGATCTTGCTTATATATCGTTTCTGGAAGAAAATAAACAGATCGAATTGTGTATATGTCAGCCGCGTTGGGCAGATTGCAGTCTCAGACCAATGTGCCTCAGGCTTGGGCGTAAAGTGTGAACGAACAAAATCTTTTCATGATGCAGAACTAGAAACCGCCTATCTGATATCCAGTGTCAGGCCAAGTTCACTTCTGGAGTATCAGTCGGACGATTGGGGCAGCTAGCAACTCACAGCGGACAAACTTACCTGATCCAGCCAATTGACTTGCCTTTTTCTTTCGATCGTAATAATCCCTTTGATGGTCATCATATAACAAATCTGTAGGTACAAAATAACAGTGAAAGGCAGTGATAGCTCACTCTGCCGCAGAAGGTGCTGCGGATACAGCACTACCACGAAGGACAAGGTGACCCTCTTTCAGTACTGCAATCTCCCTGACCAGTTTCGTAAATTCGGTCTTTTTCTCCTGATCCGTCAGATACGGTGTGAAGTGCTGGATGCACTCTCTCGTCGTAGCCTTTTCTTTTGATGTTATCTTCAACCATTCAATGAGCAGGGCTTTCATCTCCTCCGGTGTCACAGGTGCGACCTCCCTCCTCCTCTTGGCTTTTGGCTGGCTGTGAGGACTAGGGCTGCTCACATTTGCCGTGTCATCTGCCTTGCGCTTATTACCAGCAAAATTTTGAATATTCGCCGTAGGACTGGTCGCAGGACCTCCCGTAATAGGACTAGTGGCCCGACTGTTCATTGGACTGTTGGGTTTGCTCTGATTGAGTAATTTGTGGGCCTTGGGGCTGGTTGCGCGCTTAGCAACCACAGAATGTCCGCCTAGATTTGGAGAAGTGGGCCGTGAACCGCTGATCTCTGGTCTCTGATTGGAAGTGTCCTCAAATTTTGGTGTTTGTGATTTGGTTTGTACGTCAACCTGCTGGGGTTGCTGTTGAATCGCTGGTCCGGTGGGTATAGGCAACTCTTCGTCTTCTTCCTCCTCCTGCATAGAATTAAGTACATCTTGAGTATGAACACATTAAAGCTTTACCGAGCTGGCATAAGGGTTCCGATTATCATCATCAGACTCGTACGCATCGTTCCCTTCGCGATTGCGAATAAGTTTTTGCATTGCTTTTGCTTGTTTACTCAGACGCGGACTCTCAGGTTGGTCTTCATCCTCGTCAATCCCAGCCTCACGGTGCTTGTTTGCAGTCCGATACTCCCGTTTCAGTCGTTCCTATAAAAGATCAAGAGCAAGAACTTGATATTTTTGTCAGAGACAGACCTCAGCCTCCTTTACTTCCTCGTCATTTTCGTCTGGCGGAGCATGTTCGTCATCATCAGCAAAGTCTTCCTCGTAAATTTGTTCATCCATATCACCCTCCCCGCCCATTTCTCTTGCTCGCCTTGCCTTGAGTTCTCCATCGTCATCGTCGTCATCACCAAACAATTGGGCCATTCCACTGTCCACAATCTTCAGTCTCCTGCCTCCAGGACCCAGACTCTGGCCAGGATCATGCATGAATGAATTCCCGATAGTGATCGTTCTTCCTTCGGCCTCTGCTTTGAACATAGCAGCGGTGGCGGCTGAAACGCCTCTACCACCATTTCGGCTCGCAAGCCACGCCTGAGGATCACGTTTCTGCGATGTTGTATACTATGAATGTATTAACCAAGAAACTTGAACACTTCCTCGAATAGACCTACTAAATGCTCCACACCTGCTGTGTCCGTAGGTAATCCATGTCTCAATTTCTTTTGAAACTTATACCACCGATGCGCAGGCACAAATTTGAAGACATCATTTGCAGCAGGCATTAAGAAAGCATGTGTCTCTGCCTTGCTCACATCCTCCAGCTGTCCGACCCATAACTCTCTTTTTTCCTGAATCGGGTTCGAGTCCTCCATGATCCAAGGATATCTCTCTTCCTTCCTCAACTGTCTGACTTCCTCTGGTACATAGAAGACTTGTCGTGTTTTCTTTTGAAACCGTTTCTTGGTGACAGCGGCGGAATTTGCGGCGGACTTGCCCTTTTCCTTGCCCTCAGTAGGTTGAATAGGTTTTCCCTCTGCATCAACCATGACGATATTGCCATCGGTACCAATGACAGGTTTGCCATCCAACCCTAGCATAGGAGCCAGAGGTGTAGTCTCTGTCGCCGGTTCGTCTTTTCGCAAATCTTTCCGGTTGAGTTTGACAGGTGCTGTCCATCTGGAGACATCCTGAACCTTGCGCGAGTCGAACTTCATGACATCGTATTTCCAGCCATTGAGAGCAGATGAAAGCAATCTATAATCCTGAAACGGCCAATCTGGGAGCTGTAAACCTTCATCTTCCTCGGGTGGCGGCTTCGGTCGTGGTGTGGATGGAGTCTTACGAGGTGGTGGATTTTGCGGTTTCTTGTTCTTTTTGGGATGGAATAGCAAGTCAAGTGAGGGCTGTTTGGGAGCCATATAGCAATGATGGTAGCAGGGGCAAAGAACAGACAAAAAAGAATAGACTGAGCGTATTTGGTACTATTTGTCACTGCAAAATCCATTGTTCAGGTATACAACAAAAGACCCTACTCTAAGGTCATTGGATTGGAAAGAGTCATGCCAGGTCTACAAATACAAAGGACACCAGAGGTCAATGCAAATCCCATCGCTAAACATAACAAGAACGAAGAAAATAAGTTTACAAAAAAGTGAAGGAGGTTATGGCGAGGAATGGGCACCATTGGGAAGTGGACTGGGAGTTAGTGACGGATAGTTATTTTGAGTGGGGAGCCTCGAGAGAGGAAGCTGGGAGGGTCCTGGCAGGGGGGGTTGAAGGAGTGGCGGTGGAGGACCTTGTGTCGGCACGACAGGGACCTGAGATTGCTGTCCATAGCTCCCCCGGGCAATGTCGACCTCTTGACGTAGGTGGTCAATTTCGCGCATCATATCTTGATTGGACTGTTTCAGCTGAACGACAAAGTCGATAGCTTGGGGGTTGTTAGCTGACTGAAGGCATTGGCTCTGACAATTACGCACCTTTAGTAAGAATCTCCCATTTACTGGCCTTCATACCACGGTCTGCAGGGAGTTGATCCCTAAGCTCATCAAAAAGATCTTTCATTTCCTTCCGACGTTTGCGCTCAGCGAGCTTGTGTGAGACTCTGAGTTCAGGGGAACGGGAGTAGGGGGTTGGGCCGCTGTCTTTCTTTGATGGTGCAATTTGTGGTGGTAGGAGAGGTGCAGAAGGAGGGGGTGAATTATCCTGAGCGGAGGTTGAGCAAGTATCAGGCTCCTGGGGCTGACCCTGTCGGGAGGAGGGCCGGGGAGACCGCGGGCGAAGAGATTTTGGATGAGAGATGAGAGTGTCAGGGACAGACATACGGCGATCTGGAAGATAGTTAAGAGGAGGAATGGGGGAGGGTTCAGGGACACTATCGGTATTTGTTGGCCAAGAAAAGGCAGCAATGGAAGGTGGGAGGCGGTTGTGGGGAGAATCTGCGACGGTGAGATTGAAATTGACCGAGTTATGACCAGCATTGGAGAGCATGGAAGATGAGGAGTCGCGATGGGCAGAAGAGGACCACCATAGATGAGAACGAGAGTCTGCAGAACCGCGGCGGTCGGTAAGAGAAAGCTGGGCGATGCGCTGGGTGTCTACGGCCGAGCCACGGCGTTTTGGGGCTGGAGGTTTGGGGTCGAGGTCCATGAGACTTGGGACACCAGGACCGACGAGATGGGGATCTGATTCCTCGCTGACTGGGGCAAAGACAGGACGATCTGAAGAGACTTTACGTTTGAGACCATGGGGGTGCTGGATGGAATGGCGACGGAAACCGTAGTCGATTTGTGGCGGGAGAGGGTCAAGGGAGGGTGAGCGGAGGAGATTGCGGAGGTGGGGTGGAGTGTTCTGTGTGCCCATTGGTGAGTGCGGTGAAGACGCCATGGCTCAGCTACAAGTCTGCCATCGCGCTGCACGCGGCTGTCAACTCCTCTTTTCTCACGCTTAGCACCGCCTCAAGTCCGCCAGACCGTTTGCTGTTCCGCGTCCGCCGTCCGGGCCCTCCGTCTCCCTCAAGGAGCAGCCGGCGGCCCATCGCCCGCACCAGCGCCATCTCCTCTGTCCACTCGTGACCACGCCGGGGACCTCGGCCGCGCAGCCCGGCTGCTGCCTTCCCATATGCTTGTCGCCTTCGGAATAACACGTGTCCGTCGGTATGATCCGGTACTTCTCCACGTGCTAGCCGTGTGGCGGCCCGGGCCATCTCCTCATCTCGATCGCTCATCCTCTCGGTCTGACAAGAGAGTATGTTATGTCCACTCTCATCGTCTTCGCCTCGTCTTTTGATGCTAACTTCTTCGCCTCCTCTTTGTCCACTCCAAATATCCAGAATCGACATCAGCTCACTTACCTCGTCTCGACATGAGCCCTCTTGACACCCCATAACATCAATCTTGGCCTCCCTTGGCTTACCAGTACACTCCATTTGGACCCCGTGGATGGACCTTCGCAAATCATACCCAGGCAGCTCACAGTGAGCCGTCGGCGCGCTTGCATCCTGAGGCATGTCCGCCCCTGTCAGCTCGTACGTATCACAGTATATCTGCCACAGCGTCTCGAGCGGTAATCGGTATCCTTCCGCATATGCCAGACCTTGAAGATATGCCGCACCAACTTCTGGTCCACAGGGTTCAAAATACAATATCTTCTGAAGGGGCAATTCATCCACAGGAACCAGGGAAGCGTCTGCCAATCCCTTGTCAGCTATCATTCCATCCCACAAGCTCCTTCCCTCACCGTTACAGGTGCAGATGACCGGTCGTCGGCATTCCTTAATCAGATTGGTCACAGCTGGCCAAAAGTTGACATCATCCTTGAATAGCACATCTACCTCTTCTAACAGGATCACCGATTGTTTGACTCCTTGTTCCCCTTCCTCAGACGATCCTCCGCCTGGACTTGCCCGTTCCTCAGTTTCGCCACCTGTCCCTTCAGCCTCTGATGGTAATTTCCCAATAGATGCCCGTCCTATGTCGTTTCTTCTGTTCCTCACGAGATGATTCTTCCCAACCTCTCCCACTAGATTGTCCACATTCACACCGTTGCGTCTTCCTATTCCTGGATAAACCTCGAATACTTCCCAACCTAGTTCTTCGGCACATGCAAACACAGCTGCCGTCTTTCCCGTTCCCGGTGGTCCAGTCAGTAGTATTGTGTTGTGTAGCCGCTCGTGGATGGTCTCGGGCTCATCAGAGCCAAATGCAGACAAAGTCATTTCATCCCTGCTCAGATGACGTTGTCCTTTCTGGTAGGTCATAAATCCGACTTCGTTGTCTTCTAGCGGTGGACCAACGTCCTCATCTTCGTCATCTTCAACTAAAAACCCGTCTAATCCATCTCTACGCGGCTTCTTCCTTGTAACTTCTCGAACTACTTGTGGTTGCTTCTTTTTTCTTTTTCTGTTTTTCTTCGTATTCCTCATCACCATTTCTGAGGGGTTTAGTTGTATCCCCAATGTATGTAACCAGTTCCGCAAATATATAGCAGAGTGTTTATTGCCCAGCACCTCCTTCGCGTATCTAGGGCGCCACGCATCTGCCCACAATTGCCCTGATGATGAAGGTGACCTGCACCCAGATTTCCTTGTGTTGACCACACGTTCAATAGCCGGGTGTTCTTGTAGGAGGTTTGGTTCAAAATGAATTTCCTGTTCGGTGATTGGTAAGAAATTACTGTCGCAAGAGTCTTCAACCTCTTCTTCCAATTTACGTGGAAATAAGAATTCAAGGACAGGAGTATACTTCTCGACCTCATTCCTTACTGAACATCCAAGGCCAACGGTGGTAGCATTGGTATGTCGACGTTTAAAGGGACAGAGTGGGAGAGAGTATGCTGTCTGATCCCCTTTGACGTGTTGCGACTCGCTGTCCGGATACGCGGCCTCTGGATTTTTTCGACGATGCAACCGTGGAGACGTATGAACAACCGAATTGATGACTTTGTTGCGTGGAGCAAAGAAAGGATGGAGAGGTTTCTTATTCAGTTCGAGAGTAGGGATAGAGTCTGCCCGACTTATGCAGTCCATAGCACATTTCTCTGGGGACGAATCTATAATAAAAATAGGCGAGTCAGAAGACTCGCCAAGTACCGTCACTGAAAGACAGTCCAGTCCGGAGTCAAGTCTCAAATTTGGAGTTGTATCTGCCAGACTCAGACCAACATTCCTTTGATCCTCAGGTGTGGGATCCTTGGCTGTTGTGTGTTCAGGTGTTGTCACAAGGGTATCATCAGATTCTACTGCCCAAATGGTCCGATTAACAAGCCTAGAATATTTGTTTGGCACACGTACTCGAGTCTGTGGAGTCAGGTGTTATAGTTGTTTCACTCAGAGGGAGACCCTCTTCGCGCCCAGACGGTGATGATTGTGAGACTCTTGAAGTTGTGTTGTCTAGCTTCTTTTCAAACATATCAAGGAGTGTCCTTTGTCCCTGCTACGTATGTCTTGGTCCCGAAATCTGAAAATGCTTTTTCAACCGGCCTACACTCACCTGGGACTTCATTGTTCTAGATTTGGAAGCTGGGTGTCTCCGTTTGTCATCGCTCATATTATGGTGAGTTGTCAACAACGCGTTGCTCACGCGTCACGAATACTGATGTGGTAAGTTGTCCCATCAACATGACACAAGACCCGGAACCCCAAATGCTAAAACGCAAACTAGCTCGCTGGATATCGGACGAATATAGAGGCAAATATTTTTCATCATCATTCATAGTCCGCTGATCTCCTTTTCAAGATTTGAATGGCAGTCATATCGAGACGTTAGACCGACCACCTACTGCGCTTGAGTTTTCGCGCCTAATCCGCATCTCACGTCCAGTTGTTATAAAAGGCACAGACCACGACATCTTTCTCAAGATCGTCGACGAATCTGACTTCTTCAGGTTTTATTGCCCCTGCTACGCAGAAATGGACAAATGACTATCTTGTGAGTAAGATGGGGGACCATAAGATATCTATCGCCATCACGCCAAATGGGTTGGTTATCTTCCTCATCTAC
>Ga0154005_100107_pt1 | contig 46080 bp, 65 predicted proteins | sample TSFL089MetaG_FD_104698 | JGI IMG/M metagenome (GOLD analysis project Ga0154005, IMG submission 104698) | Attine ant fungus gardens microbial communities from Florida, USA - TSFL089 MetaG | ecosystem: Host-associated > Fungi > Mycelium > Unclassified | place: USA: Florida, Lake Talquin State...
AGTAGCCGGTATCACTTCATTCCTATCACAAAAATTTCTTCTTTGTCAGCATAAATTTTTGTTAGTCTTTAAAAGTAAACACACCTTCAGTTGAAGTCCGACTCACTTCGTTCGGACTTCAGGCATCGTCCTGTTGATTGTTGAGGTTCATACGCGCACATTCGTTCCCCTGCCTATACCTCTAAGATCACTAAGGTTTATTTGAGTCATCAGAACTTGATTACAAGTCGGCGAACGTCTTATATTCTTGCCATTGGGTAAGGTCATATTCCTAGTTTATCTTGACTGATACTCTTGTAGACTTGAAATCATAATCTGGATTGTCCCTCATAGAAGGAGCCGCGGTCGCCTCAATGATTGGAGTGGTTCATAGGACATCAAAACACTCGTACATGTTTATTTATAGTTTGATGGGATGGTCTTGGTGTCAGCTACAATGCGATTCAAAAGGTAAATTTCTACCTAATACAGCAATATAAATATATTGAAAAATACACGAGTGGATGTACATAGGTATGGTTTTTTTTCAAGAGTGGTTTTTTCTCATCAGCTGAAGAGGATTTTGGCAAAGAAAAATTAGTAAGGCTTTCATTTCACCTTAAGATATTCATTTACTGCCGACTCGGAACCCTCAAAGATAGCATGCTTGAGAAGCTCCCTCAGAGAGCGAAATGTGTAGATGTCTATGTTTTATGAGACAGGTGTTGAGTTCAGATGTAAAAACTCATTACAAACATGTAACAAGTCTTGTCTCAACCATCACTATTCATCTCTATCTAACATCAGAAAATGAAAAATTTGGTCTAGATTGAACATCAAGAGACGAAAAGTTGAGTGTAGGACTTGATATTCCAATAATAAAACTTCTCGCAGTATGGGACAAGCTCTTCAACAGCCATCATACACACAACAGATGATTGACAGTTTCACTCAATGCTTCAGTAATGACATGCTTGAAGATGTCGTTGCCAAAACTGCTGAGAATAACCATAGTGAGCATGCATAAGGATTGATGGATAACACATAAGAATTCTCTTGCCTTTGTAGATAAATGAAGAGTAAGTTTCTTTTCTGACCTCATTGGGTTTCCAGCAATGGTGGATCTAGTTATTAAATTTGGGCAAGATTGATACCAGCCACATCACAATAAAATTGGAATCACAAAGAAGAGCATCCAATTTATCGCTGCACCTAGTAAGAGGTATTATGACGAGTATGGATTTTAAAAGAAATCTGTCCTGTTACTTGAGTTTTTTTTATGATCCCGCTTTAACAGAAACCTTCAATCTGAATCCCTCGTCAGGATGTTTTTATTCCAGTGCATAAAGCTTCCTGTTGCTCCAGCACGTACGGCGCTTTCACAGGCATTCGGCGGGAATACTGTATATTGTTAGGTAAGACCCTGAATTAAGATGTCCAAGTCGCTGAAGCCAAGTCCACGGTCGTCCCAACCTCCCCAAGGTCAACAAAGATTATTCGTTCCCTGTTTACCGGTAAGGTATAACCATAACTCATGAGACACTGTGGCAACTATGTTTGACCAGTCGACCATCGAGTCCTGGGGACAGTGGAGAAATTCTACTTTCCAATAAGACAGCCGATAAAGCAGGAATGTCTCAAGAGACAAGTACATCGGAGGTATACATTATATAACCATATATTTTATCACAGTAGATAAAGTAACAAGACACTAACACAAGTCTACTGCATTTACATCTTGTAGACTATACCACCACTTATCATTAGCTCGTCATTCTCCTGCATGGCACTACATGCTGCGGTCGCCTCCGCGGTGCCGTATAACTGGTCCACAGGCAGACCCTCATTGACAAACTCTAGCAGTTGATTCAGGAAAATCTCTTCCGTGTCTTGCAGTCGAGTGGCAAACAAGTTCGCCAGTCTCGTGCGGAAGAACTGCAATCTGAAGTCAATGTAATTAATGGAAGCACTAGACACTTCTCGAGTCCGACGAACCTGCTTTGAGTCAGTTTGCCATCAGTTTCAGAGCTCGGTACAGTCTGTTGCAGGTCTACGTCCATCTGGACATCCTGACTATCCTCGCCCCAGATAGGATCCTGGGTCTGATTTGTTTGTCCTACTGCAAGAGTGATCATGCGTTGCTGTTCGCCTTCATCTCCGCCCTCCATGTCATCGGATTCATCTTCACTACTGCCTTCTGCATCTTCTTCACCCCCTTTGCGTTGACCAATGACCATCTTGCGCTTCTTTCGTCGCTGCCGCTTGGGAACTTCTTTGAATAGTGCAAACCGCATTATTTCCTCTGCCTGGTGGGCATCCTGTCCTTCTACTTTGGAAGCCAGACGAGCTTTCGCGTGGGCGGTGGCTAAGCGGATCAAGGTCTCAAGCGTGCGCGCAGTCAACGGCGATGTCTAATGAGATATTGAGTTCCACGCTTTTGGGAGTATACTCCAAAATTACCTTCTTTTGGTTCACCTCCATATCTTCATTCCTGAGATTTGCATAGACCTGGATAATGTGGTCTGCAGCACCCTTTGTCAATGCAGGAATTCCCCGGCCTTTCGCATATTGTATGTATTTCTTGACGAATGAAATATCAAGGACCTCCTTTTTCTTAGCCTTAGTGCTGCGAGTCACACGTCGTACAGAACTACTTCCAATGCCAACGTGAAGAAGGGGGTCATACTTCTGGAAAGGACTAGTCTCAACGTTCTCCTCGTTGGTTCCAGTTCTAGGACCATCAATAGCAAGCTGTTGGTCTAAATTATCGTAACAAGGCGTCCCCTCCTCAACACCCGGAGGAAGATAGCGGTGCATCCGAAGGACGTGATCGGCAATCATACGATCGCGAGTTTCGCTCACGTCATCCGTGACGATGAAGAGCAGATCAAAACGTGAGAGCAATGAATCAGGCAATGCGATATTCTTGTGAGGATCTTTGTGAATATCGTACTATAGAAAAATCAGTATTTTAGCCTACAATCTGGCGAGTCAACTCCTCACTTGTCCATAAATGGGATTAGCGGCAGCCACCACACTACATCGCGCATTAAGACTGGTATGAATGCCTGCTTTGGCGATAGTAACCGTCTGTTGCTCCATTACCTCGTGAATTGCTACACGATCGATATCGGACATCTTGTCGAATTCATCAATACAGACTATGCCACGGTCAGCGAGGACCATTGCCCCGGCCTCAAGTCTCCGTTCTCCAGTTTCCTTATCAGTTGTTACCGCAGCAGTAAGACCGACACCAGAGCTTCCGCGGCCCGTTGTAGCAATGGCCAGAGGAGCTATACTGAGGACAAATCGGAGCATTTGTGATTTGGCCGTTGAGGGATCCCCAACCATGAGAAGGTTGATGTCACCACGGATATGGGTTCCATTGGGCAGATTTTTCTCTGCGCCACCAAGTAGAAGCAGGAGAATGGCGCGCTTTATGTATTCATGTCCATAAATTGAAGGAGCAAGGGATTCTGAAAGAAGGTCAAAGATGTCGGAACGCTTGGCAAGCTGATTTATGGTGCGGATGTCTGTGTCCGTGAGTGGCGTCTGAGCAATGCCACTGCCAATTTTGCTCGATAATAAGTTTATGTTGTTGGCAAGAATGAGAGACCTTGAGAGAGTCAGCAATTGCAGACGTAGATGAGCAAGACTCACCTGAATGCACCGCTCGAACCTCCCCCGACACTGCGGTAAACTCCAACCAATTGTATTCGATCACCCGGTTTACACTTGTCTACAAGGTCATCATCGAGGACTATATCTGTGCTTCGTGGAAGTTGACCAGCAGGTGCTCGTTCTGGCATCTCTTGGATGCTGATCCGCTGATGGTCACGGAAGATACAGTGACCATATTCTGTCTCGAGAGGGTAGCCTTGTTCAGTCTGTGTCGGTGGCACGGTTGGCGTTGGAGCAAGATTGGACGTTGATGTTGCATCACGATACTCGCGAGCATGATGCTGGGCTGTCTCAGGGCAGTAATGCACAGACTTGAACATTTTTGGTCGGACGAGAGAGCAACGCGTTATGATTCCTTCCAAGCAAATCATCTTTCCGAGGTGCATTGCCTGCAAAGTACGTGGACTAACATGATGGTCGCCAAAGGATCCGCTGAAGCCGACTTTATAGTTTTTCGACTCAATCGTATATTTATCCGGATCATACACACGCGAGATCACATTGAGGAGAGCAGCATCGAAGGCAGGGAGATAGTCGAATGGATGTTTGAGGAGGCCATCTGCATATTCGCGATTAAAGTCGCGCAGGTCATCGATGTTCACGATGAGACGCGTCTGGTCCGCTCGAAGCAGCCGGGAGATCTCATCCTTATAATCGTAAAGCGTTGAGTCAGATTCGAGAAAATCTTCGAAAGCGCGAGTTCTATCACGCATCAACGCATCTTCTGGGACAATGCCACTGAGTCCAGCCATGATCAAGGACTACAGAACGAGCGAAGATTGCCTCATCTACGCGCCAACAACATGTCAAAGCACGACCAAATCAGTTGTCAAAAACGTTGTGTGATTTTACTCGCATCATTTTCGCATACTAAACTGCCCATTGGCCTTGTGTCATCTCCAACGCTTACCTCTCGACTAGTTGGTCAGACATCAAGGGATAAACTGCAGTTTATTCTTAGTTGTTCGGCCCGGGTCTGGATTTGGATTCAACTATGACAAAGAAAGCATCTCAGGAGCGTGCAATTGCACCACTACGTGTGTTTCAGTCCCGAAAGCTGAATGGGATACGTAAACGGCACTCTGCAAGAAATAGTATATGGAAGGCGCATTGTGAGACCATGAGACCAGCAATAATGTAGGGATGGAGAAGTCTGGCATAAAAAGGGAAAAGAATTATCAAACGAGGCGAAGTAGCTCATGCTCCTGAGAATGAAGTCAGTAAGCGTCAAGTTGAGAAAGGACGGTTGCAAACGACCACGCTCACTTTGCGGCTCGAATCAATTTTTTCCTCCGTGAGCTTCGGCCTCTGACCGACTCATAACATTATCTTCACGACGCCAGTCCGGACCTGTTCGACGCCAGTCGGGAGTTGTTCGACGCCAGTCCGGAGTTGTTCGACGCTGGTTTTGTGTGTGTGCAACATGCTCAGAGGCCTTGGATAATGACAGAGATAAACGAGCACATTCACGGGGACTTCGTTTAAAAGCATACCGGAAGAGCTGCGGCAGAGACGACAAGGATTGAAGCAAACAAGATAGTCAGTCTCATGCCTAAAACAGTCTAAGAGGCGATTAGAGGCGAAGAGGCGGAATTCTGGAGGAGACTCTCAGAGTCTGGTTGCTTTTATGCGTTTCCTTAAACCTGGTAGCCCAAGTAAAGTCAATCCATGTCCGGAAGATATCCGCTTTTCCACATGCAGTATCTAGAGTATCGTTTCACCTAAATTCCCGTGATTCAGGCATCGGTCCGCGACATGGAGATTTCGTCTTGGGACAAGATCATCCATATTGTCGACTTGGATGTAATTGGGTGTGGAGAATAGGCAAACCTCGTGATTTGGCTGTCATTTGGCTTTGGTGCGTCAGCCAGGACTTCAAGGCACTATCAACTCAGGCACTCATTCCTGCTTCTCTACATCAGCGGTACCTTTGGTCTCCGAGGTTGAACCAATGCCTGCACTGGACACAGTATGGGCTATGATTCCCATATGATTCTGCACATGGTGGCTGCAATACCATTCCCATATACATTTAGAAAACGGTATTGGATCTTGATGCTGCCTGTGCTGCCTGTGTGCTACATGTGCATTACTTTTGAGATTGTGTAGAATCTAAGTAAGATCTACCGATCAGTACATACATACAGCCCCTCATCATCCAGCTTCTCAAACATTCTAGGGAATCTATGGTTTTCCTGATTTGATACTACAGACGAGCTATTGCCAAATAGAAGATCAATCATAGTTGAATTCATTGTGTGGGCCTGATATGAGTAATTGGTTAGTTAGGTATTTTTTCTAATAATAGAGTTCAGGTCCAGATACTATACCAGCTACTCTCAAGAATACTTAGAGCATTATCGAATTAAAAATCTTTCCAGATAATGTTTGTGCATCTATAATATGTAGATGTTTTCATGTTAAGTGTAGTACAGCTGTATTGTGTATATTGATTCAATGTTCAAAGCTCATGTTAATTTTGACTTAGATTTAAGATCTGAGAAAGAAACTCTATTTAGCATAACGAAAGTGGGACTTTATGATATCCACATCGCGTCACGCCGATGCACATGTGTCATAAACATCTGTCAGATGAAAATATAAATACGATCAGCTACTTTTATCTCGGATTAAATATACCTCATTAAGTGTTGAACTGAGGTTTCTAGATTCTACTACGTGGCCACGACTATGTGTTTACTAAGCACCTGGTGAAAGGGTTTGGAGACGAATCCATGAACAGAACCATTTACAACAACGCCACACTTTGAGTGACTCAGGAAATATATGTAAAACTCAAGTTTCAAAAGCTCAGGAGTTGGGGTGTTATGATTCAATTGTCTGGATTCTATCATCTTGACTTTGAAGCATCGGAAACCATGAAATCAAGTTGACTTGAAAAAACAAGCCGATCGGGTAGCAAACAGAGAAATAATATCGGACGATACGATGGACGATACGATGGACAAATTTTGACGCAGTGATTCACACGAAACCTCACTTTCTGAGCAAATTTAACTTCTCGTTTTCTACGAGCTCATATGCACTAGATCAAGTGGTCTGAATCAAGAACCTATAACTAAGACAACTCATCTCAGTCAAGTAGACACTCAGATGTATATTCAGCTCGACATGATGAAAACAAACAATCTATCAAACTGAAGACCAGATTGGATTCATGTCAAGAAGCAATTCTTTCTTTTCTCTCAATAGCGGTTGAAGGTTCTCACCAGAGTTCACACTCTCCAGATGATGCAGTGCCTCCAAAATCTTGTTGACTTGTTTATGGAATCGAATGGTCAACATGTCGCCTCCGAGCCTTTTACGCATCTATCAGCGTCATTGCAATGAGATTTTCGTAGCTGATCTCTATAGGAGTAATGTTCTGGCGTGAAAACCACGTAGTGTACAATCAGGAGCAAACGCTGGTATTTTTTTCCCAAGGTTCAGTCCTACATCCGGCGTGAGTCCCACGATTGATTCAAGCAACATAGATATCAATGCTCACCCATAATTTGATAAGACCATCCCAGGAAGCCGTGATAACCTTGGACTGCGCAACAAATGAGTGACAATCTGATATCAACTTTGGTGGATACCTACTGTTTCATGAGGCAACCATTCATGAGCAATGCAGACTTTAGAATGCGCTTTCAAGCGTGACTTGATACGGCCCGTTTTCCAGTCCCAGAAAACAACATTTCCTTCACCATCTCCACTGCTTATCCACTTTCCGTCAGGGGAAAACCCAATCTGGCAAGCGTAACCAGCAACTGAATGACCGGCAAACCGCTTTTTGCGATTCTGACGGAAGTTTTCTGTGCTATAAACAAGAATTTGGTTGTCAAGTGACTGAGCAGCAAAATACTTGTCTGATTGGCCCCTGGTCAGATGGCAGGTGACGCAAAAGGAAATTGAACATACTAGATGGGTGTAAAGTTACGGAAGGCATCGAGTGCATGTGTGGTTCAGCAATATACTTGATAACGACAGGAATATCAAAGTCCCATGCGCGAATAGTCTTATCGTCTGAGGTTGTGACAAATCGCCGATTCTCATCCACAAAGGTTATGGTATTTACAGGACCAAGATGTTGGTCATACTCTTGAGTAATTTCGCCGGAGTTGATGTCATACTATCCAATTGTGAGTATGAGGAACATTTGATGGTCTTGCGTAAACCCACCTGTATGATTTTCTTATCGGACATTCCAGCAAGGAAGATATTCTGCTTGTCCTCGTTAGGGTGAAAACGTACAACATAAGGAATCTTCCCGTTGCTGAAGCGTTGTAGGCATTGCCCGGTTTCGGTGTCCCATAGCTTCATCTGACGATCATATGCACAAGAAAGGAATCGTCGACCGTCATTTGAGAAGCAGATATCCTTTACAGCCTTAACATGGCCGTGAAAGGTTCGTAGACAATTGCTGTGCGTGTAGATATCCCAAAGCTAACGACATCTGATCAGGACACAATACACAAACAGAGCAGCCCACGTACTTTAATCTTCGTATCCATAGATCCGCTTATAAAGAGATGACCGGTTTCTGGAAGCGTTCGAATAACAGAGACGCCCTGAGTATGCCCTGTCCAGGTGTGAATGCAAACTTTTGGAATGAAACAATCCTGCGAGCCAGCTTCTTGCGACAAATGTGGTGCATCGGCGATAGGGGGAGACATGTATGTTCTCCCTTGGTAATCAGTCAAAGATGCGCCATGGAATACCGAGCTCTCTTGTCCAATCGCTCCCTTCTTAGGTTTCGCCTTTCTGATGGTGTGATCAAGTTCCTCTTCTTCCTCTTCCTCTTCCTCTTCTCCAACAGAAACTCCTGCTAAGAAATCAACTTGATTATCTTCGCCCCTCCACGGCGCCCAAGGTCCAACATAAGCGCCCTTTCCATCCACAACCTCGAGATCACCCTTGTTCTCTCGCTTCCGTTTGAGTCTTTTACGTTCGCTTCTAGATGTTCTTAGTGTATCTATGGTCTGAAAATTATTGGCCTTTGCATTCTCCATGGATCCAATAATGGCTGGTGCATTGGGGTCAATGGAAGGGTTGGCCGAGTACCCAAGAATAGAATGGGTCAGATGTTGAGCACGAAAGGCATGCTCCGAGATAGACTGCTCTTCTACATGACCTGCGAGTGCGTTTTGATTGATAAAGCGATTCCGATCGCCGAATGGATTCTCTGGTCCCTGCAGAGGCAGCATCATGTCTCGGTAGGGAATATTCACGTTCATCTGCGTGTCAGTTGGCCTCATCACGAGGGATGTCATTTTCAAAGGATCCTAGAATATCCTTCAGCGGTTGACAATATAATAAATAGGAATTCCAACTTCAGCTAGAACGTGCGGTGCAGAGTCTATTGCTGCAGTATTTGACTCCACAAAGTCGTCAACACGAAATTTCTTGCTTGAGGATAGAGAGGATATTCCAAACGCGTCCTTTGCAACAGTTTCTGCATCGTCAGACGAGTAGTCGAGAGTCAGCGACATATGTTCTGCAGACATGCCGTTGTTGTGAAGAGTAACGCAGTAACTGACCTTCCATATCAGGAAGGAGCAAGGGGTGTGACTGTCTGCAACTCATTGCGGTGTCGGAGGAGTGCCGCAACCCAGCCTCTGTGTCATGATTCCGTGATTCTTCCTTTCCCATGGCAGAGAAAAATGTTGCTCGACCATGGACTGAACATGAAGGTCACTTTTCTCTCCGTCTTTCTGTCCTTCGCTTATTTTTCTTCCTAGATTTCTTACTGAAGGAAGCTGTTGCAAAGCACGGCGAACATGATAACTGGAAAACCATTGCACTATGTATCTCAGGCAGGTCCAACAAAGCATGCAGAAAGGTATTTTTCTTTCCCGAATTTGTTAGCAAAGAAGCTCGATGCTTTGTCAAGCGCTGGTTACACTCCCTTGCTCCCAATGTGAGGAAAACGGCATGGACCCCTGAAGAAGACAGAATACTTCTGGAACTTTACGAGAAATACGGATCCAAGTGGTCGACAATCGCCCGCTCAATAGAAGGAAGGACTGACGATGCGTGTTCCAAACGCTACCGGGAGGCGCTTGATCCGAGTCTCAAAAAGGATGAGTGGTCCACCGAGGAGGACGAAAGACTGCTCGAAGTCTGGAGGCGTATTGGCGGGAAGTGGGGTCAGATCGGTCAAGAGATGCAGCGCAGCGGGCTTGGATGCAGGAACAGGTAATTGACTTTAATTGATTTGTTTACGGGATTGGCTTTCTGATATTGTATTTAGATGGCGGCTCTTGGAGAGAAAGAAAGCAGCAGCATTGAGGGCAAACCAGCAATTGACGGCCTCGAGCAATGCACCCAACAACGCATCTGACAACTCTTCTACTTCTTCATCAACCAATGTACACGCCAATGCAACTCCGAGTCCCTCACATCCGATCCAAATCTCTCCAACAATGAGTCGACTGACGTTGTCTCCTGCACAGGCACCCCATGCATTCTCTTTAGTTTCTGATACAGTACGACTACCAGGGAGCTATTCACAGCACCACCCTGACTTTGATATCTGGCCGCCATACTATCCACCGGAGTCATATCCTATCCCTAGTTCTTCCCTCAGCCCTTCCCATTCTTTTCGAATACCTTCGCCAGAGATTGTCTCAGTTTCTCCTGCACCATTTCACTTCACTTCTTCCTCGCTCAGTGCAGCACTCTCGGCACCTCCTCAGCTTCATCGACCCTTACCATCAATCTCAAGCGAACCACCATTGATCAAGCCACATCCAGGACCAGAGCTTTCACCAGATAACGCGCTAAGTACTGATGGAAACGACTATGACCATTCAATGTCATTGGACGATCCCCTTGCTGCTATGACCAGTGGATCAAATACTACCGATCATTTTCTTTTACCCCCGGCTTCCACATCTTCCCCTTTGTTACAACCATCAATTGCTCTCAATGTACAAAATTCATCGATACTCATTTCTCATTCGCCTACTCACTTCCACCCCTTGCATGATTTATGGAAATCTCCAGCTGGAACTCTTTCTGACCTTCTTGCCCCATTGTTTGAAAATTCTCCACGATCTAACCCAGATAATATCCTACTTGCAGATCCTGCCCTCGAAGACCTGTCATCTGTGGCTTCGACTCCTCTCTCTGCCGCTCCCTCTGTCTCCTCAGTATCTAGTCCCAATGTCTCATCACCAGTGGGTTTGCCTGGTAGTGATCAATTAACGAATCCAACTAGTTCCTTGCTATTTTCAACGCCCCTGGAACCCACTCGTTCTCCTGTATCCTTGACTCAAGGCCATAGGTCATCATTCGTGACCAAAAGGCTATCCAAGTCTAGTACTCCAATGCGACTTTCTTCCTCTCTCCCGTTAACGGCAGAGTAAGCTGCTCTATTTCCATTTGCACTATTCGAGCTGATGTTCAATGCCCTTATGTTTTAGCCCTTCTGTCAAACCTTATGCATGTGGAACAGACACCTGTTGGCCGAAGGACGCGACAATTAGTCAATCATGTTTCGCAACATCAAAGGAGCTCGTTGATCACAACAAGAATGAACACAGCGATGAACCGTATACCGAAAAACCGTTCCGTTGTGCCCTTGCAGGTTGCGGCAAATCTTGGAAGGTATGTTACTTTGACCAGTGATAGACCAACAGAAATTTAGTCTCTATTCTCATAGTCAATTAATGGCCTCCAGTACCATCTTCAGGTGTGAGTTGAACACGATCAATCAATGATAAAATATCTTTTGATTCCATCATGGCCTCGGAATAGATCAACGGCCCACTTCCGGACAGCGCTGTCAACGAGGTTCTCAAGTCAGTCACTAAACGAGGAGAACGGCTTCGGGACTGAGCCTGAAGTGGGCGACAACGAACGAGAGTTTGTTTGTCCTATATCTGATTGTTTCAAAGCATACAAACATTCAAGTGGCCTGAGATATCATATAAAACATGTCAGTGCAATCGTGTCTGCGATTTGCCTCATATTGACCAAAGATTCTATTATCTGATCTTCCAGGGACACCCTCAGAATCTGCCTGTACAATTATCAGAAGTTCCTCCAACTCTCGCTCGCCAATTTCCGACGAAGACGAGGCGGATGCGCCGAAAAGCCCATTCCGAGGAGTTGCGATAACATGATTGGGTGATGCTGTCACCAACGCTCTGGTTGTCTGGTTGTGTTTGTGGTTATGAGATTTCTCTTGTACCTCGGACAAACATCCAATGGTCAGAGTTTCCATCCACACCAATATAGAAAACTCCCATCAAGCTTGAAGTTTCAGATGCATCTCATCGACTTTCTCCTTTTGCTGTAATGATAAGCTACATCTTTCAGAATGCTCCGTGTCGAAATTTTGTCTCAAGCAAGTATCAAGCACATAGTTTTGTGCTGTCAACCCCCAACACATATGGAACTCTCAAATTCACCAGTGGTCCTCCTACGCTGCTCAAGCCCTGTTGCACCACTACCAAGCACTTCTGGTGGCATCGAAATACATTGAGCCTTCCTAATGGTTGGCTATTTGATATTGTCAATCTTGTCTGATAGAGCATTCTTTCTTGACTCTGAATTTCTTTTCCCAAGGTCTTTTGTGCATCTCGACATGGCTCAGTCCCTTATCCGTTTCTCTTCCCGAAATAGGTTTCAAATCAGAAGGGAAAGATGGTAGAACGTTCTGGAAATCATGTCCTGTCGAGGTCCGATTGGATAATCAAAATCTAGATGAAAGTTTGACACGAAAGGCATAGGTTTCTTCCCATTCTTGATTTTCTCTCTTGATCAGATACAACGACCTTGTCATTTCTCAATTTTGTATCGATGCCTGGCATGTTTGAATGACGACAATGATTGTACTCGAGAATGACCCTTATGTAGCCAAGTTTAATCCTAATGCTACTGTTACATGACGTCTCATAGAATCTCGATGCATCAGTATTGGCTTAGGAATCTCTAACAGTGTGTTGTCCCTGCTCCTTATTGGAGCCGGGGTATACCCTTCGGAGAATTGCTTAATGCCCATAGGCGTTGAATCGTCACTGAGTTATTATGCCTCAAACTAGACATCCAGATCAGATCCAAGGACGATTGATGTATTAGATGATATAGATAAAAACACTCTCACTCATGTAGTCGAGCCACCAGCACCACCCAGAAACTTCGCAGCTCTGAAAACATGGGGTTAGAAGGACATTTTATTCTTGATGAGATGAAACATACAAGTCTTGAAGGTTAGGGTTTCGCAGCAATTCCTCCATCGAAGGCATGTTGCCAGACTGTACATTATTCATCTGTAACGTATTTCGTTATAGAGCTTTCAGTGTTTAAAATATGAACACACCATATCTGCTACCGTTGGGTCCTGCATGAGTCGATTAAGGCCACCGTTCTGCGCCATCTGTTGGGCCATGGACTTGATTGCAGGATTGTTCATGAGGTTTGTCAAGTCAGGCATGCCCCCTCCATCTCCACCCATATTCTTGAGCATGTCTGCTAGACCACCCATACCTCCGCCTGCTCCTGCTCCTGCTCCTGCTCCTGTAGTAGGATCTACGTTGGGTCCTGGAGTGCTCCTGGTGGATACCTCATTTTCGGCGCTAATCTTTGCTTTGGTGCTTGCGAGGCTAGATTTCAAACCAGGATTACCAGGGTCAACCTCAAGACCGCGTTCGAAGGCATTTGCAGCAGATTTGAAGTCACCGATCGAGTATAATGCATGGCTGGATAATCGCAAGTGAAGGTGAAGGCCAAGGATATTAATATAGAGGATATTCGTACCCTAGCCGATGATGACCTTTCGAATACTGAGGGTCGACTTCGATGGCTTTATTGGCATCCGCAATGGCGGAGAAATGATCGCTCTTGCTCGAGTAAGCAGCTGCACGGTTAGAGTAGTAAACTGGGTTTGTTGCGTCCAGTGTGATAGCTTGGGTGTATGCCTCGATAGCATCTTCATATTTCTTCGCAGTCATCAGCGAGTTTCCCTCTTGCTTTAGTTTCTCTGCCTTTGCTTTATCCTCTACCGTAGGGGCCCGCCGAGAAGAAGCAGTGTCTTCTGAAACAGATGCTTGACTGTCGACTTTGTCATGGGTCTTTATGTGGTCATCGAAAATACTCTGCAGTGTGATAGGTCTGATGCTCAGCTGCTCAACCTGCTCCTGGTTGTTTGGATCAACGCCGAAAGACTCGCCGATGCATTGGACTGATTGTTCCGATTAAACAAGGTTTGGGTGATAGGTAGACGGAAGACATACTAGCTATGTCTAAGCTCTCCTTATCTTCCCCTTTGACCGTCCCATCATCGACAGAGTGATTTAGAAAATCTATGATAGCGAGGACGAGGCGTTGCTGTTTCTCGGACATGGTGAGGAGAAATAAACAAAGGTCAACAAGGGTGAGAAGACCAAGAAAAACTGGGTCGCGTCTTTTCTCAGTGAAATGGTGTTCTGTGCAATCTCAGGCGAGCCACCCCAAGAACCCGTCGTCTCTGTCAAATCAGGCCATATTTACGAACGCAGGCTCATAAAGAAATATATCGCAGAAAATGGCACTGACCCAATCACTGGCGACAAACTCGAGGAGAGCGACCTCGTAGAACTTAACGTCTGTTCGTGTTCTCTCCAGCTTGACATTACCCGAGGAGAACTCACACAGGTTTAGCACCAAAAACTGCGCCACCTCGGCCACCAACGCATACGTCCCTACCTGCTCTCCTCCACACTCTGCAGAACGAATACGATGCGATCGTTCTGGAGCTTTTCTCATTAAGGCAAAAATACAACTCTGTTCGGCAGGAACTGAGTTATGCGTTATACTCGCAAGATGCTGCCACTCGTGTTGTCGCTCGTCTGATTCGTGAACGTGATGCGGCTCGAGAGTACGTCTTTCAATAATTCTTTCACCCGCCTCATGAAATTTATCTTATTTAAGGGCTTTAACAAATGTCCAGGTCTCCATGGGCATGACTTCCGTGTCTGCTGATGGTGATGTGGAGATGACTGAAAGTGGTGCAACCGAAGAGAGCCTTCCTGCTTCAGTCGTTGCCCAAATAGATGAGACTCATGCCACGCTATCCTCCGCCCGCAAGAAGCGCAAGTCTCCGATGGGTTATGCAACTCCTGCCGAAGTCAAGACATACACGGCCACACGTACCATCCCATCCCTCCATTCTGCCTCCCCCGCTGGCATTACTTCTCTTGCGGTTTCTCGTATCAGCCCCTCCCAGTTCCTCACTGGTGGAAATGATAAGATTGTTCAACTATATGACACGAGCACGGACAAAGTCTTAGCCACCCTGAAAGGTCACAGCAAGAAGATTAACCACGTTGCCTTCCGCGAAAACGTGGGGGAGAGGACTCTCCTTCTCTCCGCTGGTGCCGACAAAATCGCCAAAATCTGGTCGCAAGATGACGCGTCCGGGGAATATATCGCCAATTACACTCTTCGCAATCATAAAGGCGAAATTTCTGGACTGGCAATTCACCCTACTTCTGCGTTCGTTGTATACTCCTCTCTGGACAGAACGTACTCCATCCACGATCTGAACAATTTCCAGCAACTCTTCCGTTCTGCTCCTTCGGACGAACCCTTCACCTCTTTACAGGTTCATCCGGACGGTACACTCATAGCTGCCGGCACACCAACATCAACGATCCAGATCTTTGATATTCGTACCGGTGCTATTGCAGCCACTCTCACTCCAAGCGAAGGAACGCCTTTCACTGTTAACTCCCTCGCCTTCTCTGAGAACGGGTATCACATGCTCGCGCCTGATTCGCTCTCGTCTGTTTCGATCTGGGATTTGCGTAAGACAAAGAGCACGTATACTATTCCCCTCGGCGACAACTTCCAAGTGAACAGAGTTACGTATGATCAGAGTGCTCAGTTCCTAGCTATCTCAGGGAATCACGGTGCGAGAATTTTCGCTCATAAGTCCTGGGAGGAGTTGGCACGTATTGAGGAAGATAATGATATATCTGAGCTAGTGTTTGGAGAGCAGGGCAAGGAAATATTAGTTGCAACTGGAAGGGAAGTCAAGATTTGGGGTTCTGTTTAATGCTTAGTAGCTATTACCGCTCTTCTACTAAATTTATCTATGTGCCATGATCCTGAATGGCTATGGTAAACTGTTGCCTCCTAGGTTACATGGTAATTACACGGTAGTGGTAATACGGGAAGCAAATGAACAGAAAGGGGTATGCAAGACATAATACATAATAGTGAGCAGTAACTGGTCTGCTACAACCTCCAAGAGGAGGACATTGATAAACATACGAAGTAATGATCGTACATTATCTGTCAAAAAATGAATAAAACATTCCTTCAATTCTTTGAACAAGCAGCTAGGATTACTTGCTCAACAAGGAATTACGTCTAGTGCCAAACCAGTATCAGAGAGTTATGAGAAGGATGTAGGACCTATAATTGAGCCCTCGGGAATGGATTTGAGTGCAGTACCATTCGCATCAGCGTTGTTGAGCCAAACACTTGAAAATCAACGAATCAGGTTTGACCTTCACTTGTCTTTACCAAGATAATACTCACTTGTTGCCCCACCAATCAAGTTCAAATCCACCCTTCGGAAATTGCAGGCAGAAAAAGATCACCATCATGCCAATAGTAACACCTGCATCAAGGGCTGCAGACAAGACGTAATTGTATCTCATCCACCACTTAAAGCGGTATTTCCTAATCACATAGTTAAAGAGGAAACCGACGAGTACCCAGGACATGTAATTGACCCCTGTTGCAAAAGGGACTTGTCCTAGACCGGAAAAGAAAATTGGGATGTTGATATATCGCCAGAATGAGAGAGGGTAACGACGGGCAAGAAGATAGAAGGGGATAGGGAGGAGTGCGCCGATAAGGAAAAACCAAAGCAAAGGACTGTATAATGCTCCGGAACCAAGCATTCTTTGAGGACCGATTCCACCCCACATGAGGGTTGCAGTTGCGAACGTCGTGGTGGTTGGGCAAGTAAATCCGTTCTTTTGATCAGGAGTACAGATATCCTCGATATTGGCCAGCATCCAGTCCTGAACACTCACGACAACGAAACAGCCCACGATAGAAGCGACTACTTGCACACTAAACATGACACGGGGAGGAATCTTCATATAGGAACCAAGCTTGAGGTCACCGCTAAAGCCGATGGCTTGAGATGTACCGATATAGGCAAATGTTTTGAAGAGAACGTTGGCAATGGGGCGCCCGGGGAACATGTAACCAGCAATCAATTCATGCATGACCTGAGCTGGAAAACTCAGATTTGCGGTAGCCACGAGCATTGCCAAAGGAATGGATAGAACAGCGGATAAAACGAAAGCGACTAAGGCACCCCAAATAGGCAATCCAGTGTGGAAGACCTCGACGCCGATGCACATAAGGACTAAGAACACTCCCCCAAGAAGGCCATACCACCACGTAGGGACCTCAGCATACGCTTGCATGAGACGGTAATGGACATCGCGCTCGCTTTTGAGAGCACTCGTGAAACGCCTGACAATATCCTTGCGGAACCAAAGGAATGTATGCACGAAGACAGATGAAAGAGCGGCAAAGCAGGAACCATAGGCTACAGCATATGCAGCTGAGATGAATAAAGGCGAGTATTGCGAATACTTTGTCGGAGAAAAAACGAGACTCTCATCCAAGATGGCAGTAAAATTGTATGGTGCACCGGTGTTGTCGAAAGGCATATAGGCCGAAATCGCGAAGTAAGCACTGTTGAACGTGTTTGTGACTGAATGTAAAAGAAGTCAGCTGAGAGGAACATTAGAAAGACTGCAGCACGCGCACAATACAGGATAGGTGTAATGATCCAGATCATCACAACGAAGCCAAGACCAATGTTCATTTCAGACCACCACTATACACGTATATCTATTAGAATGACTTCAAACGGTCAATCAAACTGAAATTCACAGGAAAAACGAGTGGATTGCCAATGTAAGCGATCATACTCCAGTCGAGAGTCAGAATGCTCATGCCCAAACCGGTATTGGATCCGAACAAGGTGTTGACGACAACTTTGTTCGGAGCAATCCAACATATCCAATTAAATACGCTCAGAGCAGTGAAGAGATATCCGGGGAGGAAGTACCACAGGAAGCTGCCTAATAATGCATAGAGGAAAAAGCGTTCACGGCTTTTGTGTCCGGAATCCTCTTTGCCATAGTTCTTGTGTAACGTGTTGAAGAGGGCCGAGTTGGCCAAAGCGCCAGGCCAGATCATACTCGATGGCCATACAACGAACTGACGAAGAAATCCAGCGACGGAATATCCGATTAGCTGAGAAGAGAGGGCAATCACAATCTGGTATCCATAAGAGACTTGCTGGTGATAGAAAATGCGTTGAGTTAAGAAGACATCTGTTGCGTAGGCACCGCTAGCGACGACATTGGCCATAACAGTAATGCAAACATGTTCTTTGATCGTGAAGGGCCCAGGATTTAGGGACCAAACATAACCGAAAGTGTTGAATCGTTGACTCGGAAGGATCCGCTCGAAGAGTCTGCCAATCGGCAGAGTTATCAGCTGAACCACGATCCCCGTTATGGTGGCAGAGGGATCTAAGATTCATATGAAAAACTGCATTGTAAATGAATACAGGAGACCAACATCGCAGGGAGAAGAATTGGTTCAACCCGGAGACTAAAATAGTGGCCATTAGGCCAATGAACCACCTGATGGCAGCCAATGAGCGAGAGTGGATACTTGAAGATGATATTCACTCACATCCTGAAAGTATTCACCGGTATGTCTGGATCATCTACACTAGAAACTGAAGCGCGAACCTCGGGATACGGAGACTCACTATGGACAGGTGAGCAAAATATGAATGACCAAGAAAATTTGCACTTACTCGTCAAACTCAGTCATAGTCGAGAATTTTGAGGATCTCGAAGGATAGTCAATGTCAGACCGGGACTCGGCGTCGTAGTCAGACTGGCCATAACTTTTATATTGAACGTTTGGCATCATATATCGGATATGAGACTGTTTTCTGAGATCCATGTTTGGGTCATTGAGGTGTTCCATGAGGAAGTCAACATCTTCTGGCACATCCGGGATACGGCGAGTACGAAGGGTAACATGATCCACTAGAGAGGACATAGAATCTCTGGACTCCTTCATGGCAGAGATGCCCTGAGCAGAAGTACGGCAGCAGATATCCGGGATGAGGGCAGGGGGATGATCATATTGTATATATACCTTTTGGACATACGTTTATTTCCATCTTGCACATTACATAACACATTTTTTGTGCACCTCAGCGAAGTTCCGCGATTCTGAGGTGAGGCTGTTTCATATTATGGACTAGACGTGTTACTCAGTATACCTACAGTGTTTTGTTATCACTCTAGATCCCTGCCGTTCGTTACAAAAGATGAACATCAAACCCAGGGTGGTTTTTAATGACGATGGACAATGCCAAAGACGCACTATGATCCATTCCATGGAAGCCTCAGTCTGGGAAGAAAGCATTCCTACAAGACAATTAAACAAAGTTAACTGCTGACGTCACAGCTGATGCCAAGCACCTGATTTAAAAAGAACAATAAGCATGACAATAAGCACATAACAAGTGGGGCAAGTCAGTTGTTGATTGTACGTCTTATAGTCAATTTTAGGTACAATCACGATCCAGAATTCGACTATTCCCTCGTAATCTATCACCTATCAGTGTATTGTGTTGGGGTTGACAGGAAAACAACAACTCGTGCCCAAAGTTCTTATTGTCACAGCAGCCCCTCTACAATCTTGTTAGATAGTCCATCAACCTAGCATCCCATGGTGTCTTATCTTTGTGCTCTTAACACAAGGGTTTGTTTGTTGTTTGAATGCTGAAAAGAAAAAAAGCTATCACAGAGACAGTTCTATATTCACAAGAAGTTATACTTAATTTGTATAGTATTCAAAATAGTATTAGAATATCTTTCAACAAACGGAAAATGAGCGACATTGAGAGTGGTGAAACGTAGTTCAATGCAATGTGATGGTTGTGGTAATGGCTGTGCCAGGATCGTAACTGGCTCCATCGTCTCTCCTACCCCTTCCCCTCTCTCGCCAATCTCTTCGTTCCCTTCTTGACCCGCTACCGCCACTCCTCCGTCCCTTGTGACTCCTCCACCACATCTCCATCCTTCTCATGTCCGTCTCAATAGTGATCACGGTCGCGGTCATGATGTCCTTTCGTGTCCATCTTCATCAACATCCTTTGCACTACACCAAAATCTTCACTCCAAGCTGTGCTCTGATATTCCTTCCCACAATATTTGGCTTTCCTTCCCACAATATTTGGCTTTCCTTCCCACAATATTTGGCTTTCCTACACCCTCTGCATTTTGCAAATTCACGAGGGTAGGCTTCCCACCGACCGCAGAACACTGAACGAACATGGTTCATAAGAAAATTGAGGCAAGGGAGTAATATAGAAGAAGAGAAGAAGAGATTTGTCCGCAGAAGATCTCAAGTGTGAGCATGTTGACTATTTGTACACTACCTTACTCCACCGCCGCTTGTCTACTGTGTTTTTCAGGCGATCCTTGTCAAATCATCCTTTCTACATGCATTCCTCATAACCATGCCAGTTCAATACTGTATCTCAGGAGGTAGCCTGGGCATACTCCCGTACCCACACTACCATTAGCCAACTCGCTCGACGAAGGTTCAAATGTAAATCTCTCCACAAGACTGAACACATTTGTCTGCCTCATCCCCGAAATCGAAGTGCCAGGGCCGGTGGAGTTGACGTTATTATCAAAGGAATTGAATGCGGAGATGGTAAATGATGTGGGATTGAGCAAAACCTTTTTTCTTTCCCGTGTCAGATGCCGATGCACCCGACACCAGCGAACCTTCAATAGTTAGACCCTTCGTACAACTCCCACTGAACATCTTGAAGTAGCTCCTATCCTTTGAAGTACAGGTGATGAAATCTGGCTTTGTCCACAAATTCCCACCGTTGCCTCAAAGGCTCCCTCTTACGATTGTCTGTCTTGCATGTGGATATTTATTCAGATAGGCAAGTAGTTGTAGCCCTAACAAAATATCTTCATATAGTCCTGGAAACTGCTGCACGGAAGTGGGCGTCGTACCAGATGCCGTGGCAAGATGATGTATTCGTCGTACCGTTCTGATCCCAGATTTAAAATTTCCATTACTCATAGTATTGTTGGCAGCTGTGGTAGCATTGCTAGACGTACTGATCGTCGATTGTATCCCAGCAAGGCTTTCGGACTGTTGTGCAGGGTTGGTGGTAGGAACAAAAGTTGGAAATGAAGTGATGGACATCGAAGGGCGAGCAGGGGACGTGATGTATCTGTGGAACGAGTCGGTGAATTATCAGCTGAAGATCGTCCAGCACGTTGGTCTACAATGTCTACAATCATTGCATTGGATAAATTTGTGGATCGTTGGGCATGATAAGGTATTACAGGTGCAACAGTTTGGTCTTGCCGTCCACTGACCTTCCAGAAACTTCGTGCAATGACCGTTCCACTGCGTCCCCGACTGGCAGGAAGAGATAAGAATGTCACCATCGTCGTCGTAGTGGAAACACCGATTCCTAAAGGAGTCACAGCGGCAGAATTGGAGGTAGAGACATCAGTATTACTGGCGGATGCAGAAACCGAGATTGGAGTAGATGTAGTCGAGGTGAGAGATGGGAGTGACAAAGAAGTTATCTGTAGTAGCAGGGTAGATCCCATAGAAGAGAAATTCCTATCATCTTAATCAATGTCTGGGAAGAACGTAAACAAATATACTGACCTCGCCATCTTGTGATCTAGTCTGGGGTTGATTTTTGGAGGCCGTTGGATAGCTAGCGCAACTAGATTTCTTTCTAACGATTCTCGATCGCGGAAAACCTCCTCGCACGTTGTTGCTCTCTGATCTCCCTGAGCACACCACTAGAATTTGAACTAGGTCCTACAAAAAAACCCTTGCTTGCCTCAACCACATCGAGTGTCCTTGCCCGTACGACTCTCCTCCAAATCTGTCCGCTTCCTCTGGCACCAATATTCATTACACACTGAAAGACCAGGGGAAAGCGATATGCAGCATGTTCATTAAACTGAGTGGGGTTGAGTATTTGTTTTGGAGGACGAGACCGAGGGTGAAAGAAGGCCATCAATTACCGACAAGTTCTCTGCGACCGGGGGCGAGTAACAAAAGTCCTGTAAAAGCTTGACGAGACACTCAAGACTGCTATTCATAGTCATAATTTCTCGGATATGAGGTGATGTTGAACTCAGATATGTCAAATGAGTCAGTGAGTTGAACAGTGGCAACGGTACGGTCGTGTCTAAGGCTGTCAAATGCTTTCAGAATTTACAAGAAACCAATTTGAGAAAAGCTACACACCACGGCGGTCGTAAAGCTGGTAATGCAGACACAGGCCTTGTCTTGGGTAGGAAATGTAAAGTTAAACTCCCGGAGGGTAGATGTGACTGTGACTACCCGAGGGTTACCCCCGGAGGACTCTACAGATTTCGTTAGTTGTCAGATGTCGAGAAATGCGCTGGTTGCACCTTCTACGAAGTAACTTTATCTCCACATTGTTCCTTGTAGACACGCCACTGGAGCTATCTCCTTGATTTGGCATACTCTTTTCCCAACTGACGTCATTTCATTCACTCGATCAGATTGATGCGAGTCAAATCTTAAGAAGGTATTGAAATAAACATCACCCTATGTGATGGGTGACTCTGGTGGCACTAGATACGCCGAAATAATGCAGACTATCCGGATAAACTGAAATGAAAAATGATGGCTGTGTAAGGAATGCTCGCAACGGATGATGCACGCAGTGGATGGAATGCTCGCATTGGGTGAAATGCACTAATAGGGATCCGTAGAGATTGGAATGCATTGGTACATTCCCAATAAATATTACAATGAATATTGATGAGTAATGGCCGGTCCAACATAAGCCAAAGTTCATGTAATTTATAGATTTTAAATTAAGTGTTTCTCCAAGTATTAGATTGAATAGATTGGAAGGTAGCGAGGTCAACGCAATGGTCATGTTTTTTTGTTGCATAAACAGGAGAGAAGGAAAGAAGCAAGAAGGAAATAGAAGAAATGGCAGAACAAGATACTATTGAGATGTCATCTAACCAGTCGTGAGACATAGTAACAGTTGGAGAAGGGCGCAAGAGAGAATGTTGGATAGTAGTCTACTTGAGAGAAGGAAAAAGTGTCTGGATGACAGAAGAAGGAGCTGAGAGTCTAGCGGCACGCATTCTCGGAAAGATGGTATCCAACCTAGGTTGGACTGATATGATTTCCTCGTCACTCTCTGTTGAGATCTCGACTACAAGATACTCGAGGGACTGAGCATATGGATTCAGGCAAGCCCAAATAACAGGTGTTGTCATCGCAGGTCCCTTAACCTCTAAATAAACCAGTGGACATTTCGACCGATCCTGGAAGAGCTGGAATTTCTCTGTAGGGAAGTCTCTGCCCTCCTGAGAAAGGTATCGCAGCTTTCTAAGATTAGGTGTGATGATATAACGGAAAATGGCGTCAAAACCGCTTTCAAGTTCCGTGAAGTCTAGGGACAGTGTGTGGAGCTGAGGTAAGAGTATATTGGAATCAGGGAGAGTCCCCAGAGAAGATCGATCGGAATAAGCGACAGTCATGAATATGCACTCTTGAACATTTGGAACGTTGCGAAGAAGGACAAGGCAGTCGTAGAGAGTTAGAGTCCTCGTTGAGATAGTGATTAATGCAAGGCTACTCCATGGGAGTTCGAGTTGTTCGTTCCGTATTTCCCAAAGGGTGAGATATCGCAACTGCCGTGAATCTTGGAAGACAGAAATTATGTCTAAATCCTCTGAGTCTTCATCGTCAACGCCCTCGGTCAAGGAAAAAGGAGCAATTTCGAGTGTTGTCAGATTGTCGAAGCGGGGGTCGGGAATACAGGGCTCAGCTGGTGGGAGCAAGAGACACGAGGGTGGTAGACGAGTGCGAAACGACATGCAGCGGGAGCTGTATTCGTAAATAGGTTTCAAAATGGAGAGAGATCGGTCTGCATAATGAGAGGACCACTTTTTATGATCGTCATCGGAGCAGTCGATATCAATGGCAAGAGAAAGGATGCCCGTACGAGGAAGCCATTCTCTAAGGAGCATTGCCTGTGTGGCGGCCTTGTGTGGATTGGCGACGAGATAAATGGATTTCCACAAGCGTGGATCCTGGAAGGCTATGTCTCGCCAATATCGACAGACGGCACCGAGGGTGAATGGTGTAGTCATTTTGGAGAGTCTTAGAGAGAGGGTTATATCCCCGTAGCTATCTCGAGAAAGGAATCCAAATGGGGAGGGGCTAAGAGAGAAGTCAAAGATTCGGCAGAGGAGCTCAGAGGGGAGAAGGAGTGTCCAGTGAGTTTGTTGAAAGTATTCATGGTTCATAGCGAGTACAGAGTGCGTGGGGGAAAAAAAAGGCAGTTCGTGTCGCAGCTATAAGCGAAAATCTCAGGGACGTCGGATCAAGTGAACAGGACCAATATCCAGAAATGAAACGCGAGATTATCAGGGACGCCGGATAAAGTGGACAGGACCAAGATCCAGAAATGAAACGCGAGACTATCAGGGACGCCGGATAAAGTGGACAGGACCAAGATCCAGAAATGAAACGCGAGACTATCAAGTACGTTGAAAAATTCGTTGATGAGAGTTCTAGCCAAATTCTCTCTTGAAAAGTGAATTTGCAGTCTTAGGCTCTTTATATACGAGGAGGATGACTAGAAACGGCGTGGTGTAGGACATGTCTGCCGTTGCTTCAGCTAGATTGAGTGGAAAGACCGATATGAATGAATCTGACGATCCGCACATGCTCCTCCTCAGCATCCATTTGAGCATGACACTGATTGTGCGAGTGTAGATCCGATGAAACATGCGTCCAAAATGGTGGCCAAATTTCTTATTTGACTGCTGATTATTGTGGAGACAAGGACTACTTAGACGCTCCGGGCCTCCGAGAGGCCGGCGTTCCACAAAATACCGGAGGCACCGATATACTCTTGCCATCATCACCTTTGACAACATAAAGATGGCGGTTCATTATCTTGCGTTCTGTGCAGTAGGAGTCACTGTGCTGAAGGAGTTGAACGCAATCATAAAAGAGCCATACATGGTCTGTTACATTACAATTGACACTTGTTCGCGTCATTAATTCGCTGTTTCCAGGATGAGCCATTCCACATATCCCAGGCACAAGCATATTGTCGTGGCGAATTCTTATCTTGGGATCCAAAAATCACGACTCCTCCCGGTCTGTGAGTTCTTTCATGACATCCTATGCCTCTGGCATGCAACCTGCACGTAGAGGATGACTATCTTGTTTTTTGAGGTATCTCCATATACGCAGTGGAATACAGTACTGAAACAATTTGCTCATCAGTTACATCATGTCCCTGCTGCTGAAACGAGTTTTCTTGTTCGAGTGCAATGTAGCCATGTTTCGACTCACCACTCTGCTTTCCTTGCTGGCTTTACCGGTTGTCTTAACACGACTTCTGTGTTATCACAAGCGAGAGCGACCGCCCGCCTCGATCATAGTTCCTGTTCTCGAGGCGACTGTGCTCGCAACTTTTCCTCTGTCCTGGTTTTTCGGCTTCCTTTACTATACAGATGTTCCAAGCTTGTTGTTCGTGGTTGCCACCATCTCAGCTGCAATAGAAGATCGACATTGGCTAGCCGCACTGGTGGGTATCCCATGATGAAATCTTCATTGTACTATTATGAAGTGATAAGAATATCAGCTAGGTCTGATCAGCTGCACCTTGAGACAAAACAATATTGTCTGGGTGATCTACGCGTATGCGTCGAGTCAGCTCACGTATCTGCGCTTCAGGCGCATTGCATCGAAATCCCCTCCCGCGATTTTACATGATCCACCTGCTCTTAATGCTTCTGTCGGTAAGCAAGTCGAGAAGGGTTTTCTCGTAGCGGCAGGGCTTAATTCGGAGCGTTCTAGCCGATCTGTTTTGGGCAGTCCGGAGCTTTCCAGGGGTCATTCCGGACATAATAACATTCTCCTTACCTTATCTGCTCGTCTTGATTGCGTTTGGTGCCTTTGCCATCTGGAACGGAGGTTTAGTCCTTGGTGCGTGTGTTAATGTATTAGTGGACAATTAATAATGATTATCAAGGTGACAAGTCGAATCATATCCCAGCAATCCACATTCCCCAATTGTATTACTTTATTACAGCTGCCACCTTCTTTGGATGGCCTGCACTTGCTAGCGAGCCTCGAGGAGTTCTCAACCTAATTCACGACGTGCGGAAACGCATGTTCGGAGGGAAAACGTCGGTAGATCGCTCCTCCTCGGATGCTTTATGCTCAGATTAGTATTAAAACAGACGTACATCGATGACGTTTGTCGTCTCAGCGACCATGGCCGTCACCGTTAGATTTTTTACGTTAGCTGGTTTTATTTCTCTTGTTGAAAAACTTGACGCTATGCTCTGTTCAGGATTCACCATCCGTTTTTACTAGCGGACAACCGACACTATACGTTCTATGTATGGAGGAGAGTATACATGTTTCATCCTTCGGTGCCATATCTACTCGTACCAATTTACCTGGCCTGCGGGTGGGCATGGTACCTGCGTGTTGGTGCGCCTCTCGACTTCAAAACCTAAATATTCATAGATTGGGCTGATCGATTTTTAGGTCGGAATCAATCGCTTCTTCAGACGCTTCTCTTACCGGTTATGGGGCTATCCACCCTGCTGCCCACACCGCTGCTTGAACCACGCTATTTTTTGATCCCGTATATACTACTACGGGCACAAGTGCCTGACGTACCAGTGTCAGGTCTAGCTCTGGAGGGTGTATGGTACGCCCTCATCAATGTGGTAACAATGGGTATATTTCTGTATCATCCAAGAGGCGATATACGATTTATATGGTAGCTAGTTATAGTCATGAGGTGTCCGGATCTCTAGGTCACAAGACGATGGAAAGTCACATGATTAGTAACGGATCCAAACAGACGCGACATGTTGAGGTTGCCTGTTAGTTTGAACGCCGAGCCGCAGCGTTTGCAGGAAACATCGCTGGCAGCGACGACACATAACGACTGTACACAATCTATCAACATGCCCAATCAAGAGCAGACTGCCCAGAGACCGGTTACGAGGAGGACATCCATCAGGCAGTCGCTCAATCTGAGCAAGGCTTTTGCGGATGTCATGAACAAACCAGACAAGGATGCAGGAAAATCCTTAAGAACCAGGGATTCTCGAAGGCTCAGCATCCAGGCAAAACCTTCTTGTCCCCGTACATCTTTGGGCAACTCCAGGTCCCCATCTCAGGCTACTATGAGGACGGCCACCCCCGAATTCAAAGGCAGCACTCGTCGGCGAGTTTCCATCTCTACGGCCAGATCCCCTTCTGGAGAACAGCCTCAATCCAAGTCTGAGTCTGGTAATAGCACGCCAAGGTCTGGTATCTTGACCCGAGCCGCGTCTCTCCGATCGAAGAAACAGATTGTAACAACCTCTTCATTGCCTAAATATCGTCCGAAAACGGTTACATCTGAGCAATCCAAACCTCCGTCACCTGTGCCCGTTCATGCAGGGACAAGACGTCGTCTAAGCAGCTCAGATGACAGCGAGAAGGAGGAAAGGCAGAGATCTGTAACCCCTTCAGCTTCGTCTGTAGTAAATCCTCTCCCGCAGCGTGCTGGCTTTCAGACCATGAATACCAGTCCTACGCCCCCAACACCAACTGCTGGTGTTCAGTCTTCCCCTGCACGTCCCACGAAGGCTCATAAAAGCGCTTCTTCTATGTCTGCAGTCCCTTGTCCCTCATCCTTATCATCGGGATCCGTTCGTCTGGGTCCTCAGTCTTCTTCCTCCAGCCCTATTCCTCCTTCTACTCCGCGGGCGTCTGCTATCAAGTCCACTCGTCGTTGCAGTGTGACTCAGGATAACAACAATCGGCCTCTACCCTCTATAAGTCATTGTTCGGATAGTCCATCCCCTTCTACGCGTAATGTACGCCAGCGTTCAAGGGTTAACAGCCGAAGTGTAGGGAATATGTCACACATCTCCGAGTGCATAGACGAAGACGAAGAAGAATTAGCGGATGTAGAGCTTCTCCTTGCTCCTGTTGCGAATCCAAGTGCACCTACACCTGCGATGCCCCGTATCCAGAAACACCGGTTTCAGAAGAATCCAGTACTTCCACCTAAAACCCCTAGCCGAACTTTAGGACAGCAGCTACCCATAAGGGTAAACACTTCTGATAAGGATGCACTGCACTTTGAGTCTCCACGATATCAAGCAACAAGCAATGCTCATGAGTTCGGCCGGGGTTCCATCCTTTCCTGGGAACAGCTCACTTCCGAAGCAGCCAACACCCTCGGAAGAGATGAGTTAAATAATCTGCTTAATGATATTCCGGCTCCATTTCATTCAGAAACGACTTCACCTGCCTCAAGTGCGCTTGATTTACCATCTAGTCCGTCTTTGAGCACACTCGACTCGCCCGCAGGTTATGGCTCAATCTCGCAAGTGCTGCTTCCTGACGTCACACCATCTCCAGCCATACACGCCTATCAACGATATAATCTTGCAAATTCAGATTTGGGCCAGGTCGATTCACCTGCAGTCAATTTGCTCCGTCTACAGCTTGCCAAAGCAGAGAACATGGTGAAAGAACGTCTGATGCAAGTACAAGCGATGGAACATGAAATTTTTTCACTCAAAGAAACGCACGCTCGACAGATACAGGACACCGTTCGACATATAGCCTATCTGGAAGCTAATAAGCGAAAGGGAGAGGATGCAAGGGTATATGCCTCGTCTTTGGAGCAAAAACTCAAATGCGCGGAAATGTTACGTGAAAAGGCTGTAAGAGATACTCAGAGAAAGTGTGAGGACAGTGTGAGACAAAGTCTGAACGCAGAGAGGAAGAAGGAGAAGGATATTGTTCAGATTGGCTGTGCTGCTAAATTAGCCCTATCGGAATGGGCGAGTGTAAAGGATCTAGCAGAGATTGAACTTGACCTGTTGAAAGGCGATCAGGCGGTTTTATCTGTCCTCTTGACCGAATTGGACCAGATGACTCGGATGCTCCGTACGTGAGCCGCATCATTGTCAGTGCTGTCCTTTGAGCTAGCTTATTTGACTGATAACCCATCTTCCAGGTAATTAGTGATTTTGTTTCCAATGTTCGAAGGGATTATAGGATGATTTCCTATAGATGATGTGTATCCTCTCCCAGGGCGTATAGATAGACACTCCTTTGATTTATTATACTAGTCCATGATTGTCCATGATTTCCGATACGATTTTGACGACCATCACATCATATTTTACCTTTCCTAACTGAAATCAATATTAAACACTATTGTTGCTAAATTGTTGGAACAAGCAGCAACAAGCAGCTACCAAACAAAAAGTACCATTCAAATGAGAGAGAAATTGAGTTCCAAAGGTCGAAAAGTGAATAATTGTAGATAGGTTTCACCAGTAGATCATTGGCGCTCTTGATTATAAACTTCCTGAGCCTCGATGCACGCGTCTAGCAGGCAGGCGTAATTATCAGATGGGGTAGCTTGACTAAAACGCTCAGACAGAGCTTGCGAGATTTCTGATTGACTAGAATTAATTGTCAATAGGAGTCGAAGCAGGTCATAGATTGCATACCTAACAGGGCCATATGCAACTTCAACGTCGCAAGTCAGCAAACCTATTGATAGCGGCCAGCGAGAAAATATAGCCGGAGTAAAATTAAATGTTGCATAAAATTTAGCCTTTTTGGATAGTATCATGACTTTGGTCCGTGCTTTGAATCCTGGTAGTCCGTCACAGTCGATTAATGATATATCAACGGGATATCTGACAGCGAGTAATAGGATTTGCGCGCGTAACTGTGAGCATGAGGACCAATAGTCTGATAGATAAGAGATGATCTGAATATTGTATTAGAACCAGACATCAATTCGGATTAGAGCGATAACAAACCTCTGCGCAAGAAACGGGTTGTGTACGATGAATGAACGTCTTTGCAGCTCGTAGAAATAGTTTACTGAGTTTAGGGAAATCATCCTTGGTCCTCGATGCTAGACCGTTGACTTGAGCAATCTCCACGCCTGATGCAATAGGAAGATGATGATTGCAAGGAATGGAGACTCTGAAACAAGAGGCGTATATGTATTCAATCATGCTCTCGTCAACCTTGATAACATGAAAGCGATGAAGGTCTTCCAAGGTATCGAGTTCATCTAACAACAAAAATATTGGACCTGATGACTTCGGAGAAGAGTATATACGCACCACGAAGCCTGAAAACCTCCGTCAGCAAGACATGTTGGGGTCGTGCTTTGCTAATCACATCCATCGCTACTTTCTTTTCAATTGCTAATTCTTGCAATCGTCCTTGAAGGTGGTTGAGCTGCTCTGTCTGTTCGTATAATTCTGCACGTTGTGTTTCAACTTCGATACTACAAAACATTCAGAAAATTTTCAAATATCAGGACATAAGCGTACTTCTGTTCTGCGATAGAAACCTTCAGGTCGTTAAGGTATCCCTGGTCACTGGCCTCAATTTGCCTCACTTCTTCCTGTTCGTGTTCCAGCTCCTTGAGAATGTCGCTATACTCTTTCTCCAATGTCGGCAACAGTTCCTCAGTAGACTTTTTGATGGGTTCCAGTATTTTGGCGTCCTAAAATAAATAATGAGCCGAATCACTATCTATACATGAAACAAGACGACATACTGTCTGAAGGTCATTGAAGACTTGTTCGGCGGTCAATTGCAATCCTTCTACCCATCGTAGCTTCCAATCATACCAATCCGACTTGGCTTGTCCTCGAGCATTTGACCGGATGAGATTTAGATGGTGCTTTTGTGGATGTTAGCCCATGCATTTAGGAAACAACATGGTGCCTACCAAAAGCTCGGCCTGCCCCTCTTCATCTGCCCGCGTGAACTCAATGAATAACTCAGGAGTGATCTTGGCTGCTTCTTCCTCGGCCTGTACAAACTCTACCTTGCTCCTCGTTATCCAGCCTTCCAGATCTTTCGAAACTCGCGTGAACAACCCCAGTTGAGGTACGTCAATTCCCATTGCAATGTAGTACTCTGTAAGCGGTATATCTGCTGGATTCCGGGCCTGACGATTACCAAAACCAGGATGCATGGAGCGCCTTGGAGCTGTGAGTTCATCCATGAATCTGATACCAGTCAGGGTGAAAAACTTCTCTATCGAGATTGACGGCTAGATTCAATTTATCAGAAGACGTATTCAGAAATTTGGACTGTATAACCCACGATATCATCATCCGGCTGAATTTCTCCCTGGGGTGGTGAATGCTTCTGTGTCATGTCATCATCGACTTGGTCTCCGCCCGAATCCGCGTACTCTCCAATTACTTGCTCTCCATTGACTTGCTCTGGGGTCTCATCGGGAACCTCAGTGACAACCGGGGAGGGCGACGCTCTGGGAGGATCTGAAATGAGTGGAAATGCGTGTACCTGCTCCTGTAGTGCCTGGGTATCTTCAGCTGGCGGCACGATAGTAGGTTGGCGAGGTACAATTATGTCGGATCGTGCCCAAGCCGCAGAAGGAATGGAACCCAGACTCATGCGACCATCGCTTGTCAGCTTTGCCGGAGAAACTAGGCTGCTTGACGAGTTTCCATTTCTCTGTTCATTCTGAAACGCAACGAGGGCATTCCCAAGACTCTTCCTGCGCGCGAAATAACCCGATGGCCGCTTTGGAAAAACAGACAAGTTTCTTGGTCCAGATTTTTTACTCGGAGACGGTGACATTCTAGTCTGCAATGTGGTAGATGATCCATGTGAGGTACCTGACGGGTGCTCAAGAGGCCTTTGGTCAAGTGCTAGACGTTTAGTAGGACTCGGATGTCCGGAATCATGAACACCATCTTGCATGACTGAGAAAGATCGTTTGTTGAGTGTGCTATACACAGGCGTGGATGGCGACGTAAATTTTTTGGGTGAAGGTTTGGCGACAGGAGGGGCGAAAGCAGCTGAAAATGTGGGTTTGGGTTTAACTGGTGACGCGGATTTCGTGGGCGTTCTTGAGATAGTAGGAGCTGCGATGGGGGGAGCAAATGTTAAAGCAGGGGTGATCTGGGTTTGTTCTTGCACTGCAGACGTGAAAGGCATTATTGTTTCCTCGGGCAGTGGATGGAGCGCTGTTTGCCCCGACATCGTAACGACTTGACCTAATGCTTGGGTTTCAAGCGTGGACTCCTGGGACAATGTAGCAAGAGATTGTTGAGGCGTTGAGAAAGAGAGGGGCTGAAGGGAGCCATAGATTCCAGATTCATCCATTGTTGAATCCTGATATCCGAGGCTCATGCGCCCAACCATTTTACTGACATTCAATGTTTCGTTGCCATCTACCATATCGTCATCAATGCTGACATCCGTGCTGAGAGAGTCTTCATGCATTGCAAAATTTGTGACGTCCATATCTCCTGACATATTTGTAGCATCTACACCCAGGGAGTCCCTAACACGTATAAGGCGGGCCATAGCGTCATTGAGGTCCATGCCCTGCTGAGTTCCGTCAACCTGAATATCGTCCTCTGAGAAGGCCTCTGGCTCATGTGGAGTATCACCAGAATGTGTCACTCGACGGAGTGCAAGCCAGATAGGGTCTTCGGTGGCAGGTGGTCGGAGGGACTGTCCCATGGGGACAGTAAACTCCATACCCTCCTGGCTGTTTTCAACTGAGTGCATTTGTGAATTGTCATCCTGCAGCATCGAGGACGTCTGTGAGTTTTTGTTATTCTGGTTCTCATCATCATCGGATGGAACTGCGTCGTCGGAGGGGAATATGATCGAATCCCTTAGTCGAACTGGCGCAAAGGGTTGGCGAACTGCAGATGAGCGTCTACGGAGCAGTCCTCCCTGTAGGACTTGAGTAACATCCATATCGATGTTTTCATCCAAGTCCATTTCTTCATTCATCAAGGCAGAGTCTTCATCATTTAGGATAATACCTGGACTGGCTGTAGTGAGGTCCATATCTTCACTTCCTGCAAAAGAAGGACGAACGGAGCCTCGTTTGTTCCGAGAGAATGATGAAGGGTAGTCATTTTCATTGGAAAGTGTAGGCTGTAGATTTGCCTCAGGAGATGATGATGGGAGTGGGGACGATTGTGGAGAGCCAGTGCTATTTGTATTATCCTGATTAGGAATCTGGAAGAGTCGCACATGGGCATGTTCCGCGAAGCTGACCCGCCGACCCAAGGACTTGCGAGACGCATTGTCATGGAGCTTTGCATGATAGTCGAGAGTGAGATCCATTGATTGAGTTACATTTTCATCATCCACTTGTAGAGATTGCGAATTCGATGGTTGTGAAAGCTGTTCTAAAGCGTCGTCTGTGTTAACTAGTACAGATGATTTCAAGATACTCTTTCTCGGCGCCTGAAAGGATATTCAGGAGCTTCAGAACAATCCTGTTGCTGGAAGTCATGGAGGACTTACAAATGATGGCCGACGTGATTTGTTTAGGTCATTTAAACGTTCCCCAGGAGCGATGCTATATGCTCGCCGCCTTCCGCTTGGAGCAGCAACTTTCTTGGCTTGGTTTAATACAGCAATAGAGCGGCGACGTTTGGAAGAGTCCTCTTTGAGGGCAACCATGGAGGGAGAAGAGGAAAACAGATGATGTCGGCCACTGGCCGGAGGATGTAAATAGCCAAGATAGTTCCCACTAAACGCGTTCTAATGTCAGTCATGTGACTGTGCATGCATTGACATCTTGCGGTTGTGTTTCGATGGTCAACCTGGGATATGAGCTCGCTAGGCCTTGTGTTTCCCATGTATAATATCTCAGAACTTTGCAATGCTGCAGGATACCTCAATACTCGAGCGTGATTATAGCGACGCGTCAATCACGTGAGTCGATGTTCATCAATGAATGATCAAGTGGTCTGTCAGGCTTTGTAGATCATCCCGAGTCTGAGATTTTTACGTGTGATACGGACATGGATACAAGGAGCTCTGCCCGCAATAAGGCAGTTTCTGCAAATATTCCAGCACTAGTAGCCTCCAGAACAACGAAAACGAAGGTGACGGCCAAGCCCACAGCTCTTACAAAACCTGCGGGCGTGAAACGTGCTCCAATCCCAAGGAAACCTCCAAGTAGTAGATCCAACTCAAGCTTTGTATCTGATGGCTCTTCCAAAACAAAGTCAAAAACTCCATCAACATATAAAGATACCAAAACTCCCAGCACTCAGGGCGAGGATCGTGAACCTATCACGGTGAGGAGATTCTCAAATTAGTGACAAGAAATATTGATGGACAAGATCTTAGGCCTATCTACGACTTCGCCCTCGAATTGGGAATGAGGAACCTACTTCTGTACCCTACTTGACTCCCCTCTCCGACACTTCTGTTCGGATGACAGAACCACAATGCCATGGAATGAACAAAACTCGATTCCGGACTTCCACCATCACAGGTTCTTCAATTTATACTTTCTCCCGCATTTTTTCGCCAGAGACAACCCAATCTGATTTCTTCGCCAAGACTACTCTTCCTCTTGTCCAGGATGTCTTACAAGGACAGAACGGTCTACTCTTTACATACGGAGTGACCAACTCTGGAAAGACCTACACTGTGCAAGGTGGACATACAAGAGGCTCCGTCGGAATCTTACCTAGGACCCTTGATGTGATCTTCAACAGCATCGAAGGCCTGCGAGGCGATGGAAAAGCGAGTAACTTACACTTATAGTATCCTGTATATCTAAAAATATTAACCCAGTATCGACCTGTACGTCTTTTTGGCATCGAGCCGTCGGACGATAACGATGTTGATCCTCCTCAAATATCCACTGAACCGAGTCTAGTGGAGGTACTTGGGCAACTCGATTCCAGCTCAGAGATCAACTCGGATGTAGATCCAACGACCATTAAAGTTGACCGCAATTACGAGTACAATATCTGGCTTTCCTACATCGAAGTTTACAACGAGAAGGTTTACGACCTCTTGGACTCAGTAAAGGATGAATCATTTAGTCGACTGCCCACATCTAAGGCTACAACGGATCCAAAGCTTCTTTTGATGAGGAAAGCCCTCCCGCTGCGCCCTTCGCCAGCCTCCGACAATGCAGGCGCGGAAAATAACGGGAAGTACATCGCTGGTCTTCGACAATTTCGTATCACCAGCGCCGCTCAAGCTAAATCTATTGTCAAACTTGGACAACTCCATCGTCGAGTGTTTGGGACTCTGGCCAATCATCAAAGTAGTCGCAGTCACGGATTGGTAATCATCAAAATTGTTAGAGGACATCGAGGCGAAAAAGATGTAGGGTTATACTTGTCTCTTCTACAGCAGCTGATTAATGTCCAAAATCAAGGACCCGTCTTCTTTGCAAGTATCTCGACTTACTTTGGTTGACCTTGCTGGCTCCGAGCGCACCAAACACACTCATACCACTGGAGACCGTCTGAAGGAGGCTGGTAATATCAATAAATCCCTCATGGTCCTTGGTCAATGCATGGAAGTCTTGCGCTCGAACCAGAAGAAACTTGCTTCCAGTCTTGCACAAGAGGGTTTGGGAAAGGATGGTCGAATGGATACTCGAGATATTCGCAAGACACTTTCTGTCATTCCCTTCCGCCACAGCAAGCTCACAGAGTGTCTAATGGACTATTTTACAGGCGAAGGACGAGTGGTGAGGTGCTTTGTAACCCTTGATTGGCAAGACCTCATGTCCTTGACATACAGGCCATGATCGTAAATGTCAATCCATACGACACAGGCTATGATGAGAACTTGCACGTCATGAAGTTCTCTGCACTAGCCAAAGATGTTTACACGACAAATGCTCCTGCCCCCATACAGAAAGCACCATTGGTTGGTCCAGGTAAATTGAGAGGCCAGAAGTTCAAGGACCTTAGTCCCATGACCATGAATGATCCCGATATTAACCCTAATCCCTTCAGGAGAAGGGTTACCATTACAATGGGAAAGAGAAGTGAAACTATCCTAGAAGTAGTTGAAGGTAGGTCTATTTCTGTTTTCTTCTGGAGTACAGCTGGAATATCATGTAGAAGATGAGCCTGCATATGATATAGATGACTACGACGAAGAACCGTCAAATCCTCTCATCGATGCCTTGTTTGATGAGGTTGAGGACCTGAGGCTCAAGGTCAGGCTTATTTTTCATCAAAACAATCATCTTATGGACAGTTTCTGCCGCGTAGCTGTTTGAGGCAGAAATGAAATGTGCACTTACTGAAGCAGAAACACGAGAAGAAGTAATGCGAGAGATGGAAGAGCGCATGAGAATCATGGAGGAGAAGTATTCACGTCGTCTCATGAGCGAGGTGAGCTTCTACGGCTCTTTGCAGTCTTGTTGATTATATGAGGCCTTACAGTTAGAGCAAAATGAACTTAAAACTGACGCGAAAATCGATATGCTCCACAGAGCTGGTCTATTTGGAAGCCCCGTGAGAACACAGAGACAGATATTATCAGACGAGGAAGAGGAGGAAGCTGCAGATGTTGAAATGAATCTGGTGCGCTCATGGTATCTCAGCATCGGTCCACCTCATCGATCCTTACCTTCTGTAGTTGAATCCTGGTGATGAAGCTGACGAAGAATTATCCATCTCGTCCTCTCTTGTCAATAAGTTCACTCATGAGCCTAATGTAGTTCCAGTAACAAGGAGAGTCAACCAGATGAAACCGGTCATCAGCGGTTTTTCAATGGAGCGAGCTGATAAAATTGAGGATCTGATAGAAGAAGAAGACAGGCTACTTGATTTGAAAGCAGTGGAGGTGGACAATGAGGATGATGATGAATATGTTGATGAGGAGGAGGAAGAGGAGGGATGGCAGGCTAATACGAACCTTAGGACAACCGTCGCAAGAACTAAGGATCTCGCCGCTGGAAAACTAGAGACGTCGAAGCAACCTCAAATGTCAAAACTAGGGCGAGACTTAAAGCAACTGTCCATCGAAGACAAAACCTTTGGTGGTACAGGTAAATCCAAGAACACAAAGAAGATCATAATTCATTCTGACAGTGAAGAAAAACAAGATGGGGATGAAGTGCCGTCGTTACCAGTGGTAAAGAAGAAAAGGTGAGTTCACCAAATACTCACGGGCTTACTCATTGACATTATCGATTCCTCAAGACAACTGGGTAAAAAACCTGTCATGACAATAGACAGTATCGAAAAAGTCACCTGGGAAGTAGAGAAGAAGGTCGCAAATACACAGAGCAATCGTGCCGTCAGGAGGCTGACAGGAGATTGAGGACTTTCTGACTCATCTGCCATAGTTGACCATCTGCTGTATTCATTTATTATCCAGACGTTGTCTGCCAATATAGTATAATTATACGTGGCAGGAGGTGGCATCGTCACAAGGACATAGCTAACCACTATGCTAGACCATTGATGGAGCACAGTCTAGATATCAAGATGATTCATCGAATATCAGCCAATGCTTCGCAATGACCTGGGATGGTGAACCTCTCGATGCCATTAACATCTCTACCAGTGTAAATGGTAAGTTTCAAAACCAGAAGCTTCACCGCCAACAATAATTTTGATGCTTCATTTAGTAGTAGTTTATTCATCTGTATTGATGCCTGCATCGTAGAGTTTGTATCGATCTGTTCCATCCCCGATCCTACCATCTGCCTGACTTATCCTGCGGGCTGCGGGCAGTCTGCTCTGGTCGTAAACAACTGTACACAACACGAACACAAATTATGTCGTTAACCCGATCACCAACATACATATGCCTAAGGCGTCTCGAATATCCACTGCAAACATCGAAGGTGAAATGTTTTCACTGGTCCAAGCTTCCAAGACTACTGCCCGAATGTCGAGCAGATTAGTCGCTGCCCCGGGCAATATAAGACACAATGCCATGAAAAAGAGCAGCGATAGCAGAAAAATGCAGACCATTAAAAATAATGTTGTAATTAGTCAAAGCACTACCAATGTTAGGAAAAGCCGGGAAGCAATTCAGGTCATACTTGACTCACTCGAAGAGAAGACTATGCACGAATCCTGGCGACATGTCCTTGAAGCAGAAATCTCAAAGCCTTACTTTACAAGGGTACCTTCCAGACTTCTGGAATGAATGTAAGGTCTTACTCAATTTGCGTACCTCAGTTGAAGCAATTTCTGCTGGAAGAAAATGAGTTGAATACGATATACCCTCCTAGTGAGCACCTCACATCATCATCTAGGCCTCTTATTAACAGCGTTTCAATATAAGTGGAGCAGATTTACTCTTGGTCCAGGCTCACTCCCCTTGACCAAGTAAAGATGGTCATTCTGGGTCAGGTCGGTGGCCCAACTCGATCATCACAAGGGGACTCATTGGTTCTTTATAGGATCCTTACCATAACGTCGGTCAAGCACATGGTAAGTTTCATTGGAGATGATGCAACTGTTTTGACTGTCATCCTTGTGACGTACGACGATGGTCATTCAGGGCTTTCATTTTCTGTCCTCCCTCCAACCAAACTACCGGGCTCGCTTAGAAATATCTACAAACAACTTTCCCAAGATATACCTGGTTTTAAACCACCAAGTTCAGGGTGCGTTGGTTGTTGTTTGTATTATGACAAAGTAACATCTGCCTCAGTGATCTGAGTCGTGTAGCTGAGCTTGGTGTTCTCTGGTTGAACACGAGCTTGACTGTTCGAGCCCACAAGCCAGGCTCCCATTCCAAAATGGGTTGGGAGGTATTCACTGCGGAGGTTCTGCGCAAGATTTTGGCTCGACAAGATCATCCTGGCATTGTTATCATGGCGTGGGGCCTTCCTGCTCAGAAGACGTGTGATGCTATAGGCGTGGATACGGTCAGTCTTCTTTCTTTTTTCGAAGATGAATGAAATTGATAGATCGGCCTTACTTTAGGAGAAGCATCTCGTATTGAAATCGGCACATCCTTCCCCTTTTTCGGCCCACAAAGGTTTTCTTGGCAACAAGCATTTCAGCAAGGCTAATGAATGGCTGGAGGCGAAGTATGGCAATGGTTCTGGCATCAACTGGAAAGTACTCAATTGAAAGATGTGACAGCAATCATGATCTACTGTGAAATGTATAGATTCAGATGGTACCATCTCCAGAATTGGATGTCTTGAGAGCTCTGCGGAAGCTTTGTCGACACTTGGAACTTTCACTCAGAGACCTGCTCGCTACTCGCTGCGTGTAATATGACTGTCCTCATTTCCACTTCGAGGACGAGATTATGAGTGTCACTTCAACCTCGGACAGGAAGAACGGTCGCGCATGAATTCTAACCTTCCTATGCCTTCGAACACCACCTGCTCTCTCCAAAGACGACTGAAAGACAAGTCTTTGGCTTTAGATCATTAGATAAAGCTAGCCATGAGTCTTTTGATACGATAGGAAGAGTGACAATTTTATTTATAATTGACCACGTTGAACAGGACCAGTGATCCTCTTCTTCTTGCAATGGGCAGGATCCCTTTTTCGACCAAGGCTACCCTATGTTGCAAGGCCTTGTCTATCGGCAGTCTTCTAGATTGCTTGAAATGGACTCCAGCATCATCAATAGCATATATTTTTTTCAGTGTGAAGAGTAAGGAAGCGCATCCAATAGTTCTCACCGCTTCAGTCAAAGTTTTACATTAACGGAGATAACCCAGAGATACACAGTTATAAAAACGCATTGCGCATCTCTGCAAAAGTCCAGATCATGATTGCGATCGCACTGGTCTTTTTTTTTTTTGAGGGGGCAAAGGAAAAAAGGAGAGGGGTTTGCTTTTTTTCCGAGTCAGCCATCTTTTGTGCAGATAAGATCATCTCATCAATGATTCCTACCCCTGATCTCTCGCACTTGACGAATGAAGACTACAATGTGGTATACGAGCCAGCAGGTGTGTAACAGGAACCTCCTCGAAAAAGAAAGAAAAAAAAGACGTACTTTGATCTTTGTTTACAGAGGACACATTTCTCTTTCTCGATGCTCTCGAATCCGACGCCAATGATCTGAAAGAGTCGAAGGCTCTCATCTGTCTGGAAATCGGGTAAGGTTCTTCACCAAAAAAATAAAATCAACCACTCCAAAAGAAAGCTCATTATGATTATTCTACTCCCTCTCTCTCTCTTATACACATAGTTCAGGATCAGGTTGTGTATCTTCCTTCATAGCTCAAATCTTGGGCCCCTCCATCCGTACGATTTCTTCCCCCCCTCTCCTTCCCCATTTCTTTCACAAATGAACCTCTCTCTCTCTCTTTTTTTTCCTGTCAACTCTCAAATCTCACCGACTCAAAATCTCTCTCTCTCTCTCTCGGGTGGCTTTGTACATCATACGTCGATAGTTTACTTGTGCACAGATATCAATCCACACGCCTGTCGCACCTCAAAACGTACAGGAACCCAAAACAAAGTTCGTCACTCTCATTTGTCTCTCTCTTCCCCCCCCCTCTTTTTTTATCACTCTTCCAAAAACGAAGTTGACACTAATTCCAAGATTCAAAAAAAAACTGATGCATTTTTTTTTGGTAACGAAAAATAGGTTGTACTCGACTGTATCAATGCCTCCTTTGCATCACCTCTTCTAGATCGTTTACAACACCAAGTCGACATAGTCTTATTCAATCCACCTTATGTACCCACAGGACATCACGAAGCCCTCTCTGCTCAACAGACCAACAACGCCAACACCAACACCAACAATAACAAAACAGCAACAGCGACAGCCATCACAGGGGCATGGGCAGGTGGCATAGACGGAATGCAAATCACAAATCATTTTCTCGAAATCGTCCAGGTGAGACCCAGAATTAAATAAAGATTGAGAGAAAGAGTAAAAAAAAAGAAAAATCCAGCTCTTGTTATCTGAAAAAGGACGTTTTTATCTCGTCGCACTCAAACAAAACAACATTCCCGAAATCCAAAACCGCATGTTGACACAACATGGCTTGGAAAGTAAGGTAAGGGCAAAACACCAATTTCTCTCTCTCTCTCTCTTAACAATCACAACCTTCCCCCCCCTCTTGAGACCTTGAAGGGAAAGGGGGACACTCTTTAAATAAAACAGAATAACAAATTTTTCCCTTCCCAGATCGTGTTACAGCGACGAGCAGGTCGCGAACATCTTTTCATATTACGATTCAATCGCCCACATATACCATAAACGAAAAAGAAGAGAAAAAAAAGCAAGCAAACATATGGGCATTGACAGAAAGTGAGAGAGAGAGAGAAAAATATGGATGAAAGGAACGAATGCCACACTAGACGTGTATATATGTATATATATGAATGAGGATGTATATGTTGTATGAAGATTAAAAAAAAAAAAAAGGAGAGACAAAACAACGTGTCCATTCACAATCTCCAAAAAGAAAAAAAGATTTTTTTTTAACGAGGAAAAAGCAAATCAATCACTCATCTCCTTCACCTCCCGGTCGCTTACCTCGCACACTAAACCGAGAAGGAGCTCCCACCGACACCGTCCTACTACCAGGAACAACATGGTCATCCAAAGATATCGAACCCACACCACCACCACCATTCACCACAGGATCAAACTCAAGCCGAAGCTTCAAAAAACCACTATGTCGCAACTCGAGAGAAACCTCCGTAGACGTCGTTCCTTGCGGTTGAATATGTCTCCAGATCTACCCAAAAAAATAGTATTATATGAATAAACGTCAACGACTTTGAGACGAAAAACTCTTACATCAACTTCTCCAGAACCTAATTCCTTATCTTTGCCTAACGTCTTGTGATCATATATCCATACATAAATCTTGGGCGTAGTAACCACCGAAGCGGAGAAAACAAACATCTCGTTCCTATACACATATCACACGAGGGACCTCAGCAAACACAAACAAAAAACACAAAAAAAAACTCACCACTCAGGCGTCGCCGTCTTGTGATAATGCTTGGTCTTGAACTCCTTGTCTCCAACCCGAACAGTCACATACGCCCTCGTCTCACTCAACGCAATATCCTTGGCTCCCAAAATCGTAACACGAAGTATACCCGACGGCTGCATCGAACCAACACCATGTCCTTCCGCCACAAGATTCTGACCATCCAAGGGGAAAGGTTCACTCTGACCACCACCAACAACAACATGTGTTGACGACTGTCCAGTGGGCAAATCAGGCGACACCGGCACCGACATCGGCACCGGTACCACCCCAACAACATCTTGATGATCCTTATCACCGCGCCTAAACACACTCGTCACACCTTTGAAAGCACCCTTCCCAGCAGACACAGGCAAACCCCCAATCTGAGTAACAGCACGCCCCGCAGAACTAAAAGTAGACGTCTTCTGACGAGACTTGGCAAGAATCTGAGGATGGAACAGCAAACGGACCCGAATCCGTCCATGAGCTCCATGCTTGGGATGAGACAAGACCAGTGCACGTTCCGCTGACGTAAACGGCTCAAGGCTGACAAGGTCAATCTGCGCTTCACCAAGACTCTTGGCTTGTTCAAACTGGTTCCAGTCAAATATCTCGACAGAAAAATCGGCCGCAACACGAGACGACTAAAGGGTCACATGACTTTTTTTTCAAAAAAAGTATTCAAAAGAGCTTACGACGTTGCATGAGAAATCCTCGTTCCATAGAGGAGCAAGCGTCTTCTTGATGATCTGAGACTTGTACACCTTGTCGCCGTTGAGGGTGAAAACAGCATACGGATCTGATTTGCCGCTACGGTCAACACCACGGATATCAGATCCATCAAGTAGGTCGACTCTGAGGATACCCATATCTAGATAAAAGTCCAGTAAACCTTGTTCTCATTCAAACGCCGCGAACGTGCTTACTATTGACACTTTCTCTAGCTTCAAGCGTGATGGGAACAGGGATATACCGTGCCTCGATCTTGACATGAGATTTGTCGTCGTCATCGTCATCTGTCGTCAAAGTAACAATCTGCGGAGAAGCCTGACAAAAAAGTTCAGGATACATCATCCAAGTATAAAAACAGCTCACAATGGCCTTTTCAAGGAACACCTTGGCGTCGCCCTTCCACTCTCCAATAATGTCATCCCTCGAACCTTCATCAGCCTCATTCAGTCGGAACCAAACTTGACTAAAATCAATTTCCTTGATGAACCCCTCGCCGACGTATCCCCATTGCGCTTTAGTGCTCATCGATTTGTTGGTAGAAAAGCAGGGCCAGTACCCATCGTCCAAAAGGACTTCAAGTCGCCCCTTCTTCGTCAATTGGCCAGAAATGATATTGAATACAACGATACCAGATTCTATTATCAATGAGTTTTTTAAAAAAACTGCCGAAAGGAAATCAAACAGCACGCACGCTGAGCAAGAGCTTCCTCGATACTCATTTCAACACCTTGTTCTTTCTCGGGTTTCTCATCCGAGACAGGCTCTTGATCTTGAACAGCAACTGCATCATTTCCAACCGTGTCCAACACGTCATAGCCGGCCAATCCTCCATTGGCATCTGCGCTATGAGGTAAAGCATCTGGTCCCGGGGCGGTAACGGAGTTGGGGTCTTCGGCGACTTGAATCGAACCACCTTGAAGATCGATAGAGGACAACGACTTTTTACTGTTGACGGAGACTCCATCGGGACGACCGCCGGGATGGCTTTCTTCGCCAAAAGCGAGATTCTTGAGAGCCAGTGCGGGGACGAATTCAGCAGTGTAGGTGAGAGTACCCTTAAAGCCTCCACCCTTGTCCAAGCGAAGGGGATCATCAGCAGACTTGACACCAAGAGACTTGTACGGATACTTGGGATCATCTGACTCTACAGCGAGATCAGAGACTTGAAGCTCGACCGAACCAAGTGAACGATCCTATTATGGTTATCATGATCCCTTCTCGTTGGCTCATTACATTTTAAAATTACCTTTGTGAGATATTGGTAGTCCATGCATTCCAAGAGGAAGGTCTCCTTGAGCGAATTGACCGGAATGTAAATAATCTGATCCCAGACCGGGTTGAGATCTATTGTGCGTGTTACTCGGCATGAAAGAGGGTAGTTGGATCAAAGCCTACTGTTATTGACAACCTCCGTGCGACCTTTGGTCGAGTCAGCACTAACAACGCGGATGTAGGGATCACTCTGCAGAGAGAAATCGTGAATGACCACTCGAGTACAAGACCAGGAGACACCTTACTTTTCCACCGAGCGTAGCCTCAACATTCCTGAACAACATAGTTAGACTCGGATTTTCTGGATACAAAGAATCCTACTTGACGTCAGTCGCCTTGACCAAGTTCAACCTGACGACACCAATCGGGAACCTATATCGATCAAGCCCATGTAGACTACCGGCCATAGCCAGTGGTTTCCATTCTCCCGAGATCCTGATCCGACCACTCTTGCATCCACTGAGGTTAAACCAGTCCCGCCCGGCCTCGTTTGTACAACTCAAGAGGTCCAGCAGGGTGACAGACATATGTCCAATAACAGGGTCCTTGAGGAAATCGCGGTCATCAGCGATTTGAATGGAGATGGCCGACGTTTCTTTATTAGAGCAGAGGAACTCAAAAGGTGCTTCCCAAACGGGCGCGATAGTGTGTTTGAACCGCGGAGTAGAAAACGCCTCGGCGTTGTCATCCCCAAGGAACACTCTGGCAAAGGGATTAAGGTCGCCGGAGAGCGACTTGGACTGATCAAGGTCCTTGGCTTGGTGGAGAACAAGACGAACGATACCAACACCTGGGCAAGGAAAAAAAATGAGTCATAGGCGTCTTGGATGACGTATGAGCACTCTCACTGGATTCGGGAACCTCAGCTGAGCCTTCGGGGGGTTCGAGGACAGGGAAATATTGAACATCAAAACGTAATTCTCCACGTTCCTTGCCATCCTTCAGTAGAGGAGAAATGATACCCTCTTGCAAAGAATCGACGGCAAGTTGGTTCATATCAAAGGTCGCTGCACCGAGTGGGGTGTCTTTCCTGTGATCATTAAAGTCCCAGAGACTGAGGACGAGACTCTCGGTGATGGAGTTGACTAGAAGGAATTTGGTCTCCACCCAGGTGGGATTGTAGCTGGCACAGAATGTGAGCGATCAAATAGAAAAAAGCAGAATGCAAGCATACGTGTTCTTCTTGACTTGAGTGCGGGCGAGTTCTGCACGGTTGTTGATGGAAAAGCTGACAAAAGGATCTGGGACGCCACCGCCTATCTTGGTACCTTTGATGCCGCGAGCGGAGTGGACGGTGACTTGTAGGATACCAATAGCCGCATCGAGAGGTTTGCCGGACAAAAGCTGTTCGAGATTGAGGGTAAAGACGTTGGGCTCATACATCATGGGCCCGAGGGTTCCATGGGTCATATCACGAATGAAGGATGAAAGACCGGGGATCTAGTTGAGGGATTGAGAGCTTGAGAATGGATATGAAAAGGAAGACTGACATTAGCGATGTCGAAGCCAAACGTCTCACCGCCGATAGGCTTGAGGACGTAGTCGATGGTGGGCTGCTCGACGAAGGATATGTCGATGATTTGGACGTGAGGAAAGTTGGCCATGAGCTTGAGCCTAATTCGCATGAGGCCGGTGAAAGTGATGTCTTCGAGGAGAACAGGCAAAGCAGCGGTTGCCAAAGACTTGCCGACGCGAATGGACAAGACGATCTTGGGGTTGACTTTTTGTGCAATCTGGTGCTGGGTCAATTGTGAGGTTTCACTGGGTGTGAAAGAGATGGCCCAGTCCATCATGACGACGTCGTCGTCGGTGTTTGGAAAGGTTCTGACTTTGTCGATTCTGGGGGCCTTTGTGCCCAAAGTAAAGGTGGTGAGACGGATGGAATCCAAGAATGCAGGGCAGTTGGTGCTGAGAACCTGGTCGACGGAGGCAACGACGGTAGCGGAGAGGACAGGTTCATAGATGAGCCAGAAGCGGTCCAAGAAATGGTTGATCCAGTCGGCGGTTTCGTGTTCGGAGGCCAGACGGACTTTGACGAGCTCGCGTTGGATGTCGTCTCTGGCGTTTCGTCTTGTGCGGGCGATGGAGGTGGAATAGTAGGAGTTGCAAAAGGCGAGGAGGATGAAGAGCCAGCCCCAGCCGAAGCCGAAGCGGGTGATGAAATGGGAGGCGAGGACGGCCTAAGAAAGAGATGAGCTCGTGAGGAAGAAAAAGGGAGAAGAGACCGACAAAGACGATGACGGCGGCATTGTGGTACCAGTCGCCATAGAGCTGTTCGTCGAGAAAAGAGGCGAGAATGGACTGGACCTTTTCATCGCCTTGGAGGGGGTTATCGATGCCGGAGTTTTGGCGCCAACCGACGCGATACCAGTTGGGAATAGCGGGGGGAGGGGATGCAGGGATGGAGCCTGGGAGCTGGGAGGGGGAGGGAGGGGGAGAGGGATTGTCGTGGTCCTCGACGGTGATTGCAGGGATGTCCATGAAAAGAGTGCAAGACGCAAGACGCAAGACAAGACTAGACTTTGAGTAAGACTTTGACTTTGAGTAAG
>Ga0154005_100113_pt1 | contig 44325 bp, 54 predicted proteins | sample TSFL089MetaG_FD_104698 | JGI IMG/M metagenome (GOLD analysis project Ga0154005, IMG submission 104698) | Attine ant fungus gardens microbial communities from Florida, USA - TSFL089 MetaG | ecosystem: Host-associated > Fungi > Mycelium > Unclassified | place: USA: Florida, Lake Talquin State...
AAGGCGAGGGTATGATGCTAACCGGCTGGTGCCTTCCGCCTCCAGAGTCTCTTGGCTTCTTCATCTGAAGCAAGGTCATAAGATGTGAACGGAATCTTCTTTACTTGGAGAATACGAAGAAGATATTCTATTGTCCTGGTCAGCCTCAAAAGCAACCACTTTCGTACCAGCACGTTGGCTAAGGCGAGAGAACATACCTTGACGCTGGCGTAGAGCGGCTTGTGATGCGATAGTTGTCAGAAAAATTGCTATGGGTGGAGAGGGCATGATTTGGCCGATATAGTTGGGAAATTCAATGAGATGGCAATAGTCCCCTAAGTAATTCACTCTGGAATCCCATTTCTTAATTACAGCATACCTTTTGGGATACAAAGCTCCCACGTTCACTTGTCTCAGAACAAGGACCCGAGCCAGAGCAGTCAAATAACCTGTGGTCCTGATAGAGTAGCTCAATGACTGGAGCTTCCAATGCATCCTGAGATCTCTATCAAGCCAACCCCGAGTCCTTTGTTATCTCGGTGCTCGGGATATTCGGTGGACGACTCTTAGCATAGGTTCATCATCGAACCATCAATCTTCATAGAGGAACCAATTTAGCATAAGGTCATTTCCAACGGAAGGACCTTTTGATTTCAGCCCCTTTTCAGTGCTTAATGCTCCCTGGATAGACAATGTGCTAGGAAAATGCATTGAGGTAAAGGTTGGTCTCCATCTTTTGCTCAACTAGGTATGACCGGTGAGGTTGAAACGGGGGGTAATTTCTCGTGAAAAACCTGGGCAGTGTATATCGAACATGTATCGAGAAGCTTGCTGCCAGGTATAGCACAAATACCAAGGCGAGACAATAGTACACGCTTTGGAATTTCTACTAAACGAATCTTATACCTTGACGAGACGATCCTGTTCCATCAAAAATTTGAACTCTTTTACTAAAAGTGTCTCCATCAAACCTGACTTCATCAACTGATCTTCCTCTATTCTATGTTGGCACAACCAAAATTGAAGGTTCTCGTGGTATGTTTAGGTGAGCGCTGTACATCCTATACTCACTGTACATCATTGATGTGCTCTGTTCTTCTCGATTCGTCCTACTAAATTTTACTAAATATCTGGGTGATGTCTAGGCAACATTTGCCGTTCCCCAATGGGGGAAGCGGTTCTTGCAGATATTGCAACGCAACGCGGACTTGACATCGAGGTGGATAGTGCAGGTGTAGCTGGATATCATGTCGGTGAAGAACCCGATGAACGGTGCGTACTCTGGAGTCACTCTTTATAATATAAAAAGTTCCACGACTGACAGCAACTTCCCTTCGTGGTTAGTACTATCGATGTATGCAAAAAGGTACCCTAATTCTCTTGTCTGGATCTCTGAAGCACATTCTGAACATCATTGGATAAAGCACAGAGTGCCCATCATCTGCGTCGCACGTCAAGTCCGTACCTCCGATTTTACACAATTCACCCACATCCTCGCCTCTGACAAGAATAACCTTCGTGATCTCGAGAGGATCAAACCTCCCAATGCCACGGCAGAAGTTCGATTGTGGGGATCATATCTCGACGACAAACCTATTCCCGATCCTTACTATGGTGGTACAGTGAGTATTGTTTGTTGTGTATCAATGCAAAGTCTGATAAAATGACTCGAAACCTAAGGATGGCTTCGAGAACGTGTTTCAACAAGTAACTCGACTTTCACATGCTTTCCTTGATACCGTGTTAAAAAAGTAGAAGGCATTGACGAAGACCGATTCCGTCAAGTAAAGCTCACTTGAACGCTGATTATAGACTTCTAGCCATGGCTAGGTAGAGTCATTCCTAATTCTAGATCGGAACCGGGACCAAAAGACTTTTGATCTTGTACATTGGTCAATAAAGTAAATAAAAGTCAAGTTCATTTCTTGATACAGTTCCTTGCACTCTCATGAACCAGACAACGCTGTCCAGTGATATTAACTCGAACTCCAAGATAAATCATGAAGGAAACACTGGTCCTCCTGGGCAGTGTGGGATCGCCAACTCGGTAGATGTTGAGAGTGCCAATGAAGTCACAACTTATTGAAACATTTGACACAAGACTCTGTGGATGCTATGTTGACCACGATTATTGGCACTCCTGCAGTGTTCCAAACATACCTTTAAAATTGGAGACGACATTCTGCACCTCCTCAGATAGTTCAGTCTTTGAATTTCTAATATCAGACTTGAATTCCATATGTGCAAGATGAGACACAATGAGAGAAGAAAGAGGAGATGCTAGCTCCATCTATCAAGATAATGCAATTGGATATGTCTGGAGAATTATCAGTGTGGTTTTGATAGACTTTGTATTGACCCGATGTCTCCTTAGTTTTACATTTACAAGGCAATGATGATGCATGGAGGATGTATTTATCTATACTCTGCTGAGGTCTGCTGCCAATTTTAACCATGATTTATGCACACCCTTAAGATGAGAACATAGCCTTGGATGAGAAGATGGAGTCCATTATTCTCTCCAAGTAAGTATTTGACTAGGCTTATCCACACCTCTAACCTCAATAGGGCCTCAACTAGCAGAATCAGACAATCCAAATACTAGCATAGTCTTTGAAGAAATACACCAGAACCTCCACTCTCCTCTAAACAGGGAAGTATATGATGCCAAAGAAGCCTTGGTATGGATGAGGAATTGAGGTCCAATCGGCAGGGTGAAAGGGACTGACTGAGGGCCAAGAACTGTGATCAACAACGTTCATCTGTCCAGTTAAGCAGATGATTTCATCGTCAACAGTGAGTTATCGACCTTGAACTATGCAACATCATGTAATTGTTCATGAGGAACATCAAGTCGAAATATTGATGTGCATGCATGTTGGTATTCGCTGACCACAAATTCATTTTGCTGTCTTCATCATTGTCAGCATCAATGCTATTGAGATAGAAATGTGCTTATTGTGAATTCATAGAAGTGGGGTATTAATATCGATAACGAAACAGAAGTCCCCTTTTTATTCAATTGTCATCTAGGACCACAGAAAAAATAGTACCTGACAGATTCGTTTGCTCCATAAAGACATCATCCGAGAAGGTGAATCAAGATCATTAGATTGCAATGATGATGATGTGCATATTGTGACCGAGATAGAACAGGGATATCATAAAGGTCGTCCTCATCATAAAATAGAATAACAACCTTTCAGGTGCAACATATATCCAGTACTAGTTATGTCCCTTTTCAACATTGGCATTAACTTCTTTAATGTTGTCCTGACCCGATAATTTCTAGCACGCAGTATGCTCTTGCCACTGGCCAGAGTGTGTTGCGAAATCTATGTGTCATGCCAAGCAATGGACTTTAACGCTTGTGGTCCATGTAACCAGGACAATAATGACAATGCACGAGGTATGACGGTCAAAACGCTTGGCAGGTCTTGCGTCATGTTGGTCATAATCAGACTGGAAATTCATGGCATATCCCCAAGGAAGAGATCCTCACCGCTCCCTCTATCTGACTAGGAAAGCGAAGGTAGTGGGCGAACCTAGAAGTGCAAGAGGGAGTGCAGCTCATGACTCAAAGGACTGCAAAGATCATGTTGATATTTTCAACAGTCCTGAAGAACACTTGGTACGACCACATCATCTTATCCTTCGAGCAAGGATCTACCTGAATGGGGTCACAGGCGCGGATAAGCCCAGTCGAATACATGTCTGTAGTGGGTTGGTGGAGAACAAAGTTGATATCACTAGAACAATAGAGTCTATCCTTCTCATTCTAACTGTTATCTGTTTGATGGTCCAACCCTATTACATCCCTCTAGAGTGTGACATTATGCATAAATGTGGTTAGTATTACAGATAAACCTCTTGAGTAGTAGATAGATGACCTTTGCCCACTCCAGGTATTGGACACTCTGTTGACCAATGCTCCCCCAAATGTCTAGCTAAATAACCGAGTCTTCAATTCTCTGATGTTAGCTTCATCTGTCCAGAGAACCCAACCACATATATTTAGAGTAATTTTGGTAGACGAGGACAAATTTACTGTAGGATTTGTACTGACCAATGTCTACCTACAACCACCGCTTGGACGTTATGTGGTAGACAAAAACGAATCAAGAAGAGAGATCGACGTATGGGCTTACGAACCTAGGTTTTCCGTCTACTGTTAAGGCACATTCTTTAGTGAAGGTTACGTTTAGATCCTTAGTGTTATCGAATGACACAAAGGATTTTTTCCTAACAACTGCAAGTCATCACACGAATCTCGTACATATTCACTCGTACCACTGATCTGGGGCTTGGTGGAGTGTTAACAAAGGCTATTTGCTTGTGGGACGCTGATCAAACCAGCAAGCAAGATCAATGTTCGAAAACTGTTCAACAAACACAGTAATATACATTGTAACGCAGCGATTATAAAACCTTGGCCACCATCACACTTAGTGATGAGTGGGCATAGCAGTCGTAGCACGATTCCCAAGAGCATCCTCGGCTCTCCAGAGTGATGTCGTCGTCTAGATAGCCTCTCAATCTGCATTTCTCTATCAAACCATGGAAGAAAAAAATACCTTGTTTTGAGTGTAAAAGTTGATTCCACTCTTACCATAGAAGCCAATGTCACCAAGCACGGAACCCTTGTTGCCGCTCCAAGAAAACATAGGAAGAGGGACAGGTATGGGGATATTGATTCCAATCTGACCCACATTGACGTCTACTTCAAACTTGCGTCCTGTTGCGCCAGATTGGGTAAATATGGCAGCGCCATTACCATAGCGATTATTGTTGATGATCCCAATGGCATCATCTAAACTATCTGCCTCCAATATAACTAAGACGGGGCCAAATATCTCTTCCCTATATGTCTTTTGTGAACTTGGGCTGAACTAAAAAAATTGTAGGGTACTGACTTATAGCATCTCATGGAAGTTTCGGCCTTGATAATTGTAGGACCCACAAAATTGCCATCAGGATAATTTGATACAACCAAATTCCTTCCATCAAGCATAATTTTACCGCCTTCATTCTCAGCGGAAGCAACCAAATCAGTAATTCTCTCTTTGGAGTGCGGAGAAATAACGGGTCCACTGTTTTTTCCCATGATGGTATTTGATCACTGCTATATATCTAGTGACGTCACGGATAAACTCACAGATCTGCATCTGGTTCAAAACCACCGCTGACTCTGAGTTTCCGGGCACGCTCGACAAGTTCAGGGAGCCAGTTTCGCGCCTCCCCGACAAGAATGGCTGACGATGGATGAGAATAAATTTTGAGGAACCATGCCAGTTTGTGGTCGCATACCGACAGAGATGGCCATACAACGCTGACCAGCAGCACCAAACGCAGCACCAACGATCGAATTCAAAGCAAGATTCTGATTAGCTGTTTTTGTGCCAACATAAACGCCGTAGATGGAATGCCAGGATGCAACATACCATCAGGCATCAGTACGGCGTGGTTCTTTGCTCCCATGTTTGCCTGAAGGAGAATAAATACGCAGAGAGGGGGTCAAACGTCCCATTTCTTACTTGTACTCGCTTGCCGTTTTGTGTCCCACTACGGCCGGTGTCAACCCTGAAGGAGATTCACACAGTGCAGGCCCACCGATTAAAGATGTGCTTTCCCGCACGGTCGCCGCCTACGAAGCTAATAGCTCGAATAGCAGGATGGTCGCAAATAGCGTTTACAGTGGGGACCTGGCCATGTACAATGTTGAGAACGCCATCAGGTAAACCTATTGATAATTTGAGTGAAGGTTTGGAGTCATTCGTGTCGTCCTTACCCGCTCGCTGGCAAAGTTCGGCAATGATCATTGCAGCACCAGGGTCACGTTCGGAGGGCTTGCAAATGAGGGTATTGCCGGTGACTGCAGCCATGGGAATTGTCCAGAGAGGTATCATACTTGAGAATGTATGAGCAGCAAGCTGAAGTTAAAGTAACCAGGCGTACGCAGGGAAGTTGAAAGGGGCAATGCTCGCACAGACTCCAAGGGGAAGCTTCCTGACATAGGTGTCCATGTCCTTGCTCACTGTATTGATTTGAGTATCCATACGTTTGCGAATACAACATACGGACCTTCAAGTTTGTCGGCGAGAAGTGTGGTTGTGGCTGCAATAGCGGACTCTGCGACTTGGAGACCACGAAGTAAGTCGCCATGAGCGTCTGTACAGTCATGTTGGTGGGCTTTATCGGCACGATGAGGAAAAGGATGCACCTGCCAGTGTCTTGCCTTGCTCAAGAACGATGCACCCAGCGATAGCGTCGGCATTGCTGCGTAAGAGATGTTGAAGCCTACTAAAATTAGCTTTATTTGCGGGTAGGGGACGAGCTCTGGGCCCACTCAAGAACGAAGCGTTGGCGGGTGAGTACGCTGGTCCTGCTCCACGAGCTGAAGGCATGCTCGGCGGCGCTGACGGCCTGCTCGAACTCTTCAGCCGTGGTCTGAGGAACTCTTGAGAGCAAGGTTTGCGTTGACTGTTTGGGCATGTCCAGAACTGTGCTGAACGAGCTGTAGTGGACTTACGGGATCAAAGACGTCGAGCCAAGTGTCTGCCTTGCTCTCGAGAAAGTGGCCGCCGATGAAGTTCTTGGTCGTTCCACCGGTCATGCTTGTTCCCTTCCATGCGGCAGATATGTTCTCTGCTGCTGGACGTGCGAGCGGGCTGAGAGCAGGACGGGGGGCTGAGGTGGAGAGGCAGCGGGCGAGGAGTGGCAGACGGGACATGGTAGAGAGCACGTGGCTGCTGGGATCTTGCCAGGACTCTTCCCTTGGCTGCTCATGAACGGACACCGCGAGCTCAATGGCATGCACCCCGCCGCCCCCCCTTTTTCTCCTGAATATTCCCAGTTTTCTGCAAACAACATGGGCTCAAATCAGACACCGTGGCCCAACAGTGTCCCAGCCCAGTTCATACCCCAGCATCCTCAACAGCAACAACTCCAGCAGCTCCCTTTCAACCCCGGTTTTATGAACCAGATGCAGCAGTTTTCGTCCGCTATGGGCATCAATCCCCTCTTCCAGCAGCAGATTTTCCAGGATGCACTCGCCATGTCCCAGCCAGTCGAGGCAGCCGACGAACCCCTTCTGGTACAGGTTCTGCTCAGTGCAAAGAAGAAGCGCGAGAGCTACAAAGACGCTCTCAACGGTCTACATGGTGTCAGTCCTGTGTTTTGTACTCACTACACGCTGTCTATTGAACAGATTCTCAGAATAATGGCCACTCCGCCAGTCTGTGGAAAGATTACTATCTGGATCACAAGGACCACATCGATACATGGATCAATATGTGCATCCAGAAGGAGGTCTCTCAGCTACCCGAAAGGGATCCTGGATACGCAGGGGCAAAACCATTCCACCTGCGACAACAAATCAAACGCGAGTTCTCTCCTGCTCGTCTCCCAGTATCCGCGCCCCCTGCCATCAAAAAGCGAAAACATGCCTCGCCATCCCCTTCTACATCTGTGTACGCCACCACTACTGGAAGAAGTACCGTGAACAGCCTGACCGTGCACGAGCCCGTCTTCAATGACCGACTACCCCCACCAAACGCCGAGATCAAGATTCCAGATCCACCGTCTCGCTCACCGAGCCCCCCAACAAAGGTCATCCCCCAAGGGAGAGGCAACAAGTACACAGAGGAGGACCGGCATTTCTTCCTCAAGTTCATTTCCTGGCGGTTGAAACAGGACCCTTCTCTTACGAGGATCGATCTCTGTAATATGCTTGCCGAGAAGGTGTGTTGCGTTTGGGTCTCTCTTCGTATTTACTCAAGGGTGTTCCAGGCTCCCCATCACACCGCCCAGTCCTGGGCGTCTCATTGGTCGAATCGGCACGATGTGCCAGATAAAATTCTTGCTGCTGCTCGAGGAGAATCTGTGCTCTCAGATGATGATGATGATGACGATGATGACGAACCCGAAGTTATAAGACCCACAAAGCGCAGACCCCGTTATAAAGAAATCTCAACGGACGAAGATGAAGACGACGACGAGGAAGAGGAAGAAGATATCAAGTCTGAAGAGGAGGAGGATGAAGAGGATGATGGCAAGGCCATCCACCACTATACAGAGAGTGAAATGGGACAAAAAGGTGGCCCATTCACGGACGCAGATTTCTACATGGTGGCAAAACATGCAGCCAAGTTCAGTGGGTGGCCTGACATGACATCCAAGGATCGCTGGGAGCCATTCACCGAGAAAGTAGGCACCCTTGTTCCTGATAACCTGACATTGCTCAACTCAAGTCCAGTTTACACAACGATCGATTAAATCCTGGGCAGAGTATTACCGAAGGAATGAAAATAGTCTGTAGCTTGCATCATTGTTCTTTTCTTCCTCTGACGTTCATGCTCAGACATTCTCAAACTCCGTACAAAACTCCGAAAAGAAATGCCGCAAGGAGGATTCTCTGATAGCTGTGTACGGCCAGATCAATGACACGCGAGATATAGACGATTCAAGTTTGGTTCCGAGGAATCAGACGGACGGCAGCAACAAAGCGAAACTAACTCTGAACCTGCATCAACTCCATATCTTTCATATTTCTATGACTGTAGTCATACCTCTTGGTAAGGAGTGACCGGGATACACATGTTTGTTGATATCTTCTTGGGGACTTGAAATATGCTCTACATTTAAGTATCGATATGCCTATCTTGTAGTCTACGTCTGCTTTTTTTGTTCTTTACATACACTTTCATTTTGTGATAACTTATCAAGTAGAGGAAGTAGCTAATGATCGGAAGCACGTGCCCCCATTCATGAAGATCGATGGCAGCCTGCAACAACCGAGTCGTTTCAGACGCTGATACCCATTATCTCTTGACTTGACAATGGATGAGGAATATGATGTATGTGATTATTGTAGCGGAAATATGCCTCCAGGCTGATGTCGTGCACCAGTTTGTTGTCCTCGGAACCGGTTTGGCTGAATGTATCCTCTCTGGCCTCTTATCCGTCGAGGGCAAGAAGGTCCTTCACATGGATAGGAATGACTATTACGGTGGGGACAGTGCCAGCTTGAACTTGACGCAGGCAAGATAATCCCTTCTGAAACCATGTACTGATCTTTGACCACCGTTCTCGAACTTTACTAGTTATTTCGCAAGTTTAGGCCTGACCAACCTCTTCCTTCAGACCTCGGCCGTGACAGAGATTATGCAGTTGATCTTGTGCCCAAATTCATTATCGCTTCTGGTGAACTCACCAAGATCCTTGTACACACCGACGTGACACGATATCTCGAGTTCAAGCAGATCGCAGGTAGTTTTGTGTATCGTGATGGCAAGATCTCCAAGGTACCTAGTACCGAGATGGAGGCTGTCAAGAGTCCCTTGATGGGACTTTTCGAAAAACGAAGGGCGAAGAAGTTTTTCGAGTTTCTGCAGAACTGGAAGGATGATGATCCTGCTACGCATCAAGGTATACTTCTATCTAGTTCGCATGATATGTTCAATGACTTGGAAATAGGCATCAATCTTGATAGGGATAACATGAAGCACGTATACGAGAAATTCGGCCTCGAACCTGGTACTCAGGATTTCATTGGCCATGCTATGGCGCTCTATCTCGATGACGAGTACGCATTTGTTCAATATTCCATTCAATCCCAAACTCCACCTCTCTCTCGCGAACAAAAGACTCACATTCATCTTCCCTTTACAGTTATATCACTAAACCTGCGCGATTGACATATGAGCGTATCATCCTCTACACCTCATCGATGGCTCGGTATGGCAAGTCGCCCTACATCTACCCTCTCTACGGTCTCGGCGAGCTTCCTCAGTCCTTTGCCCGTCTGAGCGCCATTTATGGTGGTACATACATGCTTGACAAACCCATTGATAAGATCGAAGTAGACGCAGATGGCAAATTCACTGGTGTCACATGCGGCAAAGAGACTGTCAAGGCTAGGCATGTGATTGGCGATCCTAGCTACTTTGGTGCTGGTCAGATGGCACAAGGTGGTAAGATCAGGGTTGTCGAGCAGGGTAAAGTTGTCCGTGCGATCTGTTTGCTGAAACATCCTATTCCGGGAACGGAAGATGCAGACAGTGCCCAAATCATCATCCCTCAAAATCAAGTTAACAGACGGAATGGCAAGTCTTCACTTTTTTTTCTGGGGTTTTACTGAGTAGTTGTGTTCTATATATACATAGATATATACGTTGCCATGGTCTCTTCGACGCACAATGTCTGTGCCAAGGACATTTATATCGCCATTGTCAGCACGATTGTCGAAACCGACAAACCAGAAATGGAAATTGCGCCTGGTCTTCAGCTTCTTGGCTCTATTTACGACAAGTTGAGCATTCATTGATTCCCCCCCGCGAATTTTCAGTGTTCACATTCCAGCTCTTTAGGTTCGTTGAGATTAAGCCCATGTACACTCCCACAGCCGATGGTCGTGCTGATAACATTTTTATTACTCGCTCTTACGATGCTTCATCCCACTTTGAGACGGTTGTTGAGGATGTACAGGATGTGTGGAGACGCGTCATGGGCAAGGATCTTGTTCTCAAGAAGCGAGAGGTTGAAAACGTCCAGTAATAGAAGTACTCTCCACTTTTTTCTCTCTTTCATTTATCATTTGCTCGACTGTCTTTTTTTGTTCGTTCGTCATGTACTGATATGCAAGATCTTGCAACAAAAAATTTATACCTACCCGTTTGAAGTTCACCAGAGTGATGAGCTAGAAGTAGGCCATTTATTATTCTTGAAGCCGAATTCATGATTTGCTGCCAGACGCCATCCAATCCACACTATAGGCTTACTTGGTAATCCATTATACTGTTGTAGTTCGAGAATGAGGTACCCAGATCAGAGGTGCAGCGACCCCAAAAAGATCGGGATTCATAGCGCACGAGATTAGGACTGGATCATGTAGGAAATCAATATCATACCAGGGTATATATAGTCCGAAGAGAAAAAAATATAGCTTTCTCATCTCGTCCCTTCATACACTTACCAGTCTTCATTTCAGAAAAATGCAGTCATATCAAAGTCAGGAACCTGCACATCCTGTTTCGCAGACTTCATCAAACTACCCAAACCAGCTTTCCGCGAGAAAATATCTCTCTCCCCCTCCTCCTCTTTGATACCCGGAGCGGTTGAAATGATGGGTGGTATTTTTGTCTTCTGATGAATACCATTAAGAGTAGGAGATGGAATGTCCATGTCTATCATGATAGATGAACGACGGCGACGACTGGAATGGTCCAGCTTATCCCATGCTCTTCCTGAGGGCTCAGGGGACTCTCGTGTATTTTCTCGAATGTAAGGCATAGAAGGTCGCTCAAAAGACCATGAGCGAACAAGGTCAAGAGCGAGTACGTGGCAACCTCCAAGTGGACATTTCAAGCTCACATGAGAACTGACACGAAATGATCACACACCCATTCTGCAGAATACGCGGGCCATTTGCAAAACAAAGTTGAATTCTGAGCGGCCCGAGATCTCACAAGTACCCTGAACAGCTTGTAGCGTCTTTGACCGTAATTGAGAGAAAAGGAGGGCAAGACTCGGATCATCATAATGGGGTTCTCCGATCTTCTCTACGACGATACTAAACGCTGCTGCTATATCTGGCAATGGCGTCTGAATTTTGGTCAAAACGGGTTTATTCACCTGGAGGGTAACGGTACGCATACCAAAAGAATCCGGACCGCCAAATCTCTGCGATGCAATAACCAAAACGCCCACGAGCCAAGCCACCGATTTCCAGTCTCGAACGCGATAGGTAAAACAGAGTACTTGAGTATACTTTGAAGAATTGGCCCTTCATTAGTTTGTTCTACGACCCTTGCCAAGGCAATGGCCAACTGGAAATCGCCTAACTGTCGAACACAAACATCCACAGCATCCTTGAGCGATTTACCAAGTAAGAAAAAAGCAACAGCATATCCTATAAACCAAAAGGCGAGTCAGTGAACGTCTTCCCATGGTTGAAATCCAATTCGTACCAAAACGCTGTTTACCCAAAAGTGCGTAGGCATTCTTTAATGCTGCAGTTCTCCACTTTGCCTGATTGAAATCATTTGCCAAAAATTTGAGCATCGTAGCTTGTTCTCGATGCCATACTGCTTGTCTCCAAAGTCCATGCACAAGCTTATGTTTCCCTAAAGCGAAGTAGAATAAGGAGCACGCCACAGGATCCCGGTTCTCCCCAGTCATATATTCATTCCTCGCAATGACTTCCATATGGGTTTTCTACAAATCGCAACGTCAGATTGCCCTTGAATGCAGAATGAACCAAACCACGGACCAGGGACTCAATAGAATTCAACCAAAGAGGTATGCCGAGTGCTCTCGTATCTGCCCAAGTCATTTTCCCCCCGCATGCATTCACACATGCACCAACCAGCAATTCTTGACTTTCACTATGGAACGCCCAAACGATATCTCTATACCTTAGCCTCTCCCGGAATCCTGTCGATCGTGAGATCGTTTTCCCCTTAGACAATGTAGGGTGAATTGGTGATGGGGCGGAATTTCCAGGCGAAGTTATGCGTTGGTTAAGTATATAAAAGGAACGCATAGAAATGAGGTAACGTAAGCCATTGGAGTCTAGCGCACGGCGTTGTTCGTCAATCTGAAGTTATCAGAGTCAGATAAGAGTGACAAGGAGAGGAGAACCTACCTCGAGAGTTGCTTGAATCAAGACGAGTAGATGAGCATGTTCATTCGGTGTGAGATGAGGTAACGGGTTCAATTCTAGTACTTCTAGTAAGCTTTCGACTAGTGACCTAGAAAAATAAGGTTTCTCTACAGATCTATTGGATTAAGGTCAGTTCAATACCGTAACAAGAATGTTTAAAGCAACTCACCCATCTGGAGAGTTGTTCGTAAATAAATAAAGACGTTCCCTTGGTACCACAACCGTTGAAGCTCTCGATTCAGACTCATCTTCCAAAAACCTTTCCACGGGTAGCGGTTCCCAGATGCGGCCCTCTCTCCTTTTTGTATTACTACCATCCTCCTTTCCCACCCCAACGGATTTTGCAAGATTCACAATAATATCCTTTACTAATTCAACTTTGCCTGGTCGTTCAGATCATGGGTATCAACATTTGCATATCGATCGGCTTCGTAACTTACCCCACAGGAGGCATTGTAACAACATTTGTGGATGATAATCATCCAATGGCCCATTCTGTCTTGCCACATACTCAAAAAGACTCTCATCATCCTTTTCGCTTCGTTTGTCTTCCGTCTTGATGTATCTTTGACCTAGAAAATTTAGTTCTCCGTACATTGTCATTTGATTCCCGGAACCAACGAGAAAAGAACCATGTGAAAGCCATATTGAGTCGCTTATCGTGTATGGCGTGAATCTGGGATTAAAAATTGCTAAGTAGAATAGGTGAGTGATAGGATGTATTAGGGTCGTACGCAGAAATGTCAATACGGTGACATAAGGCCCATCCGGGGCCTTCGTCAAAATAAGTCATGCGCTGTTGACATAGTAATTCAACATGTCGAGCGAACCCGACTGCAAGAATTGATTGCATATCAGGCGTCGAATTCCAGTCGAGGTCGAGAATCGGTTCACTGTATGCGTCGAAGAGTTAATTTATTGTTAGTAGCAAGTGAGATCGTACATACTCAAAAACACCACAATATTCCAACCCGGATGCAAACTCTGATTCCATTGAATCCCAAATTGTCAGCTCATGACCCTCGGGTAAAGGTACGACTAGAAGAAATTTCAGGTCAAATCTCCGAAGACTTGGGGAAGTTTGAATGAAAACGGACCCAGAGCAGTTTTCTTGGCAGAACTACACCTCGCGCGATTAAACCCTCTTCTCTTCGTCCTCACTCGACCCGTGCACCTCCACCCACCACCAGTAACATTACTCCCATCCACCTCACAGGTTACTGAAGGTCCCACAGATGGGACCCAAAATCTCAACTCTCCGAACTCGGAAACACTCAATAGCACATCATGTTCTTCCCATGTTCCTCTTCCATTCCGCCTATTCTTAATCAGTCTTGACCTTGAGCGTAAGTGTGGTGATGATGGTGGAAAAGAGAGAACATCATGATGATCCCAACTCCAACCCCATGCCATCGGATCGACAGGAATAATTTTTTTGATAGGATCAAGATGAGGACAGGATGCGCCGCTCACTTTGCGCAAGGAGTTGGCTGAATTGGACGGTTTTGGTGTCCTAGACTTTGAAGTTGAAACAGAGCTCGTTCCACTTCCGCTTCCGCTCTGAGTTCCGTTGGTAGGCGTGTTTAATGGCAATTCAGGTAACCTCACACAAGATTCTAACACCAATTTCGCAGTGTGTTTTTCTATTCGAATGTGTATGACGCAAAAGTCGGGCGTGATACCAAATATGGACTCGTCTATATATTCTTCTGCAGTCGAAATTTGTTGAGAGGTGTAGGTTGGAGGTGTAGGATAAGCAAACAACAATTCAAGTTTCGGTACGCTGAGTGTATTCATCCTTTTACTCGTAGGTTGATGATGGTTATCGTGTTGTGTATGATCATGTAAAGTGAGAAGAAGTGTAGTTGAGGAATATGTTACATGTGAATATCCTGTTTCAAATTCATTAACAATGGCCATAGAGAAGTGCGTTTTAAGTTACCGCGATTAAGCACAACTACGAAATCTGTGTCCTCAAAATCACTAGCATGCACTAATCTCCCTCTCCCCTCTGCATTCATCACTATCTCATCTGCCTCAAGCAATCGCCAGATCTCACCAATACGTCCGGAACGTATGACTCCCACCGCATGTCCTTCTGAAGTCCTGACGAACCGGACAATCTCACAGTCTCCGTATTTGACTCTGTTTGAACCTTTAGCTATCAACTCTAAGCCCGTCGCGCCGACACCAGAGGAAGTAGTGCCAACGTGGTATGTTCTATTCCTATTAAATTGTCCCACGAACGAGCTTGATTTCGAATTAGTTGAATTTATGCTAGTACTACTAGTTCTCGGTCTCTTGGTATTAGTGAATTTTGGTGATTTGGGCGGCAGGGCAGGTGAAGCAGGAGAACCGAAGAATTCAATAGGAGATAGGGTGTACGTACGCAATGGACTTGGCGAGGTGACGAGGGTGAGTTTTGTTGGGTCAAGGGCATTTGGAAGGATGTGGAGATGTGCTGGAAGATCCATTTTTGCATGAAGGCTTTGATGAGAGAGGCATCGGAGAGTGTATTGTTGAAGGAGAGTTGGAGGCCTTCTATCTATGTTCTGGGAAGGCTCGTTAATTTGTTTTGAACGGATAAGCCAAAATACTCACGGCAAGCGAACTTGGAACAATAGACCCATCATCCAAGACGCGCAGAAATAAATCCCACCCCTCATTTATGATATCTCTGAGGACTCGAACTCGAACATCGTCATCTCCAGTATAGGTTTTCAAGAGATGTTTGAGGGTGGCATCAATCAGTTCGCGGTCGAGCCAGAAGACGTTTGATATAGATTGGCATGACATGACAGAAGTGGAGGAAAGGAGAACAGAGGAGAGATCAAGAAAAGCGTGAAGCTGGAGGGTGTGTGGAGAGTCAAGGACAGGGAGGAAGACACGGAGCGTTGAGTCGGTGGTGATGGTGTACAGTACGAGGTCGTCTCTAGAACTCGTCAGATACATTGCAATGAGAAGATCGTGTACTTGCCTACTAGACGCTCGAGGATGTCTCCAAGATAAATTAATTATTGGACGAGGGTGCCTGATAGCTTGAGTTTGGCGGCCAGAGGCAGTAGAATATATCCTGACAATGTCCCTGTTCTGGAATTAAAAATTGAGTCGGACGAAAGATGTAGGGATAATACAGCCGCATACTTTGGGTACAACTGCAATATGCATGAGCGACGGCGCAAAGGTCACGAGAAAAGGGGCAGGACATCTATTATAGCATTAGAAACAAACGGTATAGAAAAAGGACAGGTACTTGGTATGCCATTTCCTGGACCATGTCGGAAGATCGTTCTCAAGGATGGAGGTATAGACAGAAAGTCCATTCTGTGTTCCGATGGCCAACAAACCTTGAAATGTGGCTGATTAGATCGGGCATTGGTAACGAAATGGCGTGAATACCGGATTTGCTATCGAGGGTGGTAATCAGCTGCGTTTGAGGGAAAATTAAAGTGGAGTGAATGCGCCATGTGTCGTGCTGAACGCCGGAGAGACACCATGCAGCTATCCGGAAGCCAAGTGCAACGACGACCTGAACCGAACAATGAGATGTGTATTTGACTGGTTATTTATATGCGCACCAGCCTAAGACCAGAATCAACAGAGATGCATGAGATGGTTTGTTGGATATTTCTGCAGCCCGGAAATGCCTCCCAAAAGGCAAGGACACGGAGAAGGGAAAGGTCATGGGCACGGAGGACGACGGCGGTGTCTGCGGAGGCATAGAGCTAGGAAAATTAGGAGATCGAGGAGGAGAGCATCCAGAAAACATACCAGTAGGACCTCACGAGGCAGGGGCAGGAAGACAAGCGAGGCGTGGGGATCCGGGACAAGTGAGGCTGCGAGACCGAGCATGGTGGTCGAAGACAAGCACGTGCTCGTTGCCTACATTATCCACGTGCTCAAATTGGCACGTGTCCTGCACCTGCAATTAATAACCACCCATTCCCAATATTGCTCCGGTCAATGCGTCTTGTCTTCGCCCTTGTCCTGGCAGCACACTTGTCCATCACCCTACAGTCGACAACACTCACAGATGTCCTTGGTCGCGACAAGGACTTTGAGAGCATTCTTGCTCTCTTTCAGCGCGCACGCCTCATCCCCACACTCAACAGTCTCAATGGTTCTACCCTTTTTGCCCCCACAAATGATGCCATCAACCGACACAAGCAATTTTTGCCTCTTTGGTCATCTGTTCTTGACAATGATGGTTTTGTAATCACCGACAATGTTCGGGAGCAACTCCGCCAGCAGCTTTTCTACCATCTTCTGAACTATTCCATCGCCGATTACCCAACTGGTAATGACACTTTGCAGACGCTGCAGACGCTGCTCTATCCCCACAAGCCACCTGACCCACCTACCCATGACCCTCCTCCATATCCACCGTGGATGCCCATCCCTTCGGGCACTCTAGGCAGAGACTCCCAGCGGCTACGGGCTGTCTTTACTCACAAGAAAGATACGGGAAAAATTGGAGTCGATGCGTTCCGGAATGGTGGCACTCAGATTGTCAAGGGCATGATGAATGCCGGCAACGGTGTCATATTCGGTATTGACGGCGTGCTAGAACCCCCTCCAGACCTTGGTGCGCAATCCATCAATTTGTCTCCAACCCATACTCATACACCCGACAGCTAGTGTCATATCAGCGCAACAGTCCTTATCCTATTTTCGTCGAATTCTCACGCCAGAATCCATTCAATTTCTCAATTCCACCTCTGGATTGACTCTCTTCCTCCCTATTGACGAGGCATGGGACAAAATCAATCCATACGAGAAGGTCTATCTCGAGAGTGGTTATGCTTCTGATGATGTGGAGCGCATTGTCAACATGCATGCTGTCGTTGCGAAAGGTGTCAAATGGTCTGATTCCTTTATGGGAGGCCTTAACCGTAATATTATCTTTTTTCCCTTGACATCATTGAACTACTGATTTCTCTCTCAGTCACAACCTTGGACGGCACAACTGTCGAAATTGCCACTTCCCAAGGTAACACAACAGTATCAACCGGAGATCTGATCCACCAAGACATCTACGCTGCCAACGGTGTGTTACACCTTGTTTCCTCCCTCTTGATACCAGAAGGCGCACTTGAAATCACCCCTGAAAAATATCTTCTCGCGTTCAACTGCACCACTTTTGTCTCGTTGCTGCACTCTGTGAACTTTACAGACATCATACATGATACGAAGACTAAGTATACTATACTTGCACCAAATGATGACGTATTTTCTATCTTTGGCAATGACCCTCTTCCAGAGAAAGGAACCTCGGAACTTCGAAAGGCGCTCCAATATCATTTCATTCCAGGTCATTGGCCAGCAAAGAAGCTGCATGATCGTATGCTGCTAGAAACCGAGCTGAAGGAAGAAGGCCTCAGTGGTGGCCGGCAAGTTCTTGCCGTCGATGTAAGTGGGGATGATGACGAAGATATCGATGCGAGTATTGGTTTTGACGGTGCGAATGTTATCGGCGATCCCAGTAAGTTTCCTGATCTTCCTCCATCACCTATTTGACTTTGCTTTTAGTTGAAGTGAATAACGTCTTGATATATTTCATCTCTCGACCATTGATACCACCATCTGACCCTCTATCTACTGCCCTTCCGAACCTTGACCTCTCGACCTTCCTCGCTGCCGTTTTGTCCTCCAGCCAGTCCGAGGTTCTCAAGACAACACCACGTACATCTCTCCTACTTCCGCTCAATTCCGCGTTCAAACGCCTCGGTCTTCTCGTTAGCGCCCACCTTCTCAGTCCCGCAGCTAAACCTGACCTTGAAAAAGTACTCCTCCACCATACACTTTCTGATATCGCCTATGCCGGAGCTCTCAGCTCCGGTTCCCAGTTCACCTATTCCACTCTTGAAAGTAGCGACATCAAGATTGAGCACAAATCGAATGATTCTATCTTCATAAGTCCAAGTGGCGGTTGGCCAGGAATGAAGTCCCTTCTTATTCCAAGTAATACACTCACAAAGACGGGTGTTATACACGAGTTGACGGACATCCTCATACCCCGTTCAGTTGAAATCACTATTGGTAAATTGGCAAAAGCGGCGAAAGGGAACACAATGATAAGTTTGGTCAATCGTGCTGGTTTTGACTGGGTCTTGAATGGTACCGCGCCACCAGATGATTCCCCATGGAGTGATGTGTTTGGTTCGATCAGATGGACACTCTTATGTCCGAGTGACGATGCGTTTAAACATGTCAACTTGACAGAATTACTCGAAAATCCCGAGAGATTGAAGAACATTGTCATACAGCATCTAATCCCTTCACCATTCCCCGATTTCCGGGTTGCAACTACCTTCAAACATCTTAATAATATGGACAGTGATAGTGACGGATCTGGGGGCGGAGGGAAGAAACCCGGGAATATTGATCCAGACGATGTGATAAACAACAACAAACCATTGCCAATGGAAGATAGTGCTACGTATTCAACCCTTCGAACGACGAATTCTTTCTATGGTGATATCGTCTTTCGGGCAGCAGGGACTGGTGAAGATGGGAAATTTATAGTCGGGATCAAAGATGCGAGAGGTACGAACGGGGACGCAGATTGGGCAACGGTCATCAGCTGGGGACGTGCAACGAAATCTGGCGTATCCAGCTCCCTCTTTATGCCACCGCCATCTTCACCCAACTCTCAACACCCTCTCATCTCTTTCCCCCCAGACCAAAAGCAATCTGCACCGACTGCGGCAGGTGGGGTTATCCTGATTGATAGATTGTTATGGCCGTACGAACCGCCCTGGTGGGTTGAATATGGTGCACCCGTATTTGTTGGTGTGATGGGTGTCATTGTGATTTGTGGGCTCTTTTATGGAGTTCGTCTCATCTGGAAATGGGACACAAGGGAGGCGACGTACGAGCCTGTTGGCGGATTTGGAAGGGAAGATGATGAAGATTAGTTGACGATCCTGATTTCTCTTTTATGGACTGAATTACTTTGTAGCTTTTACCCTATGTAATATGTCATTCAATATGTTGGTTTTTCACTCTGTATTAATTCTTCGTGGCTAATTATTTCTGAGATTTGTTTAGAGGAATAGATTGGACGTACTGTTTACCTAGGTCGTAAGAGTTTGGATGTTGCCGCGAAAGAAGGAGCGTTAACAGAATTTGATCCTAAGGAGGATCCACGTGAAATCAGGTTTCATTCACCTCCGGGATACAGAGCCCCGTGGCATATACCCGGCACCGCGTCCTCTCTTCCAGTTCTTCAAACAACTCACAAAAGCCCGCTGTCTGTTGTCTGACTTGATTTTGACTCGTCTTGCCCTCTTGCTGCTATCTCTTGTCACTCTAAGCTCCCTAATCTACCGCGATGGTCAGCCTTTGACCTCTTTGCCACATTGGACTGGATCTAATCACTGTATAGGGCAAAGAAAGGCAGCAGCAGCAGAAAGTCTCGGCAGCAGACAACATCAAGGCATTTATCGCTGGCGGATTTGGTGGTGTTGCCGCTGTATTGGTCGGTAAGTGTTTTTACTTCTTTTGGACAAATTGAAACTCCTTCCTTGACATCTTCTTTTCTCTTTCAATGAAGCGACCCAGTTGAACTGATGGTTTATCAGGACATCCATTTGACCTTACCAAGACTAGGCTCCAAACTGCCACCCTTGGTACATACACGGGCGCTATTGATGTCGTGAAGAAAACTCTGGCAAAAGATGGTATTTCCGGGTGAGCAGTTCACGTCCTGCTTCTGAACCTGATGCTCAGTGAGAATTTGATAGTATGTACCGTGGAATGGTACCCCCCTTGCTGGGTGTTACACCTATCTTTGCTATATCCTTCTGGGTACGTCTCATTGTCCTACCATGGTCACACTAGCAGATTATGCCACCTTCTTTTGGTATCGATGACAGGCTTATGATGCGTCCAAACAACTGATTTATGCACTCACACCCAACCGGATAAATCAATCACTATCAACAACTGAGCTCGCAACAGCAGGTTTCCTTTCCGCTGTTCCAACGACCTTGGTTACCGCACCAGTGGAGCGTGCAAAGGTGCTTCTCCAAGTACAGGGTCAAGGGGGTGCGGAGGCGAAATATAAGGGTGTCACCGATGTTCTTAAGCATCTTTATAAAGAAGGTGGGATCCGGAGTATCTACCGTGGCACAGGCGCTACGTTAGCTCGTGATGGACCCGGAAGCGCTGCGTGTGTCCATCCTAAATTCTGTGTTTGCCAAGAGCTCATGCCATGGGTCACTCAGATACTTTGCTGCCTATGAAGTAACGAAGAAATTACTCACACCAGCTGGCTCGTCTCCGGCTGACCTTCATCTCGGTGCCATCATCCTTGCTGGTGGTACAGCTGGTGTTGCCATGTGGGCCATTGCAATCCCTCCTGATGTGCGTTTCTCCTCTATATGGGAGCTATAAAACATTCGACCTTATTATTATCACTGCTATGATACTGACTTCTGGTTCTGGCGAATCCCCTTATAGGTCCTTAAATCACGCCTCCAGTCTGCTCCTACAGGAACTTATTCGGGCATCATGGATTGTGCACGTAAAACCATTGCCGTGGACGGCATTGGTGCTCTCTGGAAGGGCTTTGGACCAGCAATGGCCCGCGCTTTCCCTGCCAATGCAGCTACCTTCGTAAGTCTCATTCTCACCGTTCATTCGTCACATGTTTACTAAACACCGTTATTGCTTCTGCATGTCACTTTTAATTTATGACTTATTGTATGCTGAATATCGGCTTTTCAGCTCGGTGTTGAGGCCTCGCGAAGAGTTTTAGATGGCCTTTTCTAGTATCTATATTATTTTGGGACTCATCGTAATAGCGGTGACAGGGTTGTCCAGCACTACCAACTACTATAATCTTTTGATAAAACACCGAGAAACCCCGTGTATACTGTTAAAACCTGGTTTCATCAGGACTGTATGAGAGCATCAACGAAATCATTTGATCCGACGAGGGGTCTAGGTATAATGGACAGTCAACTATATAATTGAAGGGGTGCAGATAACGAAGAGCAAAGGCGCAATAGGTATATAATACATCAACTACCGGCAGGTAGATTTTCTAGGTCAAATTAACCACCCTGAAAAAGTGACAGAAGGCAACTGAGCCTGCCAACCTCTAGGGCAGGTGTTGTTCCGAGCCTGGCTATTTCCAACTCGATGGAACCTTCGTGACAACATTCGTCCACCTTTCAAGCCTTCCTTTCTCCCACTCCTCAATATATGAGAGTCCAGCACTGCCACGACAGCCTTGCTCAATTTTCAATCTTTTCTCTGCATCGCACCAGAATAAAACCCATGGTCCCAACCTTGCATGTCCCGAACTTCGCTCAAAATACCACTTATTCACGGGATTATTGGAACGACTCCGCCAAACTAAATCCCGTCCCTCTCCGACACCTTCACGTCCGCCATTAGGATTAGCTGAGAACGGATGTCCCAATCCATAGGTCTCATCATGCAAGGCAACCCATAAAAAGTCGACGGTTCCATCACCTTGATGACTTGGTAGAACAGCAAATTTATCCAGGTAGGATATAGGTGTATCAGGGGACAGAGGATTTCGCTCGTCAGTCACAATTGCAGCGCCTGCATAGTCACCAGCGACGATAACACAATCAAGTGTCTCGTTCAAACGCTTATAGAACTCTTCTTCGTCTAATTCTCGGTTGAATGACTGCTCGAGAAGGTAATTAAGCTTGACTTTATCAATGTCAGTAGTGGATCGGATAACTTGGATTGGCAAGCCTTTTCGAAGAAGCGTAGGAGTGTGTGGGGTAAGTTTGCGATTCCCCTGAAGGAGAGCATGAGGGAGACTAGAGCTGAAAGCGGGTTTATTTGTGATAAGGTTGCCAATAAGAGCACTAGGGGACTTATGAGACACCATGATAGCTGAAGAAGTCGGCGGCATATAACTGAGGCAAGCCCGCGCCAGCGCGAGGTTAGAAAGGGCCGTTGGGTTAGTATAACGCCACTTATCCTCAAACGTCTCGAGAATGTGATCGAATTCAGACGTGAGGTTTATCAAAAGATGAGGGTATCCAGAGCGAGCATATGAAGGGACGCCTCCTTCCCTGTTGATGATCATGAGACGGAGGGGAGTGAGGTCAACTTCTTCAGAGAAGTCAGAGAGACTATCTTCCGTGTCTTCTCGTGATTTGGCCAGAGCAGCTATTTCTACCATGCCACGTGCGAGTCCAGCAATTACGTCGTTGGCATCGACACGAACTGAACGCAGGAAGGAGTCGAGAGCGAAAGGGGCAATAACAGGAATTTCACCGGAGCGGAGGGCGGAACGGATGGGAGTGAGATCGCTCGAGTTGGTGTGGGTTTCAGGTAGGATGAAGTCGTTGGAATCTTCTTCCCCAGGCTTGGGTCCGAGCCTAACGACAGCACCAACCACAGGTCTGGCTCGAGCACCTTGTTTTTCAAGGCTGCTGACCACACGCATAATCTCCTCAACGATGGCAACACGTTCATCTTGTTCTCCACGTGGCTGGTCATTGTTATCAACGACGATGACACTGACGAGACCAAGCTTCTCAAGGTAGACGAGACCTCGACTGATGCTATCCAATTGGACATCAGTAAATGAACCCTGAACTTTGACGAGTGCAGTTCTTTGGGTAACGGGATTTAAGATCGATGAAATGATCGGACTTGGTTTAGGATGATCAAAATTTGTGTTTGATGTTGATCTAGTAGTTGATTCGATGTGTTCTGGAGGCGGGGGTATGACGATTTCGTCTGAAGCGGAGGTAGATGCCGAATGCTTAGGAGATGGAGAAAGCTGTTTCTGTTGGGGGCGAAATCGTCCAAAGGACTGAACGTAGGACCTCGTGTCTCGAGACGACGGGTTTGCACGGAGAATCGACAGGATAAAGTCCTGGAAGTGTGGCAGCGATGAGCTGCTAGTCAAGTCGGACAGGGTCAGCCGCTCACGTTCTCAGAGGGTGGTGGTTCGTCGCCCTCTGGTGGCGTAGCTGATGGAGATTGCCTTAGACTGCGTATTGTCTGTGAATGGCTGTATGAGGAATACGATGAGTATAAGAGCAGAGGATACTGACAGCATACGCTGGACGCTGTGCACTGAGAGATGTGGAAGCAGCAACACTAAGAAAGCGGGGAATCATAGTAGCCAGGAGTACAGACGGAGGAGTTATAGATGAGTTATAAATGTGATTGGAAAAAGTGGATTATCTGATAAGATTTTGCTAGCCCTGTGCCCGCTTCTCAGACGAAATATACGCGATTGGCCCTACTCTTTGGCTTCTGGTATGCAATCTCTCGGATCACTCTGGCTATTCCAAACCCACAGTTAGCGCATGAAATGCTATTGGTCCAAAGTTACGACATTTCCGACACGTTCGACATGAAACATTGTCTACAGGGGCTTCCCCTACTGTTGCCGGGCCTTCTATGTCTACGGCTCAAATATCAAGTATCTCTTTCTCTCGTTCTAAGTTTGGCGTTATTAATATTGAGGAGTATCAAGAATATCGTTACACTCACATCTGCTAGCACAATGTGATCTGCTGTACACATCAAATGCATGTGGGCAGGCGAAGCCTCGACAGGAAGGGTCCCGCTAAAGCGCCGATACGGCAGCGACGTTTCCACATTTTCTGTCCAGATAGAGTCTTGCCTTCTAACTAATTCACTTTGTAGGATACACTTGTAACCGGCCCTAGGTTCACTATTCTGTCTTCGAAGTGCTAGCTGATTGAAATCATATACTTGTGCAACGATATGACCTCTTTCACCTGCACGTCGGGACACTGTGGTTCTTATAAATCGAGACCCAAAGGTGTGGCACTCCCAGACAGAAGAAGGCAAGACCTTTGTCTGAAGTAGACGCGTGCTTGTTGGTGCCCACTCCGACCATTGCATTTCTTGCCTAGACGACATGTTGATTCGACCAAGACATTTTCTAAATGCTGATAAAGGTATGAAGTGGTAGAAGGCCATCGTTTCATTTGCCCTAGTAGCCTCCACATTCAAAGTGAATATCCTGTTTTCCTTTGCCACAAAAAAAGGTGCTCTGTCATCGTTAGGCTTCCAGCCAGATGCAGGATCAGCAGAGAGTTCAAAGGTATCATAGAAGGCACCGTTTGCACGAGTTGGATAACAGAGCTTGATGGCATTTCGTACTTCCTCTATAGGCTTATGTGTTGCTCCCTCTGCTTTGAAATCAATCAGCATTAGATAGATTTCTGTCTCCTCATGCCCGACGCTCAATGGAGCGAGATAGCGGTCAGCCAGAACAACATATCTGTCGGATATAAATGTGAACGATGCAGTGTCTGGAGTCAATATATCCTGAGATTATACATCCGTAAGCGCCGGACTCAGCTGATGCAGATAGGGTTTTACCAGTTCAAGTCTACCTTCCTTCCAGTTCCAAATAAAGAGAGAAGTAATATCATCCTCAATTAAATCGTCCTCTCGATTACAGACCCATAAACCAATATAATCTTGCATTATTTTGATAGAGTAATACCAGTCAGAACCAATGATGCTTTGGTTATGATAAATAACCTCATGACGTGCGAGTGGGTGTTTCGCGGCCTTCTTCAGAGTTCGAAGATGAAGTGATAGCACTGGGAAAGCAGGTGTTGGGGGTGTTACCAAGACCAGAAGATCCTGGCCTGGATCCATGCCAAAATCACCAACACTTGGAATATCTGGGCTGATCTCCCAATCCTCTTGCTGAATATGACGGAAAGTTGATGCTAGTTTCGTGAAATGAAGGCGACCGGCCGGATTCGCTTGCGCCAGGACACCACCGTAAAGATCCCAAAGACTTCCTGCTTGCATTGGAATAACGGTTGGTTCCTTCAATCCATTCAACCCCTCAAGCCTCTCCCAACCAGACTGATGTTGCCTTAGACGCTTTAAACTGTCTGCAACTGGCCAGTCATTATTTGGATTCATCTCCATCCCATTGATCTCAAGCTCTGTTATATACTGGATGATCTTGGCATGTTCAATGCGCTCTTTGAGTTCTTTGCAGACCTGCAGAACCAATGGGCACAGCCAAATATAAATATAAATAGCTATACTTGTTTGCATTTCAACAGCGTCCTGAGGTCAAGGTTACAGAGAATACGATCTATGAGTTCCAAAGGTATTGAAAGTAGAGGCGAGGAAAGCGTCTGCATGACGGAATGCTCGGACAGAAAGGAGGGGCTTTCGATCTATCACCGTCTCCAGTAAGTTCCCACCACCCTGTGCACCTTCTTTCACAGGTATGATGGCTGGCTTGACTAATTCCCAACTAGACCGCTGTTGGTCGGCTTCAGCCATGTGACTGGCTTTAAGTGGCTGACCTTTATCACCCCTGAGGAATCAGATGATACGCGGATAATTGAAGATGGAGAATGGTGTCCAGGATTGGATATGGAGTGCGGGTGGAAAGATGAAGATTGGGCAAGACAACGAAGATCCCTGCCTCAACGGCAGTGGCGCAATCGACTGTGGCATGGTAAATATTAATGTCGACCACTTGAAGTCTGCAGCTCCTAGAACTGGCTTTTCCATTGCTTTACCTACTTCGCCTTCAAAGGATCCCATTTGGAATGAACTTGCTGAAAGAGCACGCGTGATGAACAATATTCCAGCAGATGGTACAGGAAACATCACACATATGATATACCCCCCTTCTTCAATTACATCACCTGTGAGATTACAGCCTCCTGCCATCCACGGTGTGAGTACAGCGTCGTTGTCAAAGGAGTGTGTTTATAAATATCGGACGAAAGTTGCTTCTAATGATGTCGCTAGTATTGATTTTTCAGGGGAAAACGGGCGGGTCAAAGAATTGTCTTGGAAGCGATTCGACATCTTACCTTGTGCCCCTGTGGATTACGCGTTCCATCTCAATCCCTCAGATCAACCTGAGAAAGTATTCTCACTTGTATCGCGAATATCATGCGTTGGAAAATGGCCTACCAGGTATGATTCTGCACTAACAGATCAACTTTTCTCAACTTATCATTCTACCAACCGAGTGGGCTGACTCGACTGGGTTGACTCGAGTTGAGCTACCTGTTCAGCACATACTTCAGCACATACATGCATCCAAAAAACTGTATTACAATGGGAGACAATATGTAAACTCCGTTGAATAACTTAAACCATTGGTCAAGGAAAGAACGATAAGAAAAGAACAGCGTGGAACTGTCCTGGAATATCAACAGAAAAAACGGTGAGAGCGACCGCTTGAGCATATGCCAACGACCAAATGCTCGTGTAATGAGCGCGATAATGAATGATCGACAGGGAAAAATGAAAGTTCTCAAGTCGGAGGCCGTAGTTAGATATAGCCTCTTAAGGCAGAGTGCAAAGAAGAAATTTGTGGTATCTGATTATAGAGGTGCGGTGGTCCAATGCTGCGTGAGGATAAGGATAACTTCTGCACAAAAACCCTGTGATTATTCAAACAATTTAACACTGGCCTAAGAACCTGTTCTTGGGCCACGGCTGCTTGAAATCGTCGACCCAAGTTGTAAGGTTGGGATTTGTGTAGGCCTCGATGTATCTGATGGCTTGAGATTCAGCGAACTAGAATTAAGGAACCAGATTCAATATACGTACTGATTAATATAGGCCTGAGTCGGAAAATCAATAGGATCACAACCAATGTTGATCTTATTTGCAGGCTGGTACACGCGTACCCAATCAACCTTCATTTTTGTAGGGAACTTCAAATGCTCAACGTCCACGGGCCCAAAGTTAGTCGACATACCCAGGTTAGCAATCAAATACTAAAATAACAATCAGCCATGAGGTGGCAGTTCAAGTTTAGTTTGAAACAGTACTTGCCATCGGCTCCTGGGGTACAGGCCGAGCTGAAATTTGGACGAGATCATCGGGACCCATGCCGTCCCCCATCAAGGTCCATACGACCTGGTCATTTGCGATCCATGAGATGTACTGCCACCAATGCGAACAACTTAGTATAACCTCATTGGCAGAGTCATCAGACAGGACTGACAGAATTATCAAAGCCTACATGCCACAACTTTCATACATTGTTGACCAAAAAGGATTACACAGGACATACCTGGCTTATACTCAAATCCATAGACAGAGTAACAACCTTGCTCGAGTTCATAACATTGTTGATCTTTATAAATATAAAAAGGGGCTGTGTCAACAGTGAACATAAAACTTACTTGTTTCGGTAACACCGGAAGTAGCCTGTTGAAAGACCCCTCCTTTGTAGGGATTGAGAATTGTAATTGCAGGGTCTGGAATGATCAGATTTGCAGATGTATTGGCCCAGATGTATTGATCATTAAATGGCTGGAGAAATTTGTCAAGTCAGGACATGCTCGACTTCATTCCAGAAAGTGGAAACATACCGCCCATTGGGCAGACTGTGAGACTTGACCCGTCAGAGGCGTTCCTGTGATCTGCCGGGACATCCATAAGTACGATCCCGATCACGGCGTGAGAAGTACATTACCTGAGCCTCAAAGACATCAATCTCAGGTGCAGATCTCCCAACGAACGACTGATCCGAATGCATAGGTCCAGGATGGGACTCACCCGGGCAGGTGCAACGCGATAACCGTTGACCGGGTAAAAATGAGAGTACACCATTTTCAGTCGGGTCACCATCTGTAAGTGCTGCTTCTGGTAGCCCATTGAGTGTTTGATTCGGAAGCGTCCCAACATCACATGTATCGTAAGTGTAGGGCCACTGGAATACGGTCAGCGACAAGAGACCTCACGAAAATATAATTGGCTAACCAATCCCTCGAGCGAGGCACCATAGCCGGCGCGTCCTGCGTGGGATGGTCGGTTTTAGGTTACGCGGTGCGTGAAGGGTTCCCACCTAAGTTTCCCATGGCCCAGATAGCTGGCCACAAACCGACAATGTTATTTGTACCAGGGAGTTGTACTGACGCCTCGAAGATTCCACCAGTGAAGCAGAATTTGTTCCAGGTTGTCATCATGCCTCCCTGAAAGTTTAGATCATGGGTTTGCTTCCGCGAAAGGGTGATCTCTAGAGAACCGTTTCTTGTTGTGATGGCTGCGGGGTCATACCACTCCATATTGTTGGTCTGGTGAACATCAGGATGAGGTTTGAATGTAGGATAAGAAGGCGTTACTCACCTGCCAATAATGTAGATCAACTGCCTCCCAATACGGGTCATCGCCGGGGTAGAAGGTCCGTCCATCGGTATTGAATTCATCGCTGAAGACGAGCTGCATCTCCTGCTTCGGGTCGAAGTACGAGGGCTTCGTGTAAACTTCTTTAGGAGTATCTAGATCAATAAGTCCCCAATTTCCCGGTATTTCAGGGATCTGTAATGGTTATACAGTTTTGGTAGACAAAGCTGGATGTGACTAACCTGACCAGACGCATTAATCCCACCTAGGTTGAATCCTCCGTTCATCGACATTGTCCTTGCAGTGAAGTGAGAGATCAGTGGATAGCCAGCACTATCTTTCATTATCACAATGGACACCAAAAGCGAAGGGCTGAAGACACACAAAAGGGTAAGAAGTCCCACAAGGAGCAAGGTCAGACAGCCGACATTTGCCAGTCCTCTGTAGGTGAGCACCGATCCACCTGCGTCGTTCTTTCGGTCCCGCCGGGGGTCCGGATTGTGAAGATCGTCGTCTGGCTCAGGCTGATCGGGGGAGATATTGGACCCCCATACGTAAGGGTCAGGTGCAAGGGAATACTGCAGGGTCATTCAATACTCGGTCAGCGAGGGTATGATAAAATGTACCTTGTCTGATATCGAATGAGTGACAGTCCCTGCACTAGCAGCAGCACCATATCGACCTGCGTCACCCTGTGGGAGCGCTGAGAAGGCAGACCGAGAGCTTGGTAGCCGAACGTGTACATACAAGGGAATTGCTACTTGCACTTGCCTTTAGGGTGTTAGGCCTTGTTGAGCTTGACCGCAAACTGCTATTTGAAGGGAGTTGGCGATTGGCAGGCTGCCTCCGGGGCATTTCTGACTGAGACGATGGAAGCAGACTGGCAGTTGAACTCGCACTACTGCCAGTACTGGGGTAATATTGGCGCAGATAATTTGGCCCCAGGGAAGAAGGGGCAGACATGATACAAGGAGAGAAGAAATTATGATGGAGGCTAGCTGAACGAGCAAAAATAGATCTATGTAGTTACAATTGTCATGACCACTCCCACAGCCCACCCAGAACACCACCAGTATGTTCCCGCATCGCCCGCTCCACACGTTCCACTCCTCCGAAGCTCCGTGAGTCTCCCCTACTTTGGGTCTGCGCCTTCCTCAGGCGGTCGAGTATGATCCTATTTGCCTTCTCAAGTGCTTCTTGGTCACTCGGACTTTCGAGAGCCGCAGTCAGCCCAGCTTTATCCGACTCATACTGCACCATATCAGTGGGTAATTGACCGGACCGAGCTTCAGGGCTTCCAAGTGTCGAATCTAGCCAATCGCTCAGCCCGTCGAGAGCCAACTGAGCTTTTCTAGCCTTATCTTGCCGTGACGGACGTCCTTTCTTTTTCGGTGCATCTGGATCAGGTTCTAGGGATGAGTTGCGAGCAAGAATTTCGCGAGGCAGATAGCGAGGGTTTTCTGGACCTAGATCAGATGATGGAAGGACGTAAAATATCTGATCCTTAACCATAGCAGAAGCAATGTATATGACGGGTTCACGCAAAGATACGAGATCTGGAGTATGCAACAATTCAGAGAGTCTGGCTATGCATTGGAGGTGATCTATCGGTATATCAGATGCACATCCCGCCCCAAAAATATGTCTTCTCACCTATAGGTATCGGAATATGATTGATGCGATGAAGTCTCGGAGCAGTATCCTCAGGTTGAGTGTAATAAAATGTATACACGCCGAAAAGCCCAACGACTTGTGCCATGGGATCGGTTCCAAGAAGCTGCTCTGGATCATCCACTGTGTTAGTGGGATATAGAAATTACTTGCAAAATGATGCAGACCTAGGAAAATTCGTGCTGTCACCAGTAAGAATGTTTCACGAGCCCTGTCGTCAAAGGCCTTAAAGTGAAGCCATTTCCAACCTTCAGACCGCCAGAGCTGTTTGAATACTGAAAACGGAGAGACAACAAGATCGCGCTCAGAGTAGTGTTCCCGAAATTGTTTTGTCAGTAATGAAACATCTTCGCGAAGGGGTTGCACGTATAAGACAGATGTAAAAAAGGCAGGCTGCAACACAACGTCACCTCGACCAGCAGATGGAGCTGGTGCTGGCTGCATGTCAACAGCTATATCCGGCAACAGAACACCAAGTTACGTACTCGATAACCCGGAAATAACCAGACAGCATATCTAGTACATTCTTCTTAACCCAATATATCTTCGCCCCGTTCACATCATGCCAATCGCACTTCATTTCTCCAACAATGTTGGTTTGTTAAGTTGAGCCCTAAATCCTGACTAGTCCCTGCATTCGCGACCTATGAGAACAATCGTTGATCATTGAGATATGGTAGATGTCTGCGAGCTACGAAAGTACTGCAATTCCGAAGGTCGTTTTCTTGCGTTAGTAACTTATCTGGGCTACTTGAGCCTCACAGGCGTGTTACCATGACCGATCGAACCAGTGATATGTTCCAAAAATGCCGCGCTCACTATAATAGCCTGCCCTATGTTGATGTGTTGTAGTGAATGAGATAGTTATACAACTATGTTCGGCCTTGTTATCATGAAGACGGGTTGTTTTCACTCTTCTTTTTGCAACATCAACAAATGATATATATTGTTAGAAAAGTACCACACGACGAAGTCCGTAGCCGCATCATAGGTATTTTCACCTTAAAGAAAAAGGGCAGCACAAGTGACATTTCATCCAGTGATTGTTCCTGCCAGAAGCACATTTAGGACTGAAAAGAAATCTCCGGGATAGACGATCTGATTTCCATCGCTACGATAACAACGCTGCTAGGACGTAAGTAGACTTCAATACCAATATCTCCACTTCTTACCGTGTTTACAAGGGTCTCGTGTGTGTGATGACTTCTACAGTAGTGGAATCAATTATTACACATCTTCTTGAACTGTGTGATTTATACAACGACGTTTCTCTGAGAGCCGCAGACACTGTTGAGAATCGTGCTACGGCTGCTGCATCCATTCATCACGAACTGTGATGGTAGTCAAGGTTTTATAATCGCATAACCGCTGATTACAGATTTCACGCTAGAATGCTGGATGGACTGGTATCCTGTCTGGCCCCAAGTTCTTATGGTCAAACACTACTTACTACTCCAGTCTTCAGCCCTAGGTCAATGGCTCGAGTGCATTGAAGTCTGTACGAGTTGGGTGGTGATAATCCCTTAGTTGGTGGAAAGACCTGTCATGTCAACCATTTCATCCTTCGAGGCCTCAAGGCTTACCTGATGGAGACGAATCGAACGTGACTTTCTCAAGAGAACACCATTGACCAATGCCTACGCTCCTCTTGATAAGCCATCCAAAGCTTTTTCCCAACTCTACAACTCCTCAATTCTTCTAATATCTTTTCCCCGTGCTCTTCTTATCCCAGATCACTATCGATATTGGTAGCAAAAATTCACCATGTCGCCTAACGCCATTCTGAATGCTATCGCTCGGCCGATTGCCGAGAGGCTCTCGGCGGAGTGGAAGGGCACTAGCTTGACTGGAGGAAAGACAAAGAATTTTATCAATGGTGAATTCGCCGATAGCAAGGCGGACAAGTGGTTCGATGTTCATGATCCAGTAAGCTCGTGATCCTGGGCTATTGTCAGTCTCACCAGATCAATTATATTTGATAGTCGACACAGACTTTGCTTTCACAAGTTCCTCAGACAACGAGTGAGGAGTTTGAACAGGCTGTTGAAGCCGCTTCGCGAGCTTTCAAGACTTGGAGCAGGACTAGTATCATTACCCGTCAACGATTTGTAATTCAGTGAGTCATTCGGCACATCTTGGGGTTAATCATTCTGAATGCATGTTTTGACCTGGTGGGATAGGCTTCAGGGATTGTTACGGCAAAATGCGGACGCCATTGCTCAGAGCATCGTTCTCGAACAGGGAAAGACATTAGCAGGTGAGAGAATAACTTCATTGTGGCGCCAAAGTTAACATCATCTACTACCAGACGCACATGGTGATTTACTTCGTGGACTTCAAGTAGTTGAGACTGCTATTGCTGCTACGACAACCCTCATGGGTGACAAGATTGAAGGCGAGTGTATGAGATTCGACAGTCTATCCCGATCCCTCAAACCATGTCAGTCAGCAGAGACATGGACACCTATGTCCGCAAGGTGCCTCTCGGTGTCTGCGCAAGCATTTCCCCTTTCAACTTTCCCGCGTATGTTCATGCAGTTCTGGTGTCTAGGGCTGCTTGCTGAGAATTCACAGAATGATTCCTCTCTGGTCGATCCCGATGGCTATAGTCACTGGGAATACTCTTATTGTCAAGCCTTCTGAGCGTGACCCTGGTGCTGCAATGATCATAGCTGAACTTTGCAAAGAAGCCGGTAAGACGGATAGCTCAACTTGACAGTGCTGGCTCACAAATAGTTAGGCCTCCCTGGCGGTGTTCTCAACATCGTCCACGGCCAGGTACCCACTGTCAATGCGATCTGTGATCACCCGGCCATTAAGGCCATTAGTTTCGTCGGCGGTAACACAGCCGGTCAGCATATTTTCAACCGGCAAGTCAACTCTTTTCGGATCCCGACAGTTATTTACCGTTCTCAGTGGGACTCAGAATGGCAAGCGCGTTCAGGTGGGTCAATGATCCTCTGCAAGCCTAAGGTGCTCATATCCTACGACGTAGGCCAACATGGGAGCAAAGAATCATGCTATAGTAATGCCCGATGGTATGTTATTCCAAACTTCGTCATTGGTTGTTCAGAAATCGTCCCAGCCAACAAGAATCTCAGCCTCAACTCGATCATCGGCGCCGCATTTGGTGCCGCCGGGCAACGCTGTATGGCCATCTCAGTCGGTAGGGGCTTTCCTCCCTATAAATCAAGACCTTAATCTAATCTCATTTAGCGATTCTGGTTGGGGAGGCTCAGGATTGGCTACCGGATCTTATTGGACGCGCTCAGAAACTCAAAGTGACTGGAGGTTTCGAGCCGGGTGCAGATCTGTACGTCCGGCTGACTATAAGCATGACATCACAGTGAGATTGACCGAATCATTCCAGTGGTCCTGTCACCTCCCCACACGCTAAGAAGAGGATTCTTGACTTAATTTTGTCTTGTGAAGAGGAAGGCGGGAAGATTGTACTGGACGGACGGAACCATGTTGTACCCGAATATCCTGACGGTAATTTTGTGGGACCGACAATTATCGAGGCGGGGACGAACATGAAATGTTACCGGTGCGCATTGCCATCACCTGAGCTCTGCTCTTGTAGTTAACAGACTTGTAAAGTGAGGAAATATTTGGCCCTGTTTTGCTCATCCTGAGGACAGATAATCTGGATGATGCTATCGAGCTCATCAACAGCAATGCTTATGGGAATGGTGCTGCTATCTTTACACAGTCTGGTGCCACTGGTCGTAAATTTGAAGTCGAGGTTAATGTTGGCCAGATCGGTGTGAACGTGTCCATTCCTGTTCCTCTACCCATGTTTTCTTGGAGTGGAAATAAGGGATCTTTCATGGGTGATATTAATTTCTACGGCAAGGGTGGCATCAATTTCTACACTCAAAACAAAGTACGTTCATTTTATTGTCGGCAATTTGAATCTTCTTTTTATTTGATCATAGACTGTTACTAGCCTTTGGAGGGCTGAGGACGCTGTTGGTAATCGTGCTGCATTGACCATGCCTACCCATGGCTAGGAGTCTGTGTTACTTTTCTATGAGGAAATGAAAATGGCAATATTCCCTACTCCCGTCGTTATGTGTATTTCAATACATATACATTTGGAGGTCGCTCGTTGAAACAGATATTCTATTTACATTGTCCTGCTGTCATTTATGTGATGAAAACTGGGAGTATGGGGTATGATTCTCACCTGCTGCCTATCGAGGTCATTCTGGAGAAAACTAGTTTTCATGTTACGAGATAAATCCAATTTCAACATCGATCGTTTAACATGTCCTACTTATGCTCCCTGCTCTGAAGAGCTTTGAAGAGGTGAATCCATGCTATCGCGGTCTGCATCAATTGTATGCAAGGCCTCCATTTCAGCCATTTGACTTACTTGAGTGGATCGACAGCCTCTGCGAGATGCCTCTATTCTTCCTTAGATCAAGTTCCATTGTAAGCCTAGGGAAACATGTCACGATGCTCACTGTGCTCGTCCTCATTAGAGCAAAAAAGATTCAGAAACCATCATAGGGGGCTGCCGTCAGTTGAAACTCATTGACTACTCGGCTGAGTTCAGTCTCCTCTTCTTGTCTTCTCTGGCGTCACCCGCATCATCTAGGATGACGTCGAGCAACTATCCTATGAGTGCCTAAACAGACCTCGATCAGGCGGCACCAAGCGATAGAGTAGTTTGTCTATCTACTATCCAGAACTGAGGTTCCTGATCTTTGAAGAAGAGCGAGGCAGTTTCTGGGCTTTCAATCGCGCTCCACAATGACTCTTTTGTTCCGACTATGACAGAATCAGCAGGTCAGTTCATTGTTGGTTTCAGCGTTCACACTCTGTGCTTTTGGTAGTGATATCAACCAGATAGAGCATAATCCTCAGGCATTCATAGATCTATGAGCAAAAGCCTGATATAATTACTATCTTTAGTGTACCGTAGACGGTGATTGATAAATTCGACGGACTGCGATCGAACACCGTGTAACGTATTGTTGATAAAAAAAAAAATTCGACGAACAACATATGTCTTCGTACTTACAAGGAGACGGATGTGGTCTACTACCAGATTTTTTTCACAGGCCCAATAGGTCTAGATAGCGACTGAATGAGTAAATACAATAGGTTATGCAGAATTTGACTCAAGGAGAGGTAAGGGGAGGAGGAGTATATTTTTTTTCAATGTCTGTTCAAAGTAATCAGCGGCCTTGATGTCCATGATGATACGCTGCCAATAGAGAATTTGATACACATTCACATCTTTAACATTCATCAACTTGACGAAAGGGATGTTCGCGATCGCTCTCGCAAGTCCAACCGAAGGACTCTCCTCCCCGGTTATAAACAAAGTTTTCCTATACCCTAGCTCATCAATTTTCCTTGACAGAGGCCTTGTCTTTGCACAAGGCCAATCCAGATGTGTCGTTACACCTAAAACACCCTCTCGCATTCTCGCACTCAGTGCAACACGCATACCCATGGTGATGACCTTTCTCGGAAGCTTGGTACTGAAGTCTCTAGGTTTGGGACCGAATGCGCGACCTCCACCAACAAGCATGGGAGACTGACCGTCGCCAAGACGGGCTCTGCCGGTACCCTTCTGCTGACGAATTTTGGTGCCTGATCCAGCGACCTCACCACGAGTTTTGGTACTGGCCGAGCCTTGGCGGAGGGAGTCGCGATAGTGAGTGACACAAAGATGGAGAATGTCACGACGGATGGGATGGTCAAAGACAGTGGGATCCAGAGAGACAACACTGTCAGTATATTGTGGCTCTGAAGATCTACGACGAAGGGGTTGACTCAGGGAGAGGATTATAGGTCGCGATACGGGTGAAGCTGATGGAATCATTTAACTTCAATTCGGCGACAACACGTCGAGCATACCTGGAGGAATGGGAGATGGAGATGCATTGGCCTCAGTAGATAGTCGAGCAAGTGCTGGTAGTACAGGCCGCGAAGTCTAATTGTAGGTATAAGTGTAGCAATGATCATGTTTTCAAGGACTTACCAGACCTCTTGCCAACATGACCTAGCTCACAAATAGCTGAGAAGAAAATACCCAAAACGGAGCTTAGTCACTTTTGGTGATTGCCGAAAAACTGGCTAGCTGCCCAAGCCACCCAAATCTGCCGTCAGATTATCGAAGCCGGCCTCGACGACCTAAAGAATCAAGGTATATGTTCACTATGACTGTTCAGCACCTTTCTCACAGTATCGTAGTACACTCTTGCTCAGCCTTCAAAAAATGACATCTCAAGTCAAGGCCGTTCAGACATTCGGCAAAAAGAAGGCATGTCATCCTCGCTGTCTTCAAGAGTGGTGATTAACAAAATATTGGATTTGTTCAGACTGCCACTGCAGTCGCCCATGCGAAGGAGGGTCGTGGACTCATTCGTATCAATGGTTCCCCTATCCACCTTATTCGACCTGAGATTCTCCGCTTCAAAGTATACGAGGCCATTCTAGTTGCTGGGGAGGATTCGTTCAAGGAAGTCGATATCCGTGTGCGGGTAAAGGGTGGTGGTCACACCTCGCAGGTTTATGCTATCCGCCAGGCTATTGCCAAGGCTCTTGTTGCCTACTACGCGAAATATATCGATGCTTACAGTTCACTCGAGCTGAAGAAGAAGCTTATTGCGTATGACCGTACCCTCCTGATCGCTGACCCCAGGCGGATGGAGCCGAAGAAGTTTGGTGGTGCTGGCGCCCGTGCACGCAGGCAGAAGAGGTATGAAGAATTATATATCTGCCGTTTCCTTGAAGAGTTAACATTTGTTCAGTTACCGTTAAGCGGCTGTGTTATGTACCTTTTCTTCTGGTTCAATTCTAAGTGAAATGTTATCCCAGATTCAATGGACCTCATTGACGCTTTCCTGATGGTATCACGAAAGCATGCTTAGACGTTTTTGATGTGAATTCGTCCACTACTGTGGTTGCAGTGCTCAGTGGGAAGACAATGAAACTTGTAGCATGATATTAACAGGATGTTCTGTCCTCAGTAGGGCAGTAGACTTATTTTATAGTTCCTTCACAGTATTATGGTGTCTTGCTATTGAGTGCACCTCATTAGTTTCTGTTGAAATGGACTACCTCCAGTTACTCTTTGGTGGTGCTGTTACCGTCTACCATTACTTATTCCTGCTCCCATCATTCCACATCCACATAGTAATATTATACCAGTTGTCTCTTGGTGTTCCTCTATATAACCACTCCCATTGTTATGTATCTAATGACCATGTCTTAGTCTAGAAATGTATAGGTAGTTGTTGTGGGCCACCTGGGCCATAATAGTTTATTTTTAATTTCTTTTTCTTTATTTTATTTTTCAAACTTAGATATCACATGATTATATCACATGACCTTCTTTCCCTTGTGTCTGGATCAGTTGCAAGTGATCTAGGTTTTGCTTTACATTTCTCATTAGGTTTCTCTTTATACTTTCAGCTGTGTATTGTAGGGTACTAGGTACTTTACTGCAGACTGCAATCAAGCACCACATTATAAATTTATGAATTAAATATATATCAATTGATCACATGACTAGTCAGGTGACAACAGAATGTTCTAGCATGTTTCACAGATTAGATTAAAGTTTAGTAGTGCACAGACCATGTGTAAAGTAGTAGCAAGGTTTGGCAAGACAGGTAGGGTTAGAAGTTCAGGTGACAACTATAGGTTTGAAATGATAATGAAAATATCAGGATTTATTTAGGGATTTCAAAGGTGTATTGCTATATGAAATAAATAAATAAATTTGAGGCCAAGTGACTAGTAAAGTAACTAATTTGTATATTACATAATATAATTATCAGCTATCTATCATCATGCTCTGGTTAAATCTAGAATTCTAAGTTGATTTTCAAGCTAAGAAAATTATAGTATAATATATGATACTATGAATCTAATAGTAGTTAAATTGCAATCCATCATAAATGAAAAGATTCAAAGACTAGAAAATTATACAAGTTAACTTCAAGTGCAAAATTTGTATTAGAACATGAATTAAGTGTTGGAATTTGGGTCTCATGTGAGCCTGCACAATGCATGTGATTCCTTTGTTTTGTATCTCTTATTGTTCTAAGTAGATATATAAGTAGTGTACTTAGTTTGTATTCACTATCCATTTGTACCCTCCCCTGATCATATTTCAACATTAAGATATGATCAATCCCTGAGATCCAGCCTCCAAAATATCAGATGGAATAGCATCTTCCACCATAATATCATTTTCATCTGCCCAGTCATCTAATTTTCTGTCAGCAAATAGTGATATTCAGACAGACCAAAAATCTGATCAGTTTGCATCACCTTTATTCAATTCTTTGCCTGTCTCCTACACATCATTGCCCATCATTCTCCAGTGCCTGCAATGAGAACATGAAGAGTCATGAGGATGGTGATTTGGTGAAGTTTTGAGTTCAACCAAGATAGGTGCAAACCATGCACCAAAAGAGAGTGCCTGGGTGATCTGCTCTCTATCAAATCCTGGTTTAGAGATGTGTGTGCTGAGTTGGGGATTGATGGTAAAGACATTGAGGTAATTGTGCAATAGGATGGTGAATATGTTTGTCCACATGCTGTAGACTGGGTCTTTGAGCCCACAGGATTTTGCATGATGTGAGTAAACAACCTGGAGATCAATGAGATAAAGTCGTGATAAGGCCTTATTTGTGCTCATCATATGATCTATTCAATACTGGTAGAATTTGTTTCCAAGAAATCAATTCCGCCATTTCTTGTGCTTCATGCTTCACAGGGGCTAGGTAGAGACCTAGGAGTTCAAAATTGGTGAATCGTAGAGAACTCAAATTGGAGCAAACGGCCATAATTTCGAAGCTCCATATATGCCTACGACTCATATCACAATTACAGAGCAACGTCCACAACTGATATCGAGCCTCACATCCCAGCCCTCTGCTTGTGCATCACTCCTCACTGAAAGTAACACCGTGCCGGACGTTTAACGGTAAAGGATGAGAAAGATCAACAGTTGTTCGTTGAGTGCAGTACTGGTATTGACTGAAGCTAACCTGAAGCTAACCTCCTCGACTGCCTATGCAAGTTTTTTTGCAAGTCATTTTTGACATTGTACTCGAAGTGGGAACTCAAACACCTAAGGAGAACCTGGAGAAAAATTGAAATTTTTTTGAAAGGCCATGACAAAGGTCTCGCTATGAAGAAAAATCAAATTCGAAATCAACGAACAGGAAGTCGTCGCAATCAGATCTTGTTAGAAGAGTAACAGGTATATATTAGAAAAGAAACGAGAAACAATATAGCCACAAATATGAAATAGCTGAGCCAGCGGCTGTTGTATGAGGCACCCAATGAAGACATGATATGTAGTATGAAATCGTGAGATGGTCTTGTAACTTTCCTATATGGTGGACATTTAATACCTAACGCCTTGATTATAGTCATAGGCGCCATATGCTCCTGGACCGGCCTGGTAGTGGAGTGGAACAGCATTATCATACTCATATCCCCTCGCCATTGGCATATGTCCTCTATTTACCTCACTCATAGGAGGGCTTGGATCCCTGGCCAAATCTGCATATCCACCGACAGGCACTGCACCAGGAGTGAAGTCGTGGTCAGGAATAGGTTGTAAGGGGGAGGTGCGATCCTGAGTCCCCCCGTTTGTATGACCATGAACAGAAGAGGAGTGGAATGAAGATGCATTCGATGGCGCTCTCCTGTGTGTGGGTATGGGTGCTGCATCATCCCGATCAGCTTCTGTTGGTTGCCAATCAATTGGTTGCAAGCGCTCATCAAACTTGGATGAACGGCCAAGCTTCCATTTCCTGAAGATAGTCCAGAGGATAGCAATTCCACCAAGTGAGGAAGCAATAATGATAAGAACCATCAGTGTCGTACTCTTAACCTGAGCAGAACCGGTAGGTTCGGGCACTGAAGTTGCTTCCTCTGGGTTCTCAGTAGCCACAACAGTCACGGTCGGTTTGCGGGTCAAGGAAGTGGAGGAACCATCGGGGGAGGTATGAACTGTGGGGTTTTCAGAGGCAACCGTCGGCGAAGAACTCGACAAGGATGACGAGAAAGAGGTAGAGGGAGTGGAAGAAGTGGAAGAGGTAAGTGAAGCGGAAGAAGAGCCAGAAGGATTACTGGAGGAACTGGATGAGCCACCTAGAACACTATTAAGCGCCTGCGCGCAGGTGAGCATCGAGACATGGAGGAACTTGATTGAATTCACTTACACCGAGGAGGCCGGCCTCACTTTGACTTGAGGTACTGGAAGGACTGGTAGAGCCAGAATCAACAACCGGACTAGAGGCTACTGGTGCGGGAGTCTGGACTTGAGAGGTGGCTGGTGCAGAGGAAGAGGGAAAAGCGGATGAAGATGGGGGAAGGAGCGAAAACGATGGACTTTCGGAGGGGCCGTTACCAGCACTGGTCACAGAAGGGGAATCAACTTGAGGGGACCTCTTGTTCAGATCAGTGTGGGCTCTGTGCACACGTCGAAGCCGAAACTCGCCACCGGCTTGGACTGCGACAGCAAGAGCAAGACAGGCGACGAGGGAGTCGCGCATTGACAAGAGCATTTGAAGTAGACAAATACGAGTTGGACGATGAAGGAGTGGTTAGTTGTACGCAGAGCGGATATCTACTAGAATCCTCATCAACCGTATCCCAGGCAACATGAAAAGCACTCACAGTCGAGAGACAAAACACAAACTCATCCAAATAACTCAACCGCTGATCTCACGCTCCTCCATTTATTCTCATGTATATCGTACAATTCATAGTTCATGTCCATTATAATTAAAATCGTCTCTGAATATACCTACACTACTTGGTGAGTCCACTCAATTGTGGCTCTCCAGACTCCAGCTATCTAAAGCGACAGAAGGAGGCGTTACATAGTCGCTGCTCTGCATCCCCAGCCACTGCGGGTTGAACAGGAAGGCTAGCGTATACTGTCCAGCAGGTAGGCTCACAGACACTGTGGTCACGTCGGGATTCGGCTGGTCCGCCTCAGGAGGCTGGGGATCCGACGGATATCGCACTGATGGTGTTTGAGTGGTAAATGTTGCACCAGTAGGCGGATTCAGTAGCGTGAGCATTAGTGTTTGCCCGTCAAGTTTCAAGGTCGCAGAGGCACCATCGGTCGTCACAGTCGCGTTGGTGTGTATATTCCAATCAACAGTGCCTTGAGAGTCAATCTCGTCCTGCAAAAGAATCTGACGACGTTTGTTTAAAAATCGGATGCCCCGCTTCACCGATGTCCTATTTTCACAGAATTCAGATCAGAAGTAATTTCTCTTGCTTATCCTTTAGCACGCACGCTTTGGCATAGGCAGTCGTCATGTCAGCCACCCAGTAGGCGGTCGAGTCAGCGGGGACATCAAACACCGTGCTCGAGTCCTGGGTGGTTCCAGAGGTATCATGTTTGACGGTAGGTGCAGCTGTCACTAGTTGATTGGAACGATCAATGAGAATGGTATTCTGACCCTCAGTCATCTTCCTGTAGTACATCCATCTCTCCGAGCCTTGAGTATCATTGCTGAAGTACCCAGGGGAAAGATAATTGGCAGAACCAAATTCACCAACCCAACGAGTGCCCAAGGCATCGACTACGAAATCACCCACATCGAGGTCGTTATGCGTCTGACGGCCTTGGTTCTTACCCGCCTTGATGGCCACAAACGACGCATGACTATCTGTCCAACTGCTGCGCATGGATCCCCATTGATCGAGAGCGTTGTCAAAGAAATGATCCAAGGGAGCACCATTCCAGAAGGCACCAGCAACGCTCGGATCATACCAAAACATACTCCAGGGCTCGGCGGCATCATGTTGGTCCCGTTGGAACAAGGCATATTGGGGTTTTTGATACTGGGTGGCATAAAGAAACATGCAATTGGCAGTAGAGGAGTATTTGTTTGGACCATGGTCACCGTAGTCGAAGAGGGTACCAGGTCCATTGACGTACATATGAAAATCGCCGGTCTTTGAGAAATTGGGGTTTACGTCGAAAAGGCCGTAATGGGAGCCTGTTGCAGTAAGCAGGGCGGAAGACATCTCTGCATGTCCTGTTGTGCCAAAGTACCAATAGTTGGCTGTTTCGGTCCATGTTCCATCATCAGTAACACCATTGGCACAGTTCGCCTTGGCATTGGCAATGGTATACCCAAGTAGCTGACTGGCAGTTCCGGTAGTATCATCACCAAGAATGGCAAGGGCACCAAGTGTCAGGCCACCATTGCAAACACAGTTCCAGTTGCCGGTGATGTTGTTACTCCACCAACCGTAGGAAGCTTGGTCAGTGAAAACGGCCAGGCCAAGGTTTAAACCGTATTGAATCATGGTCGCCCTTATCATAGTCTTCTGATCGTCCGACCACATATCATAAAGCCAGTCATAGGCAATACCGAAAGCGGCAGACAGCTCAGCAGTATCTAAGAAATGGTTCGAATTCCATCTATCGCTAGATGGGCCAAATTGGTTGGTACCGCTCCCGGCTGCGTTCTATCCCGAGAACATCAGGACGCAATGAACAGACAGACGAGAATCCAACACACCTGGATTTCACTCCATGCGCGGTCAACCCATTTGGTGTCATTGGTAAGACGATATACATAGGCAAATGCCTTGAGTCTCTGTTTGATTTCACGGGCAACATCGAGGATACCACTGTCACCGTCCATGAAGTACGGAACAGGTGGAGAATTAAAATAATCGGTGGCATTGTTAAAGATGGTATCGTTCCATCCTTTGAGGTATGGATCCTGAGCGATGAGGCTCGGGAGGGCAACCCATTTATAGGCAGGGGCAATAAGCCTAGGTCGGTCCGGACGAACGTTTGTAGGAGATGGATTGGCAGGTTGGAAGGTCTCCTGAGGCCATGATGGAACATCATTACCTGCCGAACGGAAGGTAGGGGTAGAAAAAGCAGCAGCAGTCTTGGTGAAATAGAATGAGCTCAGACAACGCATCAATTAGAGAAGATATACATACGGTTGATGGATAAAGCGGTTCGAGATATTTGCTATTCGTTGCAGTAGCAAATCGTGAGTCTGCAAGGTTGAGAGCTGCACCTGATCCGTGAGTTACACTACCACTACTGCCAGAGGGACTGGTTGCAACGTCATTGTTGGATTTTCTGCTGCCAAGGACACCACCCAATACTGCCGCAACAACGACGACGATAAGGAAAGGGACGCCAAATTTTATCCAGTTGCTCATGCCACGCTTTTTGACGGCTTGTTGTGGTGTGATAAAACCAGTAGATTCTGCATAATAAGGGTCTCCCGCAGCATAAGGATGGTTAGCATTCAGGCCTTGCTGACTCTGGTTCAAGGTGCCATAACTCGTCATTTTGACAAATAAACGGGAGGTTGAGAAGTAAAAGAGAGACTGTTGGAGTTTGCCAGGGAGTACAAGGAGTTCAGGCCAAGAAAGCTAGCTGATGAGAGCTTTCCGTTGCGAACAGTAACACCGTCACTACTGTGCCCAAAATAGACATCCTTTTGAACTTGCATTCAACCCTAACCCACTTGTCGTATAATTTGCTCTGTGGTAACACAGCTGAGCACATGGATTCCTCCCAGGCTAATCTTTGTGCCTAGAGCGCATAATAGGTTAGGCTGGGACGCTCCGCTCGCGGTCCCGGCAGCGAATGAAGTGAGATGCGGGGGGCAGAGGCTATTTTGCAAGTCACCGAAGAAGTTCCGCTTCTGGGAGGACGTATGACAATCTAGGGTCATCAAGAAAAGATCCGGAAGTCGGCTGAACAATTTTCACCAAGGCGAATGAAAGCAGCCTACTACTGTATCCTGTACACTTCTGGTTTCTCTGAGTCCTTGCCTGATTGCTCAATAGTACAACAGAGTACTACAGGACCCACAGGATTCCATTGGTTGCCGTGGTTGCATGGAAAATGGAGGGGCTCGAGGTCT
>Ga0154005_100115_pt1 | contig 44022 bp, 48 predicted proteins | sample TSFL089MetaG_FD_104698 | JGI IMG/M metagenome (GOLD analysis project Ga0154005, IMG submission 104698) | Attine ant fungus gardens microbial communities from Florida, USA - TSFL089 MetaG | ecosystem: Host-associated > Fungi > Mycelium > Unclassified | place: USA: Florida, Lake Talquin State...
AGCATATCACTACCCTGAGTTCGTTCTTATTACTCAGTAAAATACAGTACTTAAAGAACTTATATGTAAAGCAATCAATAGAGTCGTTTTCTATCTCTCTCTTCTTAGCATCTGAGGACTTACTTGCGCATCTACGCTGTTACCTTTTTACAAAGAAGAACTTGCACTGTAAGGGGTTCCACTCTAGAAATTTCACAAGAAAACAGATTTGGCTGGACTTTTTGATGCATTTATTCGAACTGATTGCATAACCTGGTTAAACCAAAGGACAGTAACGATCTCAAGAGTGACCTCAGTGGGTTCGAGATCTAGAAAGACAGACATATCATGCTAAACTATTGTTCCAAGTGATCTCTGCTGCAGTCTGTACGGCGACTACGTTTTGAATTAAGAAAGGAAACAACTAAATTGATGCGTTTACACTTCAGCTCAGACATTCGGCGCATATAAGACTGAGTTCATCAATGGGCTCCTAATAATAGACTGGCCACAAACAGTCGCAAAGACCCAACCAGCTGCGCTCCCATTAATTCGTGCCCCTCTATGCCTCGATGGATTCTATCAGAGTTCCCAAGGTTTGGAGGATTTTTATTCTTATTCAATTCCCAAGATCCTTTAACGGGTATATAACTTTCAGGTTGAACAAGTCGTGATTAGAAAGGGAGGAGTGATCTCCTCGGGAACAGTCCACCTGACAGCCCACCATCTTATCTTTCATTATGAAGACATTCAGCTTGAAGAGATGTGGGTAAGCCAGGGACATAGAACAAAATGGCGTTAGACTGTCTGGCTGATTACGGGACTCAGGTACCTTACTCCTTGATATCATTGGTCCAACGACAGCCACAGACACTGAATGGACGATTCCCATTGAACTTTAATACCCGCACATTTGAGGTTTTCACACTTTCATTTCTCAAAGACACTGAAGCAACAGACGTATTTGAAAGTGTCAAGGAGTTAACGGTCATAAGTACGCTCACTTGAATCCCGGTTGATTATACCATCGGATCATAAATCTGTACAGGCTCAGTCACGCAGCTTTACGCGTTCTTCTATAGGCCGAATCCTCCTTTGTCATGTCGTGATGGATGGTATATGTATTCTCCAAGAGAGGACTTCGGTAGAATGGGTTTGGGGACGAGAACCAAGACGTGGAGGTTCACTGATATCAACAAAGATTATACTGTAAGTACTGCCCCTTTTATCTGAACAGAATATCAATACGTCTTAGTGATAACAAACTTCCTAGTTTTGTCCCACCTATCCAGCCAAACTTGTTGTGCCCACAAGAATAAGCGATACAACACTGCAGTATGCTTCCAAGTACCGCAGCAAGTGTCGAATACCTGTACTGACATATCTGCATTGGGCAAACTACGTATGTCTTATGTTTTTGCCGATTATCTTAGGGGATAACACATTGTTGTAGGGAAGCATAACTCGATCCAGCCAACCTATGGTCGGGATTACCCAAAATCGATCGATACAGGACGAGAAGCTTATTGAAGCCATTTTCCAAACCCACGTTTCGCCCAATAGTCATGCCCAGAGTGGGCCTATCTATGGGTCCACCCTGACAAACCTCATTATTGATGCAAGGCCTACGGCGAATGCTGTTGCTAATACCGCTAAAGGTGCAGGCACAGAGAACATGGATCACTACAAGAATGCTAAGAAGGTCTACCTCGGGATTGATCATATTCACACTATGCGCGAATCACTCGCTAAAGTGGTGGATGCTCTGCGCGAAGCAGATGCCATACTTGCGAGTATAAATAATGACTTGTCTGACCACGTCTTGGGGATTTCTGTGTTGGACCGTCAAGCACTACGGAGGTCAGGCTGGCTTCGGCATATCCAAGCAATCATAGAGGGAACACTTCTTATCATTCGAAACATTCATATCAGCTCTTCGCATGTTCTGATCCATTGTTCAGATGGCTGGGATCGTACATCTCAGCTGTCGTCATTGTCTCAACTATGCCTTGACCCTTTCTATCGTACTATCCGTGGTTTTGAGATCTTGATAGAGAAGGACTGGCTCTCGTATGGTCATAAATTCCTTGACAGATGTGGACATCTCTCTTCTGAGAAGTTCTTCATCTCAGTTCCACCCTCTGAAAACGCTGGTTCAGGTGGAGGAGCAGATGCTGCGCAAGCATTTCTGGCCTCTGTTCAAAATCGTTTCACATCCCAACAGCATATCAAGGAGATGAGTCCCATCTTCCATCAATTTCTCGAGTCTGTCCGGCAAATACAAAGACAATTTCCCAAAAGATTTGAATTTAATGAACGCTTTCTTCGACAAGTCTACTATCATCTTTACTCCTGTCAGTTCGGGACGTTCTTATTCAATAACGAGAAGGAGAGGAGAGTGGGTAATGGCGGAGCGCCTTGCGAAAGGACGATTAGTGCTTGGGATTTCTTCAACTCTGACACTGAGTTGGAAAAGAATAGGAACATAGATTATGATCCTCTCTTAGATAATCCTACGGATCGCTCACCTGGCGCAGATATGGGTGTCCTTTTTCCTAACCCGAAAGATATCCGATTCTGGAATGAACTTTATGGGAGGACAGACGAAGAGATGAATGGGAGAGCTCTACAAGCAGCAGCACAGAACGTTGAATTTGTTGGCCCACTTGAAAGAATTGACGATAATCATGTTTTGACTTGCGCAAAGACGCCTTCAAGTATTCAGTCTCGTCCTTCACCAAGTTCTCCACCGGGTCCAACAGACAGCTCCCTTAGTACAGGTTCAAGCCAAACTGCTTTCATCGGAAGGGGCCTCGAAGTACCGCCTACTTCCTTACTAGGGTCTTCACCAGATGCTGATTCATCTACACCACCTTTGATGTCAATGGTTCCTGACTGGTTTCCGTCATCTCAACAAGCATCCCAACGTCGGCCAAAGCAACCAGAGTTCCTCGCTAACGCCGGAACTGGAGTTCGGTCTATGTGGGGAAAACTATCATCAAACGCTTCCACCGCTTTTTCTGTTGTACAGGAAGCATATGCGGGCGTGGCGAAGGACCTAGGCAGACAGACTGGTAGAAATGATGATCCTTCTTCCGGAACTGCCAAGCTTCACGGTCAGATGCTCGGCGTCTGGGATGAGGAATCTACAGCACCCTCCAGAGTTCCTCAAGTCACCTCATCATTCTCATCTTTAGCTGTTGGAACAAATCCCTGGGCGTCAGAACATATTGATTTTGATTCTTCTTCCTCGTGGGACGAAAACCCTTGGGATAACATTTCGGCGACGTCCCGACAAGTAACATCTATCGATTCGTCGGATCCGCTTCCACTCAATCCAGCTGCCACGTCGCTGTGCAAGGTGACAACACCGCCGACAGCGCGTGCAGAGCGAATGCCACAATCCCCAGCAAGCTTACCTTCGAAGCTAGGAGGGACAGATCCTTTAGGAGTTGGACCCATTTGAATATTGATTAACATGCTATTTGATGAAGTGTATGGTCAGAAACATGCTGTCCCTCTTACTACTACCTATAAGTTGAACAGTCTAACATCAGTAAATAATTTCTCAACTATTTCTCAACGAGACCAGAAATGGCGTGATAATCTATGACCTGCTGACTAATCGGAGGACCTACATAAATTTCACCTCTTTCGGCTCTCTTTCACTGTAAACTGGTTCTAACCTCCGTTCAACCCCCAATCACTTAGAATATGATGACCGTCAATGGCTCTGCTGCCTACGGCAACCTGAAACCCGGTCATTTCTTGTTCACATCTGAGTCTGTTGGTGAGGGGCATCCCGGTATGCTGAAATCTCCTCGTCTGTCGTTCACCATGATAATTCATCTCGGAACAGATAAAATCTGTGATCAGATTTCGGACGCTATTGTGAGTGTTGGTTATGCTTCTTGAACAGCGTTGTCTGATCATTGTATTTAGCTGGACGCCTGTCTGGCCGAGGACCCTTCATCTAAGGTTGCTTGTGAGACTGCTTCGAAGACTGGCATGATCATGGTTTTCGGTGAAATCACCACTAAGGCTCAGATCGACTACCAAAAGGTCATCCGCAACACTATCAAACAAATCGGATATGACGACTCGTCCAAAGGTTTTGACTACAAAACCTGCAACATCCTTGTTGCAATCGAGCAGCAATCCCCTGATATTGCTCAAGGTTTGGACCATGGTTCTCTTGAAAATCACGGCGCTGGCGATCAGGGGATCATGTTTGGTTACGCCACCGATGAGACTGAGGAGTACATGCCTCTGACCATCATGCTTGCGCACAAGTTGAATGCTGCAATGGCTGCCGCTCGTCGTAGTGGAGAGCTTGCATGGCTCCGACCAGATTCGAAGACTCAAGTCACAATCGAGTACAAGAAAGATGACGGTGCCACTATACCTCTTCGCGTCGACACCATCGTAATCTCTACCCAGCATGCGGAGGAAATCTCTACTGAGGATCTCCGTGATGAGATCAAGGCTAAAATCATCAAGAAGGTCATCCCATCCAACCTTCTGGATGACCGCACCGTTTATCATGTGAGTATTTCATGGTTCCTGCAGGCAATTTAGCATCTGAAGGTGGCCGGATGTAGATCCAACCATCTGGCCGTTTCGTCATTGGTGGCCCTCAGGGAGATGCTGGTTTGACGGGTCGTAAAATCATCGTCGACACTTACGGTGGATGGGGTGCACATGGTGGTGGTGCCTTCTCAGGTAAAGATTTCTCGAAGGTTGACCGTTCTGCGGCTTATACCGCGCGCTGGATTGGTATGTTTAATTTTGTGATTCGCTGTTGGATGTTTTTGTGATTTGCCTATCTTAGCTAAGTCTCTGGTTGCTGCCGGTCTTGCAAGACGTGCTCTTGTCCAGCTTTCATACGCTATCGGTGTTGCAGAACCTCTATCGATCTATGTTGATACCTATGGTACTGGTAAGAAGACCGATGAGGAGCTCGTCCAGATTATTCGCAAGAACTGGGATCTCCGACCTGGTGTTATAGGTAATCATGTATTCTAGCTTTTTCTCGCATTGCTAAAGCTCCCTCTCAGTTCGTGAACTCGACCTACAGAAGCCCCAATACCTCAAGACTGCCTCGTACGGCCACTTTGGCAGCCCAGATTATGCCTGGGAGAAGCCCAAGCAGCTCATCCTCTGAGGCATTGGTTGTTAATACATTGATATAATACCTTATCTTACATTCTTTTGGTCTCCTCTGCTGTCTTGCATTGGAAGTTCATCCTTCCATTATTGCCCCTGCATTGTTTAGATTTTATGATACCACTCACGCCTTTTTCCCTTCCTCTGCTTTCACTCATGGATTGTAGACTAGTTACGTTGTATAGTCCGTAATCGACTGCTAAAGAGAATGCGTTCAACCGCAAAAAAAGTCTTACACGTGTGCCTGGATCACTAAATTTTAAAATACCGGTATTGCAATTCACAACGTTCACATTTGTCCCTTTTCGAATTTCCTGACTAGTACGTTACCTCCGCCCTTTCTTCTGCTATGTGCTGATCTGTTAGCAGTGTGCGGAATACTAGGTCTCCTCCTCCATGATCTCACGATCGATGCTGCCTCGGAACTTGCTGAGGGTCTCTCTCTTCTGCAACATAGGGGCCAAGATGCTTGTGGTATAATCACCTGTGGTCCTAAAGGCCGCTTTTACCAGCGTAAAGCCAATGGAATGGTTCGGGATGTCTTTGATACCAATTCTATCTCCAAACTAATCGGTGGTATGGGCGTTGGACATGGTATGCACCCTTGGCTCCGAGTGATTCTCGCTTTTATCTTATTAATAGTTCGATACCCAACCGCTGGAAGCTTCAACCATGCCGAGGCTCAGCCATTCTACGTTAACTCGCCTTACGGAATTGTCTTTGCCCATGTAATGTTACATTGCGTCTGTTTAACTATCGACATCTAATTGCGTTTTTCAGAATGGTAATCTGATTAACACCTCGTCTCTTATGCAGTATATGGATCAGGTTGCCCATCGTCACATCAACACAGCGTCGGATTCTGAGTTGCTTCTCAACATCTTCGCGAACAATCTGCAGCAGACAGGCAAGTTTCGAATCAATGAAGAAGACATTTTTACTGCAATTGGAGGTGTCGTGGCACAGTGCAAGGGTGCCTATGCATGTATTGCAATGCTCGCAGGCTTCGGGATCATTGCATTTCGTGACCCGAATGGTATTAGACCTATCGGTATGGCTTCACGCAAGGCTGCCAATGGCGGCGAGGGCTTGGATTATTTATTTTCAAGTGAAAGTGTCGTAGCCGATGCTTGTGGATTCTCAGCTTGGCAAGATGTTAAGCCTGGTATGCCATACTTTCATTCTCTTTGGTGTAGACTTATCATGGCCTATCTAGGTGAGGCGGTAATCATCACCCGGAGCGGCGTTTCACGTCGACAGGTTGCACCTCCTGCCCTCTTCGCACCAGATATTTTCGAATTCGTGTATTTTGCAAGGCCAGACTCAGTTCTCGATGGCGTGAGCGTATATCGGAGTCGTATGGCGATGGGCGATGCGCTTGCAGAGAAAGTGCAGCAGGTCCTTACTGAGAATAACTTCACGGTGGATGTTGTCATTCCGGCAAGCAAAAATTATTTGAATTAGGTCATGCATTGAACCTGCATAGGTCCCAGATACATCGCGAGTCGCAGCATTGAACCTTGCACAGAAGCTTGCATTGCCATATCGTGAAGGTTTTGTCAAAAATCGTTATGTGGGTAGGACCTTCATCATGCCTGGCCAGCAAACGAGGAAGAAGAATGTACGCAAGAAGCTGAATGCTATGGCGTTAGAATTTGCCAACAAGAATGTTTTACTTGTTGATGGTGACAGATCCCAAGGTGCTCTCGAGATAATGCTAACTTCATGGCTCAGACTCCATCGTCAGAGGTACGACCTCCAGAGAAATAATTCAAATGGCAAAAGATGTCGGTGCGAAGAAGGTCATTGTCGCAAGTTGCGCACCGCCTATCAGGTGTGTCACAGTACTCTCTCTCTTCCGAAGTTGGAGCTTACCTTCTCAAGATACCCTAATGTTTATGGCATTGATATGCCGTCTCGCAAGGAACTCGTTGCGTATGGGAGAGACGAGGCATCAATAGCGAAAGCGATTGGTGCCGACTTTGTGATTTTCCAGACTCTTCCGGATCTCGTGGAATCTGTCCGGCGCCTAAACACCAATATCACAACGTTTGACTGTTCTGTTTTCACCGGTGATTATGTGACAGGCGGAGTTGACGAGAGTTACCTTGAGGAAATTGAGAGTCTGCGCTCTGATAACAATTGGTTCAAGTCAGATACCAATAGACTCCAAAGCATGAGTGCGCTGCCCACAGATAACAACACATCGATCTATGGCTTCGATGACACCGTAGGATTACACAACTCTTGGAAATACAGCTAATATTACTTCTCCACTGAAGGCGAACACAGATCTAAACATTCCACTGAAAGTTTATTGTACATGTGTATGATACGTATTTGTCTCTTAATGTACTGGTGTGTCCTGTTGTCCTGTTGTCGTCTATTTGCCCTTGGATTAATACCCGCCCCTGGACAGCTCTTGGGTCAATATTCTACTCCGCCCTAATGGCCCACTTACGTTCTTTCCTTAAAGAATACATTGTGCTTTTCCTCGCTGCAGGCAGCGTCAATGCGCAACGAAACGCCTGGATGCGTCATCCATCAGTAAAATCCATGGAAAGCTCTGATAATATGTTCCCTTTGGTCTCTTTTGGATCGGAAATCCATGACTATGACTCTCCGAATCTTCGTTATGAAGGAAAGTGGTCCACGTCGCAGTCTGATCTCTACTTCTCTGGTTCTTCATGCAAAACAAGAGAACGCGGCGCATCCTTCTCGTTGTCTTTTTCTGGTACCGGAATAGAGTGGTTGGGTGAATGCGACAGATTCCATGGGTACGCACAAATAAATTTAGATGGAGAGGAGGAAGAAGTGAATCTATTCTGTGATACGGCAATTTCAAGAAAGCAACAAAGGCTTTTCTATCGGTCAGATCTCGAAGACGGGAAACATACAATTAAAATCGTTAATCTTGGCCAACTTCCTCCCCACAAGCTCACCACTGGCACCCTGGACATAGACGCACTCGTGGTCACTCTTGGATATAACTTGACTGCAGAGTCAACACTGAATATCCAGAAAACTATCATGGGACTTAATCGGAATCTGGAGCGAGAACGTAGAGGACTGTTTCCAACTGGTCGAGGCTCTTTGCACCCACAATGGGATCTAGTACAGCGTGGAACGACTGGAGTAAATGCAATGCAGTTAGCAGTTGTGTCCTCGACTCATGCCATCATCATCGACAAAGTGGAACATAACCCTCTCAATATTTCTGGGCATGGTGCCTGGGGAGCTCTCTATGATCTCAATACAGATGAAGTCCAACCCCTCGAAATGAAGAGCAATTCGTTCTGCGCAGGCGGCACATTCTTGTCGAACGGCACTCTACTTAATATTGGAGGAAATGGTGTTGACAAATCTGGCTTTGATGATATTAATGGACTGCAAGCCATTCGTTTATTTCAACCTTGTGATTCAGAGAGTGGAAGAAAATGTGAGATATATGAAAATCCATCGAGAATTCACATGGCAAGCCCAAGGTGGTATCCAACAGCTGTTAGGCTTGATGATGGGAGTGCAATCATCATTGGTGGTTCAACGCGGGGTGATTACATCAATAATCCAGACATGAACAACCCTACATATGAATTTTGGCCACCCAAGGCCATTCACGGGTCTAATGGTATGCCGATACCTATGCAGTTTCTCAGGGATACCCTTAATGCGAATTTATTCCCTATGGCATTCTTGTTACCTGATGGCAAGCTTTTCATTGCTGCTAATACTGAAGCCATGATCTACGACTGGAGGGAAAATACTGAACAGAGGCTACCCTCTCTTCCCAATGGTGTCCGCGTCACATATCCTATGACTGGAGTCGGCCTTCTGCTCCCATTGTCTCCTGAAAATGATTATATTCCTGAGGTCTTGATTTGTGGTGGCTCTACATTGGACGACAAAGCACCACCCCAGCAGCTCTCATCGCAAGATTCAGCTTCAGCTCAGTGTGCTCGGATGGTTCTGACAAAACAGGGCATTTCTCGAGGTTGGCAAGTCGAACAGATGCCTGAACCACGGGTGATGCCGGATGCGGTGATCCTACCGACTGGCGAGATTGTCATTGTCAATGGGGCAAAGAGTGGTGTCGCAGGATACCAAAATGTCAAACAACAAGTTGGACAGTCTAATGCAGATAACCCAGCTTTCACACCAGTCATCTATGATCCTCATGCCTCAGGTGGAAAGCGTTTTTACCGTGGTGACTATATGCCTACTAGTTCAATTCCAAGACTATACCATAGCGTGGCAACGTTAACGCCCAGGGGTGATATCATGATTGCAGGAAGTAATCCTAATTTCGACCGGAGCGAGGTTAAGTATGCCACAGAATATCGAGTTGAGTGGTTGAGCCCGCCATACATGCAGCTAGATCGACCGGCTATTCAAAAGGCACCTCACAGTGTGGAGTTCGGAGACAAGTTCGTTGTCAGGTTGGACGGACCGGTGAAAGAAGGTCAACAGGTCAAAGGTATGCGTGGATGACTTTTTTGTGTTAAATTGAATTTCTTGTGTTCTTACAGTTGCTCTTATGGACTTCGGTTTTGTCTCGCACAGTGTACACATGAACTCTAGACTTGTATGGTTGGTAGCGGACATGGAAGGGGATGCTCGGGAACTCCGTGTAATCTCACCGCCAAATGAGCAGATATATCCTCCAGGACCAGGATGGTTTTTTGTACTCATAAATGGTGTCCCAAGTGAAGGTTTCAAGGTTATGGTTGGACCTAGAGAGCCGCCTGTAGATCAGGTTGCGATTGATAAGTGAGTTCATGATGGAGAAGTTCTCTGGTATATACTGATGAATAAACCAGCATCATTAATCATACATAGATCAAATGGGGGTAGACTGAGTCGGCCTTTCCCCATTCCTAACTCTAGTGGTTCTGACTATCCAATATCAATCAAATTTTAATATTAATGTACAGTTGTTAGAGTGCTCTTTGTCTCATGCGGCTGCTTATTGTCCGCAATCCGGCATAAACCTTGCCTGGTGGAGACCCTAGAATGAGAGAAACGATTGCATCTCGAGCAATTTTGATATTTTGGAAGGAACCCATGATGTGTATTTTACTGGAAGGATATGACAGTCAATGCATCATCAAGCGACCAAGGGCCATCAGCTCACGAGTCTGCAAGGACGATACGCGTCCGGCTGGCATTCTCAATGGTAAACTTTGTTTTACCGTCTTTGCCGGCGATACGACCGATAGCTCGAGAGAGATGGTCACCCTGGAGAGACTTGACATCTTTGATTTCAAAGGAGTCAAGATATAGGTCATCCATGCGCAGGAGGGCGATAGCATCCTATTGACAGAACTGAATTTAATAAGGTAGGAACAATGAGTCAATTGGCTTAACAGACATTGACATCGAAACCGAGTGCATATGCTTTGACAAAATCAGCACCTTTCTGAATCGCTCCGATGTCTTTGGTAAACTTTGAAGTCTGATTCATCCGGGTGTGTAAGGATGTTCGACGAAAAAATACAGAAGTAAGCATTACACACCCTAATCTCAACGCATCTCTTGTGCACATTCATCCGCACTTGCAACCCCAAGATCTCTGTCAGAGGCCCAAAAATGTTTATCCAATCCTTTTTGAGAGGGGTCATCCGATGCGGAGGCATTGGGACTCTACGGGATTCAGGAGCTAGAAGGACCTTGCTTTTGCTTTTTGAAGGTGCAGCTGGAGGAAAAATGGGAGCAGCGGAAGGGGCAGTAAAAGTGGGTACAGAGGCATCGATCATGAGCTCATCATCGCCGTTCGCATTTTCAAAAGGTGATTGTTTCAATAGAGCAAATAGCGAGGAAGTGTCGATCGGTTGGGAGGGTATTTCGGTAATGTCTGCGAGCTCTAAATCTGAAGGTTCGGTGTGTGAGGAAGAAACGTGAGCTATGACACCTGGCTTTTTATGTAGCTTTCGACGATTTTTTCGTTTGACGGATGGTTGAGAGGCCTGTGGTGAGCATGCTACGACCATTTTTCAAAGCCACTAGAAGAAAAGTATACCCTGTGTCACTTGTGTGACACCAGACTGTTGTCTTGTCTGCGAAAACATTGACAGATTGATAAACATGATGAATGGAGTCTGGAAAATTGTAATTGATACAGACAGGCACTATGGATACAGGGTATCGAAAGAACAAAAAAAAACCAACGAGTGCGGCATGGGGTATACATCACCCTAAGATAATAGGAATAAAATCAAGTGAATCCTATGAAACACCAGGAAGTTCAAGTACAGATCATGAGCTCAAACAGTGTTCCTTCGCACTCGGCAAAGGAAACGATTACGAGCTTCTTTGAGTTGCCACACTGAGTGGTTATCGAAAGTGTACGGCGTAAGATTGAATCTCCCGCGCCGGAGAATCTCCACGATAAGGAAAGACACTAATGGGAGATATCTGAGGACAAAACCAGGGTGCGAGGGCTGAAAGGAAACTCACGAATAATCTCGCTGTTGTTTGTCTTCGGATGTGCCGTGAATTCAAGGAAGTTTGAGCCAAGGCCAGGGATAGAGACAAACATGGATTGCATCGGCGCTTCTTTTGTCTTCGGTATCGGTGAGGGCGATGAAGACGACGAGAAGATGCGTGATGGAGATTTGGAGAGTGACTTTGATAAAAGGAGATCAGAGCCAGATTGAAGAAGAGTCGGCGATTGTACGCCTACAGAAAGTCGATGCTGAAGAGGTTTGTAAGAACAAGGGAGTCGGAGGACATTTTGATGGAAGGTCCCCTTGACTTCGTTGGTGGCATAATCCACCAACTGAGTTTGATGTAAGAACAGGCAGGAGAATCGGAAACTACGGTGCTGCTTACTTTCAGGGAGTTTGATGTTGCAGTCCAAATGTAATTTGGGTCGTATTTAGTAGGGATGGCAAGTATCTTAGGCCTGATGTCGATTGAGAAGGGAGAAACCATTTTGACAAAACAGAGCTCACATAAAGCGGGCACTTGAAGTACCGAACAAATCTTGCAACCCCCCTATTTTCTGGCCGTCGATCGTAAAATGTGGACAGCGTCCTTCCCACTGAATTTCAGCGACAATAATCCCCACGGTATCTCGGATTTGGGTTTGGCGGAAGACAACATTCCGGTCGGCTGGCTCTGGAGCGACATGGTAGTATTTTACAGGAGAATTTTTTTCTTGAGATGGTGCAGCAGTATCAGATGATAAAGCTGAAAAAGGTTTCGGTTTTGCGGGTGGACTGGGAACAGAGACGGTATTGATTTCGTATGCACGCTCGCCGGTAGCGACGTCAATGAGAGAAGTATTAAACATATCTGTCGTTGCGAACTTGAGGAGCATAATGAGCGCTCAGAAGGGAGAAGCAAATCATGGATTTGTACTCAGGGATAGTCGAATTTGGCGGTCACCTTCTGATTTCCAATCTCGGCATTTCATTTGTCTAGATGGCAATCACCGGTAATGTCATGTGACTTTATGTAGGGCTCTGTTTGACAGCGGCATGATAAGCAAACAGCGGCATGATAAACAAACAGATGAACAAACTCAAAAGTGAACTTGAACAAGCACCGACAAAGCTCAGCTCGCTGTTTGGGACGACATCCCGGGCTCATTTCACCATAACACTTTTTTTCGTACCGAATAGGTCAGCACAAAGTAGGACAACTTGTCCTCAGCTCCCCCCTTTGCGCCCATCTGGCTCGAGGAAGTTGCCTTCCCATGGCTTATACGCGACGTTCATCCCATCGTAGACGTTTATTGTCGGATTCGCCTGCAGTTTCTTGTAAAAAGTACTTTCTCAGGTGTTCCGTAGCTCGGAGATCTCTCCACGTTCCGAGTCTTTCATCGCCTACAAACGAGGACCATCGACCCGCCCTTGTCACACTCTCTCCCAACCATCTGCCTTCCGGAAACTCTGTTCGCAAAGTATCTGACAGAAATATGGTCAGGAACATTGATCAGGTGACCCATGTTGGAGCTAAACGAAAACGGAACAGTAATGAGAACGTGCTGGCCATTGACCGGGGTGTTTCGAGGCAGAAAAGACTCAGAACAATGTCGACAACGAGAAATTCCTTTTCTGACGAAACCGATATAGGTTTAGACACTCTCGTCTCTTCATCTTTCACGGCACAAGAGGAAATGTCGGGAAACGAAATAAAGGAGAACGAGGAGGAAGAGGGGAAAAATGATTCGTCAAGTATGTATCTCAAAACTGATATTGTATCTTGTTTATCCACGAGCTCTATTGTATCATGTAGGCGATGATCACTTCCTTCATTTTGCCACACCTGAACGACTGGGTCGACTCAAAAAATCAGACCTGATGCGACTATACACCATTGCTGGGCTTGCTGATGATCCAGAACTCTTCACGAAACATGAACTTATTGAAAGCTTGATCTTGGCACGGGAGGACGATGCATTTTTTGCATCTTTTGTAGTTGATCCATCTTTGTCACTTGTCGATCGTAGTGGCGAAAGTTCCTCCGGTTCCTTGACTAACGACGGGAATATAGCCGGTGGCAAAGAGACCGATGAAGCAACTAATGGTTATAAGGGTTTGAATGGGACCCTGCCGCGACGAGTGACGTTGCAAGACTTTGGGACTCTCATTGATCGTGATACCATCGGTGTTAGTCATAGATGCATAAAGAATTCTGTCGAAGAGCCGAACAGAAGAAGGTGAATTATCTTGTGACTTGATCCTGCTCTTTTTGACCATCTTTCAGGAGGCGTACCTCAGTTCGATTCTCTCCATACCCTCCAGTGTTAACAAACACACATCAGTCGTCTCCCGTGACTCGCCTTCGCAGATGTAAAATGTCCAGTGCGGCTTCTATTGCCACTTCCTCTTCTGCTTACAGCAGAAGGATTAAATCTAAGGAAATTGATTCCACTGAGCAAATAGTCAAGTCGAAAGCACCTCTTAAACGTCGACGAAATCGAATGGATGAACGGAAAGCTGAAGTCAAGGTTTCGGATGAAGGGAGTGACCTGGCAGATATTGATGAGGTTGAAGAATCTTTGAATGATGTCTCAGATGGCAGTCTGTCACAACCGAGTCCTCGGCGATTACGAAGCAAAGAAACAGCGTCTGACCAGGGAAAGGAGAAAATACCTGTTGTGAATGTGGGGGCGAGATCGCAGAGAATGATAACACGCTCGCAAAGAAGGGTCAGCGATTCCAGAAATGTAAAGAGAGTCACCCGTTCTTCAAGAAGAGGTGTTTGGGAATTGAGCGGTCAGGTGCAAAGGAAAGACAGTCTGGAGGAACAAGCAAACACATTAGAAATAAGAGGGGATGAAGAGAGCGAAGAGAGTGAGAGCGAAGAGGAAGGAGAAGAGGCTGGAGAAGAGACTGGAGAAGAGGATGAGGATGGAAAAGAAGATGGAGACAGGGCCAAAAATGATGCGGAGGAAGTGGACGTGGAAGAAGAAGAAAAAGATGATGATGATGATGAGGAGGAGGAAGAAGAAAGAGAAATCAATTTAAGTATACTACAGGTGGAAGATGAGACTGATGAGCTTGTATCCTCTGCCTCAACCACTCCGCTTATGTCTCAAAGTCGTCGAACACCCTTGAGAAAGCGTTTGCGCCCTAGAACCAGAAATGCGTGTCTAACCCTAGATGATAGCGCTGTCGAGGATGGGAGTGAAGAAGACGAAGGCGAGACGACATGTAGTGAAGAACGCGAAGTAGCAGACGAGATTCGGGTTTATGGAGAAGAAAGTATGGATGTAGACGAGACTGCTGCTGCTAAGCCTCAGAAGCTGAAGACTGACAGGATTGTTGGTGAGAATAAAACAGCAGAGGAAGATATTGGGGAGGAAGATAGTGAAACAAGGGAGGAAGAAGAGGTTGGAGGTGACACTGTAGATGCGGATGGTGGGACTGATAAAGTTATGAAGAAGGAAGGTGTGTATGCATTTGGCGCATCATCTTTTGCATATGAGTTGATATCTGTTTGAGTTGACCTCGCTGTCGCCACTGCCAAGACTCTTTGTCGTCTCCGCCGTGATGACCTGATACGCCTTTGTGAGATGAGGAATCTTGAACCCATGGGTACGAAACATCAACTCGCTGAAGCATTGTTACGGTGGCAAGATCGCCAGGCCAATGAGCCGTCATTTACGCCATCCACAGGCACTGTTCAACCGCCTTCATTCGCAAGAAGACGCAGATGCAAGGCCACTAGTCGAAGTATAGAGACCACTATACCTGTGCTTCTGCGATCTGAGCACACCCATCAAGATGAACCTCGGACCCCAGTGCCCAATGGGGACAAAGGAACAGATCCTGACCTAGAGCTTGATCTTGAGAGTTTAGGCCTTGAGAATCGCGAGATACCGCCGGAGAAACTCATGAAGCTGGAGAAGATTGGTAGTGGAGGGTTTAAAGATGTGTTTATTGGTAAGTTCAGAGGTAGAAGAGTGGCTATTTTAGAGTTTAGAGGTACTTTAAGTGCTAGTGAGTTGCCACCTTCTAAGCTGTAGGACGCATTTGAACGTTCTTGCAGTGGATATCAAAGAACTCAAACTTTTAGGTGGTTTTGATCATCCGAATATCGTGCGATTTGTGAGTAACTGCCGTTTTTGTTCATGATTTACTAATTTCCTTTTCAATAGCTTGGCGTCAGTATACCTGAGAACACAAAGGAGACGCCAGTCATGATTGTCAGTGAGCTATGCTCCAATGGTGATCTTTTTGATTACATCCGCAACACCAACTCTCCCTCCCTACACAAAATTGTGAGTTGTTTTTGGGTCAAATATTGTGTTCCTCACATTAATCGTATCCTCAGTTGAGTATGATGTTAGACATTGCTCGTGGTCTTGAATACCTGCATGCTTGCAAACCGTCTGTCATACACCGCGACTGCAAATCTTCTAACATATTGATCACTGCAAGGGGAACTGCAAAGATCGCCGATTTTGGGCTGGCAAAAGTTAAACAGTCAACGCTTTCTATGGTCAAGAGTCTTGTTGGCACTGTTAACTGGCAAGCCCCAGAGCTCTGGGCGGCTCATCCAAAGTACAACCATAAGGTGGATGTCTTCTCTTGTGCGTTAGTTTTTTGGGAGATGCTGCAATGGCATCTGCCGACTAGAAAGCATCCATGGGAGGGGATGAATGAACATGCTATATATGATCTCGTCGGTGCTAAGCGTCAGCGGTGAGTCTTGACCATGCTCGCTATAAATGTGCTGTTGAATAGGCTTTTTCTTTAGACCGAGTGTTTCCGGCCTTCGAAAGCAGTGGTGTCCGGAAATTATAGACCTCATAGAACACATGTGGGCGCAAGAACATCAAGACCGACCGACTATGTCAGAGGTCGTCCGGGAGCTCGAGAAGATAGTCGCCCACAAATAAGAATACTTGGAAGCCTGTGTTGGTTTTTCTTCCTCCTCTTCCGTTTGGTTATCGTCGAACACTCATCATAGTTTGCTTGCCATGACTAAGACATTGACTGCCTATCTTACCTTAATTTTTCTTGCTTTGGTATCCGTCATTGGCATTGTATTCAACATTTGCTCCTTTAATTTCCACGCAACAAGTATTGTATTCTAGATAGCACATCAAAATAGATCACATTACATCTTTTGGTAGTCCTTGGGGCTATCAAAAGATGTCACGTTGAAAGAAAGTGGTTGCGCGTGACATATCGCCAGTTGCACATTATCTTTGGTCCAGTCACATTTTTTATATCTTCTCTACAATCTATCAAATTCTTTCTTGAATCAACAATAACTCGTGCCTAAGAGCACAAACATCATGCCTAAACTCAGCAAAGGGGCCAGAGACTTCTGGTCTCACGTATTCGGCAATCAAGAACCTGAGCAGCTTGAACAAGAGTTGGAAATCATAGATGAACAGTCAGTTGAAACGCGCCGTGGGGGCAAGCAACCCAACCGTCCCTCCCTGTATGTGGGGGTATTTGAGGGTAAGGGTATAGATCTTTTACACCCCATATGCCTCTCGCTGAATCTTGGAGATAGATATGGTGAATATTGTCATGGAGAAGGAGGTTCATTTACTTAGTGATGCAGAATGGGATGTGTTGAAGGTGTATCGCAGACTTGACTGTATGTGATGTAGCATCAGCCATTTCCTGCTTGGTTTTCTGCAATTGTTTCTCTGATCTCTTGGCCATTATAGATCGTGCGCGATATCTTCTTGTCCGTCTGGTCTTTCGGCAACCGGATTGGCATGCCCTCTCATCTATGGACAAATACTCTACAGAGATAGGGGAGGAAGGACTAGCAGATGCTCTCACAACACTTTGTGTGCCTATCAAAGATATAAAATTCGACCCCTCCTCACCATCTTCTGCCAGACAAAATATTACACTGGGAGCGATTGTGAAGGCAGAGGAAGCCTCAGATGATGAGGAATTTCCGATCCCTCCCTTACATTTAAGTGTAGCACGAACGCAGTCTTCCCTCCAGAAGCCATCAATAAGAACTTCAGATGTTGAGATCGAGGAACCTGTCGTTGATCCCTCGAATCTAAGGTTTGATTATCTCTTTAGAGACCAGACTACGATGACGATTCGAGAGGCACTTACTCGGTTGACCATTCCTGAACTTCAAGAAATATCAAGATCAATGAAAATTGGCATAAAGATGAAAGTCAGGAGTATAGCTTGTCAATATCTCGTGCCACGTTCTTATATCTTCTTTTTTATCAGAAAGAGGCTCTCGTAAACGCAATGATCAACCACGCAACTGGGCAACGAACTTTGTCGAGTAGCTCGAACAAGAAACCAATGCGCAAAGATGATAGGATGATGCAGTCCCAATTGTCGTTTGGTCAGAAACCAAAATGTACGTCTCAAGTGAAACGCCTCCGTGAAATGGTCATGGAAAAACTCGGTAGGCTGCTGATTCTCTATTGTCTGCTTGATAAAACACTCATCTCCTTAGGTCCATGCGTTAAGATTAATCCCAACCTTTATTGGCTTATTGGCCGACTCCATATTATTGCCTATCGTGGAACCGAGAAACCTACCAAGTTCTGTCTGCCTGCACTTCTAGCTGGGTTCAAGAAGTGGGATTTTCCAGAATATCGGTACGAACGAACTGCTTTTATCTGGCCGACTCGAGAAGATCTATTAGAATATGAGCAAGCTTTGTATTTAGATGTGGAAATGGAGAACCTGCCAGGAGACATGACCAAATCAGACAACCTAGTCTCTGAGATGGGATCCAAGATACCAGTGATCCCAGAAAAGGGAGCCACACCAGTGGAGATACCAAATAATGACGAGGAGTTTGAGGGTTGGGTATCGAAGTCAATCCAGGGCGCGAGATATGTCACAACTCTCTACAAAGAGCGTATTGAAAGGAAGTGGAAAGCGTTACTGGCAAGGAAGAACACAGGAAAAGAGAAGACGGCGATGCGTGCTCCAGGCCTCGAACGATTTGAAGCTGGCAAGTGGTATGATATTTGGTCCTCAAGTATCATCTCATCATGTTTTAGGTCATGTGTACACAAAGATGGTACACAAAGCTGCTACTGCCTACGGCACTCTGAAAGAACACCACAGAGAACTTTCTATCATCGAAGAACTTCTGGGACAAACATATTGGCGAAAAGGAAAAAGAGCCGCCTGGTATGAACGGCGTGCTCTCATATTAGAGAAATACACGTCTTCTGATTATGAACTGATAAAAAATGGTATCCTCCAAGCCTTGGCAGACAATTTCATTGGAATTAGTATGTTTTCATATCTCTTACATCAACTTGTCCTTTTACCATGTGTTACAGTTAGTCGACCCGGGTTAGTGCGTCGACTGGACCGCATACAAAGGAAGATGAAGTTACATCCTGAGAAGTGGATCAAATGTGATGTTGCTCTGAAGTCTCCAAGCACAATCGAATTCATGGCCAAACGAAGTGACCTGAAGCCAGGAGTGAAGCTCAATCAAAATTTGCGACCCATGATGGGTAATGTGCCACTTCTAACTGACTACTTTCAACTAGTCAAACCTCCAGAAGAAGAGGTGGAGATGCCGGATTCTAAAGATCCCAATGTCAAAGTTGTTCAGCTAGTGAGCAACCTCAAGCAAAAATCTTGTGCATACTGAGCAGTGTTAGGTTTCTCGGAGAACATTGCCGAAATGGACTGGGAAATCGTCTTGGGTAGGGTTCAGTGATGAGTCTGTCAATGTCGAGACCTATGCATTGCAACGGTATGAAATGGACGGATACGTTGGGTGCGCCATCTGGAATTTCTTCAGAAGTCTGAGATAGATGCCGACCAGATTTGTCAGATTCCATTCAGAAACCCGTATCTTGACGACAATTTTTGCGCTGGTATTTTGGGATATCATATTTACCTCCTTACCGGGATCATTTGAGACTCAGTTTCAAGCAGGACCATTGGATATGTTCGAAGAATCGTTCTACTTTGCACGACAAGAATTGTTTGAAGCACGGTTGAAAGAGATTGAAGATGGAAAAGCTGGTGAATATTTGAATCGACATGATGATCGGCATAGACCGAAACAAACGTGGTGCATTGGGTTAAGTTGGAATATGTGTGAGAAGAAACAGTTGTTGGAGATCGTTAAGGTCTGTTTTTTTACTATTTGAGCCAGTGGTCCGAAATGGAGCCCTGATGCAGATTGCTTCTAGTGCCTCGGTCCGAAGACATTGGCAATGGTCTGTAAATTATTTTGTGAAGACTATGCTGGACGAGCAAGCGGGATCCCTGATTTAATCGTATGGAAGGTGGATGAGGGCATCTGTAAGTTTGTTGAAGTGAAAGGACCTGGAGACTCTCCACGACCGAACCAAAAGGTGGGGACGTGCCACCGTACTGATGCAGTGGCTGATTGAGCTAACGACCAAGTACAGCTTTGGTTTGATTCATTGATGCGCGCGGGCGCGCACGTCGAGATATGCCGAATCATTGATGAAGACGCACCCAAGCAACAGAAGAGAAAGCACGTTGTAACGCCGTCTTTGAAAAAAGGACGAAAGAAGGAAAAGAAGTGTAGTTTTGCACGTGCTTATGACAAAGTTGATCCAGACGACAGTGATCACCTTACGGAGTCACAACCAAAACGACGGAACTTGGACATAGATGAGAATGAACACTGGCTTAGAGTCACGCCAACCATATATGCACCGCCTAGTTCATTATCATTTCGACTCGATCGGACTGTTTCACTTGACTGCTCCTGCTCTGCTCCGTGACTATTTTTGTCTGATCTACTTTTTGATACTTGTATCTACCTCGATATCGACCATGGACTTTTTCGTGCTGGACTTGATCTCAGGCAGATCATTGCAGCAGGTTTCTAGCATTATTTTCGTCTCTAGTGGGTTCACATAGGGCACAGATCAAAGCTATGTCACAGTCATACATGCTTTCTTCATGGGGACCCGGGTTACATCAGCCGCCTTACTCATTTGTGTTCAATCAAATCAACATGACGCGAATTTGATTTCCTCTAGGCAGTGGGATAAACATTCCGAAAAAAGCGCCAATAGGAATGGATTATCCCACTATCTCTCCGAACAGGCCTTTCCCGGTTCCCGTCATTTTCTCTTCACTACATCCAGCGGGCTGCGGTCCTCCCCATGTCACTTCTTTCTTCAAAGCAGTCCTCAGGCTGGTACAATCGCCTTGCAGCCTTCAACGTTGAGGATCTTTTTACTAGCAAGCGGGAACCCGGCCCACCACGTAAAGTCTTTGTTAATCAGGACCTTCCCCAAGACTATTATGATCATCGCAGCCGAGTCAAGAAGGAGGTGATCTACACGTCTAACCAGGTCATCACATCCAAGTATACAATTGTTACGTTCGTCCCAAGAAATCTCTTGGAACAGTTCAGGCGGATAGCAAATATGTGAGTACTCAGTCCGTGTTTTGTTATCCAGCAGCTATAATCTTCCGTAGCTTTTTCCTTGGTGTAGCCATTCTTCAGTTCTTCCCGAAATTCTCGACCATCAGTGGTGGAGTCGTGATCTTACCGCTACTTATTATTCTGGCAATAACGGGGGCTAAGGATGGCTATGAGGATTTCAAGAGGCATCAATCGGACAGAAGGGTCAACCATAGTAAAATATACAGGCTTTCTGGAGGAGTATGGTCGAACAAAAATGCCACTCGAGGCAAGAGCAAAACTTTCATTCGTGGCATCGTTCCTAAAGGTTCTCGTCCTACTAAACGATCATCTTCAAGAAATCCTAGAGTCGTGTATGACTACGATGAAGCGTATGAACCAACAGGAAATGAAAACCCACCGCATTGGGAACGTGCTTTATGGGAGGATGTACAAGTTGGTGATATGGTCAAAGTTTTGGATGACGAACATGTTCCGGCAGACATTCTCATCTGTGCCACCTCCGAGGAAGAGGATGTCGCGTTCATAGAAACGAAGAACTTGGACGGGGAAACCAATCTTAAATCTCGACATGCTGTTCCCTCCCTTTCACACTTAAACAATGCCCAAGCATGTGCCAACCCCAAAAACAAATTCCTCGTCAATTGCGACCGCCCAGATACAGACATGTATCGGCTTAATGCTAATGTAGTTGTTGATGGATATACTTCTCCCGTCGACCTATCCATGACTTTATTGCGTGGTACGGTGTTGAAGAATACGAGATGGGTGATTGGTGTGGTGTTGTTCACTGGGCTGGATACTAAGGTCGTGATGAACTCTGGAGGGACACCCAGTAAACGAAGCAAAATGGAGAGACAGATGAATCCTCTAGTGTAAGTTTAGCGCTTCTTGTATCAATATCCTGATCTGACGTGCTACAAAGCTTTTTCAATCTCTTACTGATGGCTGGATTGGCCATAGTCTGTGCGATAGTTGATTCCATGCTTGAAGTCCATTTCTATCCGCTTGGAGCGCCTTGGCTATATGATGACAACACTAGCAGTGATAACCCAAGGATCAATGGCCTCGTCACATGGGCATTTGCTCTCTTAACGTAAGGAGTTCCGATTATTGCTCTATCCCTCGAGTTACTTAAATTATTACAGCTTTCAAGATATTGTTCCCATCTCACTTTATATTTCTATTGAGTTCGTCAAAACGTGCCAAGCCGCTTGGATCTATTTTGACTCTGACATTTACTATGAGAAGACCAACCAGTCAACAATTGCAAGGAGTTGGAATTTGTCGGATGACCTGGGCCAAATCGAATATATCTTTTCCGACAAGACTGGTACGTTGACACAAGTATGTGACGTTTCAGTTTATGGTTAGCCTACCTTGATTGATTGATTGACACAGAATCTCATGGTCTTCCGACAATGTTCAGTAGGTGGGGTCGCTTACAGAGGGGATAGTAGCAAAGTCAGAGTTTCAGCAGATGAGAATGACAGAGTTGCAACAGTCAAGGTCTTGCCGGCTGGGAGTTCATCTTCCGGAGTAAAATCCAATCTCCAAGACAGTGACGATATCATCCACTTTCACGATTGTGACCTCAATAATGACTTGGTTATGTCGGAGAATTCAGATCCTGAAACACGACGCCACGCACGTAACCTCAACGGATTCTTTACTGTCTTGGCCCTTTGTCACACCGTCCTCGCCGCAGAAGATTCTGAGACTCATTGCATAACTTACAAGGCTCAATCACCGGATGAAGCAGCGCTGGTCCAAGCCGCAGCGGATGTAGGATACCAATTCCTTGGCAGGGACAGAGACATCTTGAGCCTGAGGTCACCATCATCGGAGGATATAGAGAAGTATGAACTATTGAACATCCTGGAGTTCACAAGTACAAGGAAAAGAATGAGCGTGGTTGTACGGAGGATCGACGGGGATGATCATCGGCTGTTCTTAATGACAAAGGGGGCAGATAATGTCATTTTTGAGAGGCTGAAAGATGGAGTTGATGAAGATATCAGAGAGGATACTGAGAGGCATTTGAGTCAGTTTGCGAACGAAGGCCTACGGACTCTGACCCTTGCATATAAGGTTATCAATAGTAAGCACCTTTTTCCACCTGAAGATTCCTCAGCTCAAGTTGATGGCATACAATAGACGATGACTATAGCTCGTGGAGTCATCGTTACCATGAGGCTACAGTCGCATTAGAGAATAGGGAGGAACAAATTGAAGAGGTATCAAGCGAGCTAGAACAGGATCTCCGCTTACTGGGTGCTACGGCTATTGAAGACAAACTACAAGATGGAGTACCTGAAGCTATTGCGGATCTGAAAAGGGCGGGAATCAGAATTTGGGTCGCAACGGGAGACAAGTTGGAGACAGCCATCGGTGCGTGTACCTTCCGATGATCACTACCCAATCTCCTGCTGAAGTCTTGAACCTTCTCAGCCATTGGACGAAGTACGAATTTGATAAGCCCAGAATCAAATATCATCATTGTGCGTGGAGGACCGAAAGCCGCTCAAGAGCAGATCAAATTGGCCTTGATCCAGTTCTTCCCAGAAACCAATGCCTCTGTGTCGATGCTCAATCTGCCCCGTTCGTCTGGCTTCTCAAAAGATAAGGATTCTGCTATTCCTCTGCAACGAATAAGCACCGGTGTTTCCATTGTTGGCGAAGATAATGGCAGTAGACCGGGAGGTTTCGTGCTTGTGGTGGATGGTGCAGCGCTACTCGAGGTAACTATACTCTAGGATTAACCCTTCTTATCTGAGCTAGTGGTGATGAATTCTTATCCAGTCTTTTTCTGACGAAGAAAACAAGGCACTTTTGCTCCGTCTGGCTACACTTTGTGAAGGTGTAATCTGTTGTCGTGTTTCGCCTTTACAAAAGGCCTTGATCGTCCGCTTAGTTAAAGATGGACTTGGTTCTATGACTCTGGCTATCGGAGATGGAGCGAATGATGTTAGCATGATCCAGGTATGTCGTTCACAGTCCCTTGTCACCGCCGCTTGCTGATTTGAGCTTAATAAGGCTGCTGACGTTGGTGTCGGAATCTCCGGAGAAGAAGGATTACAGGCTGTGAATTCGTCGGATTATGCGATTGCCCAGGTGAATTAAATTTGATCCATTTTCTACCGATTCCCTGTACTTAATTAATGTCAGTTTCGCTTCCTCAAAAAGCTATTGTTGGTGCATGGGCATTGGTCCTATGCCCGAAATGGAACAATGTGGGCAGTTTCTTTCCCCTTTGATGAATCCTTAGTAATTTTGCTTTCAGGATCCTCAACTTTTTCTATAAGAATGTTGTGCCTACTGGTGTCTTGTGGTGGTTCCAAATCTATTGCGGTTGGAGTGGATCTTTGTGAGTTGATCTAAACTGGGTGTTCATACCTGGCTGACGTGCTTTCGCGCATCTCAGTGCTTTTGATTATGTTTATATCCTGCTGTGGAATTCTATTTGGACAATTGCACCTGTTATCGGGATTGGATTGTTCGATAGGTTCCTTGGTACGTTCTGCTCATGACACTGTTCAATTACAATGCTAAGCCTATTAGATTCTCATGTGCTAATGCAAGTTCCTGAAATATATCACTATGGTCGAGAAGGAACATGGTTTGGAATGAGACTATTTTTTGTATATATGTTCGATGGACTTGTCCAAGTAAGTTCTTTTACTCGCAATGAGAGCTGACTGCTGACTTCTGTAGTCTGTGATAATATTCTTCTTGATCTTTTATACCTACGTCTCCGTCACCTCAAGGGCTGATGGTTTTGATATCGTACAAACAGAGTTCTCAACCGTAAGTGTGTATTTCTCTGCACTTTCTGTCGTAGCTTATTGAATACGATCATAGACGATGGCTATCTCGGCAGTTATGGTTGCTAATATGTTTGCTGGTTTGAGTACTACCGCTTGGTCAGGCTGGATCTTCTTTGCTGTATTCATAGGAATCATCATTATTTGGGTCTTCACAGTAGGTTGTGTTATGAAGTTGTCTGTCCGTTTGTCTCACTCAAGTCATAGGCAATTGACAACAGCTTATCAACGTCTACCATGTTTGGGAACAACCTCTTGCTCTTCCATTCGGCCTATTTCTGGCTTTGCCTGCCTCTAACATTCATACTTGCTATGGCGCCACGTTATCTATTTAAGGGATGGCAATTCATCTTCCATCCCAGTGATATCGACATCATGCGGTGGATTAGCCAGAGGGAGTCCCACAGAGACTTGAACGGGCTCACACCTGCAGCACCAAAGGCTGACGAAGCACTCAAAAACATACACGCAGCTCAAGCCCAAGTTCGATCATCGTTCTCATCTGCATCAAGAACAGCATCACGAAGGTCAAATGTTGCCACACCGGAGCCGAGGTTTGCAAGACCTTCTATGGACATCAGAACGGCGAACCGGACAGACATGTCCACTGGTCTGACCTCTGTTGAACGTGGGTTTGACTTCGCGACTGAAGAGAGAGGTGTTGCGCTACAAAGGATACAAACAAATTTGTCAGAGAGGAGAGAGAGTAGGCAGCCAAGAAAGGGCTCGGTATTAAAAGGGAAAGAAGCACTATCACATATGTTATCTCTGAAGAGAATGACGCGAGGTTCAAGGGGCAGTGGCTCGGATGCTCATTAAATTTAATAGGTTATTTATTTAGGTTGACCGTTTTTCATGGCTACTCCAAATTCACTGTACTCTAAGCATTGCACTAGTTGACTTCACGATCGATATACTGCTCCTGGAATCAGGTTCAATGATTTACAGGAGAAAACTGGGTTCACTAAGTGTCTCTTCAAATCAAGGCAAGAGATCAGGTCGAATGTTGACAAAAGACGCACAGGGGCGAATGAATCAGATAGAGGCTGACGTAGAGATTTCAGATAAAGGGTCACCAATTTCTGTGTAAATGATGCATGAGCTCTGTAGGTCGCGATACAGAGATATCACCAGTGTACCTTTTCTCAGAAACTCGACGATGTTAGTGTCAACCAGTTCATCCTTTTCTTTCCTAGGTACTTGCATCTCGACACGCGTTTCCAAGGTAGGCCTTGAAGCATCACCGCGTCTACGTAGCTTTGTATCCCGCGCAGGTGCCGCAGGGCCACTGGACCCGCTGGAAGGGTTGCGGCGTTTGGAGGCTCCTGCAAAGGCGGTAATCTGATTGGCGATTTGGAAGAAACCCGGGCCTGAGGGCAATTGTATCTGTACATCTGGTTGAATACTCCCGTGAACAACTTCTTCTTGCGATGAGGTGCCACTCGTAGACGAAGAATCAGTAGGAGAACCTGGATCTGGAGGTGAATTCATGGCGGTTTGCTCAAGGATGTGTACATGTGACAAGCGTCACGACAGACAGTTTCCAGCCCTGGAGTGAGATTCACTCTTCTGAAAAAGAAGAGGCCATCCTCTCTATATTCACACCCATCTATGACGAGTGATTTTGGACATATCTGGTCAGTGATGTGCATCATATCAATACCAGGCCTCAGTCTACGTCAGTCTACGTCGTTTCATCTCCTAATTACTTTACATTGGTGCACATCTGATTGCTCACCAAATGACCCCTAGGCCTCTGACATCAGATGTCCCCGAGGATCCTGAAACCACGATTGCTGGGAACGCCAAGAACAATACACTTCGAGAAACTCTGTAAAAACTGATTCTGCCACAAGCACCTCCTTCAATAGTAATCGCCCAATACTACCCAACTTCACAATGTGAATCGAATTTCACTACATGAGTTAAACATCAGAGATATGCGCTTCCCAACCTTCTTCCATGTTTTTCTGTTTTGGTTCCCTGGATGACTCTACGTCTTGATTATAAACATTATGGGCTAGATAAAAATGCAGGAAAGGAGCCAAAGACACTCTGCGTAAGCTATGAGTGACCATCCCTAGACTTTTTGAACCTCGACACCTTCTCTAATACTGAAACAGAGCCCACTGCTGAGGCATTGTCTCCTTGTCCAGGAACCCGTTCCAAAACAATTGGTGCTACAATGGAACTCGATTCTGACTGAGTTATGCCCGATGAAGGTATAAAAGCCACAAATCTTTTGGCCGCATCCAATTCTGTTGGTATATCAGCAGTGGCGGTTCGTGATGACACTATCGTTGGAGGGCGCTCAGGTCGATGAGGTCGTTGTCCGGGTGGAGGAAACGAAGGTGAGTCAACAATCATTGAGGGAAATGATGTTGAAGAGCCAGACACTGTAGAGTCCGATGATTGAGTCATCACCGGAATATATCCTCTATGTAGGCTGAATTGGGGAGGCTCAGCTCCTGGGGCTGTGAAGGATGGGGCATCAATAGTTGTGGATGAAGGGGAGTGCAATGTCTCTCTCGATGCGTTAATGACCTGATGTTCGCTTTGCTTCTTGTCATCTCCATCAGCCAATGTCTGTGGGAGTTTTGATGAAGAATGCAAAGGGGTAGATGAAATAGAGATCTTTGAAGGGGTAACGGTCGAGAATCTGCCCGATTTGGAACGATCAGCTTTGAATTTAGAGGTTTTAGGTCGACTGAAGAGTGGAAGTGAACGATGCTGCAGCCCCTGTTGCTGAGTAACTGTATTAGAAGGTACCCTTGGGGACTCAGCTACTTTCCAAGGTGATGCCAAGGTCTCTTGCGTGCTATCGGGTCGCATTTGAGACGGAGCATGGAAATACTGCCTATTTTGTTCGAGATTGTAAACTTCCCCTTTCTTGAATAACTCTAGGGTCTCTTGTAGCCCTTCTGCTTCGATTTCACTGTCGCTATCGCGATCACCCCCTACAAGGTGATCATCGTCATCAATTCTGCCTGAGCGGATAGCACGTTGTACTGTTCTGGTACTGGTCTCGGGAAGTACTGAATCTGCAACGGACGTTGACGTCTTAGGATCGATCGGAGTACCATAGGCTGATGTTATGCGGTTGGCTTTGAAGCACGATACTAAGAATTTAGAATGGCTGACTGGCGTTGGTGCCTCAAGGGCCGATTCCTGATCAGAATTAAGTGAGTCGAGACTACCGGGATGAGCCGGATACTTACACTCTCTTCGTGCGGTGAATGATCTATCATGGCTCTCGCCACGTCTTGACCGATGATGTTGCGTTTATTATAGTACTCCATAGCTATCTCTTGCTGGTGTTGTGCAAAGTCTAAGTCATACTGATTCTCAAGCTCAGCCTCTCCATTGTCTTCTTCACTGTCTAGAAGTCCTTCTGCAGATGCCTCATCGCCGTCGCTATTGTCAGAGCAAGGGATTGGATTATCCTCTGGTTCTGATTCGTCATCAGAGTCTTTCGTGAATGGACTGAAAGGAGTGGGTCGACTGGAGGTAGTTGAGACGTCAACTGCGGGCATGCGTTCAATAACGTTGAATTTGACGGGGTTAGCGTCGGGAAGAAATGGTTGTAGGAGTGTAGGACGTTTTCCGGCACGTAACCTCGCTGCTGTGACATCGTTCCACTCAGGCTTATTGATATTGGAACCGGAATCCTGAGGTTCTACAAAGGTGACAGTTTTTTTGCGCTCTCTAGTGTCCGTTCTCGTTTGTGGATTTTCTTGCTTTGCTGTATCTCCTTCTTTTATGAAAGAATCGGATTCTTTCCTAGAGAACCCCATATTGCGCATGAGTGCCCTCCCCATTTTCTTCTGGAGCTCCGTTGCCTGTTGCCGTCTGGCCTGTTCGTTTACGGCTTCTACCTTACGCTTTCGCAGAAGTTCTTCTCTCTCTTCTCTCTCAGCTTTCTTTTGACGCGCTTCCTCTTGATGTTCTTCCTCTTCTAACTCGTTCAGAATTCGATCACGATGTTGGCGTAGTTTTTCTCTTGCGACGGTGGGGAGGGATGAGAGACGAATTAAGGGAACATCTTGAATCATAGGCTCTTGTTGCCGATTGCTTCCTTCAGTTTGAGGAAGTGACTCAGAAATGTCGATGATGGGAAGTCCATCTTCATTCACAAGCTGAATATGGGTCTGGAGTGAAGTGTGTGCGGACTTCCAGAAAAGCGTACCTCACCCCTCTTATCCCTGAGACATTCGTAGTCTTTTATTGCCTCGTCACCGATCAGTTCGCTCAACTTTGATGATAATTTTTCGATCATTTCATGGGTAATATGCCCATCTCCTGCGGTTTCGGGAGTAATCGTATTCATTAGAGCGTGAAAAGCTGATAAAATTCATTCAACACTGAGTTTTTTGGTAAAATAAATTCTTGACTTACTCTTTTGATCGCCTGGGCTTAACTCTGAGTCGACCCTTGCCTTGTGGACATCGAACGTTTGACTGAGGCTTGCAAGGATCATGTTTGGTTCCAAGAACGATACCAAGCAACCCCATCACGGGATGTGATACACTGTTTCTTTGCTCATTCTATACCTTATTGTGATCGTCGAGAGACTTTGCTTGAAGCGTTGGTTTTGTGAAATCTTCAAAATAGATATATAGTGTTGGATCATCACTATGGCCTTCTCGGGCTTCGCACCAAATGGATTGCTTGGATCTAGTTCCTCTCTCCAGACAGACTCCGGACTAACAACTGCAATCAACTACACCAACGAAAAACATGGAGGAACATCTCAAATTGATAATAACAAAATTGGTAAGCGCCAGCTTTTGGAAGGTTAGTGGGACCTGGAGCTCATTGGGTAGATGCTGCGTCCTTCACTTTAACGAGCCTACTCTCAAAGGCGAAGAGACATAAGGAAGATTCAAACTCGCGAATAGTTAACTCTGAAGACACAAATCCACAGAGCGTCAACACTAGAGACTCAACGTCAAGTCCTGATCTAACCTTCGTTCATGGAGAGCAGGGAACAGGTAATTATAAATTCAACTGCTTTGAACATTATCTGAGGGCAACAACAGCACTTTCACCGTCAAGTTCAACATCCTTACATTCTCATTCTCCTGTTCTTGACGATGATGAAAGGTCGTCCTGGACTGTAAAGTCTTCTAACTGTGTTCAAGCGACTACATTCAACGGGAGCGTGATATCTCTGAAAAGGAGAAGACGCTCTGCGAAGCTGGTTGTGTGTTAGTTCGAAGATGCTGAAATGTCCTTATTGATGAGCGTTTTATAGACTCCATTCACAAGCACAGCGGAAATCACGACTTCTCCTTTTTCCAACCTCCTCGGTACACCAGTACACCGACTCCTTAATGATATATCAACGAACATGATAAAAAATTTACAGAAGTACGTGGCGCGGCCGTTTGTTCAAAACTTGGCATCTAAAATTCGATTCCAGTGTCCAGTCCCGGCCGTCTGATAGCTTTGCCACAAATTCCATCGAGGATACACTCTGGGTAGACCGGTATCGCCCAACCTGTTTTACAGATCTTATAGGAAATGATCGTGTTGCACGTGAAACCATGATTTGGGTAAAACAATGGGATTACTGTGTGTTTGGAAAAGCGAAAGGCAAAAAGCGGCAGCGAAATGTTGATGAGAATGTCGATGACGAGTATCAACGACCGCACGAGAAGGTGAGGTACAGGTGGTGTATATCTAAGTTTGCTAACAGCTCACAGATTTTGCTTCTGTCGGGACCCCCAGGCTTGGGTAAGACTACCCTTGCTCATGTTGTAGCACGCCACGCTGGTTACGATATTATGGAAATCAATGCTAGGTACATACTCACTACAATCCAGTTGGTACGCCAACAATTTAATCCTGTATAGCGATGCTCGAGCAGGTAATGTAGTGAACGATCGAATACGTCCTACTCTCGAATCAGGTTCCCTGGTGAATAGTACAAAGCCTGTCCTTGTAGTAATCGACGAGATTGATGGTGTAACAGGGGCTGGTGAAAACGTAAGTAATTGTTATGCATGATTGATTACTCTGCCCATAACTAGCTCTTAGACAAGCTCTTTCGTGAACAGTCTTGTCCAACTGACCTTAAGCAAATTGCGAAAGAAGAGTGTGTAGCCATGAATTTCCGATGTCTTCGTTGATTGATCGATGCCTTAGAACGAGGTAGTCATAAACAGCAACTGAGTACTTCAAGGCCCCTTCTCCGTCCAATTATCTGCATCTGCAATGACATTAATGCTTCATCATTGTCTAAGTTGAGGCCACATGCCTATCAAGTTCGATTTACACGTCCAGCAGACTTTCATACCGTCAGGCGCCTGCAAGAGATATGTGACAATGAAGGTCTCAAAGCTGAGACGAGGGCCCTAGGTACACTTGTGGCGATTGCGAAGGGCGACCTCCGCGGCTGCATTAATACATTACAGGTCAATATTGGGCATCTTTTACTTGACATGCGTCCTAAATGCTGCCATCCATAGTTTGTCAAGTCACGCCGAGAAGACGTTACAGAGATTGTCATTCGCGAAGCCACTGTTGGGATGAAAGAGGATGATACCACGATTGTAGCTGTTTTAAATAGCATCTTCAGTCCATTGTCAAAAAAGCGAGTCAAGGAGTTGGGTATGACGGAGGAACAAGAATCTAGATACGTGAACCGGCTTAGCCACGAGATTGAAAGTAGCGGTAAAGATGGGGCCATTGCAAACGGTGAGCGACCTCAGCGAACCTACGTTTTGGTGACTCTTTCTAATGGACAATAGGGTGTTTTGAGCATTACGCCACGCTTCGACAACATGATGCCAATTTTTCCCGTCACGAGAAAGTAACTGAATGGTTAATTACCTACGACGCACTATCTTCATCAATGTTTGCTGATGGTGACTTCGCCCTTCTTCCATATTTGCCTTTCATGCTTGTTCCGTTCTATCCACTATTCCAAACTCGAAACTCCGAGCGGATAGAGCGCAATTACTCAGATTGGGAGGTCAGTAATTTCAAGCTCAGTGTGTCATATTCTAAATTATTGCTCAAAGTATCATCAACTCACTAAGTCAAACGAGGGGATTTACGACTCTTTTGCCCGTTGTCTCCGAAATGCCACAAATCGTCAAGGAGGGGTCTACAGACACCTCGTCAGTGCCCCAATACTACAACTTGAGTTCACGCCATTTATCAATCGGATAATATCACCGCCGCTTAGACCTGTCAGCGACAGCTTTCTTCCTGCCAAGTTTTCCGCCACTGATGTGTCAAAATAGGCAAATAGCCAGGTGATTCGGGCTGAAGAGCGTCGGTTATTGGCTCGGCTCGTGGAGATCATGGCGGCTTTAGAACTACGGTTCATACCAGATAGAGGAGAGGATGGACAACTGTCCTATGGCCTTGACCCGTAAGTCCGTGCTCGATGGACTGGTCGTGAGCACGACTTTCTGACTAATTTTTTACGTAGTCCCATTGATGTATTCATCACTTATGATGGAAAGAGAGCAAGCGACATCGCAGCGTCGCGATACGCTGTTCGTCATCTTATCGCTGTAGAAGTGAGTGTCACGAGCCTGGGCCATCCAATCGTCGAAATATAACTTTCTAGGTCAACGCCAAATTAGCGGCTCGCGATGTTGAGGGCATTGAAAAAGGAAAAAGCAGCAATCGCCATGTGTCTGGACAGATGCAACGGTATGCGTTCCGTCAATATCCACGTGTTTGGAGTTTCTGATGTGACCTGAAGTGATGGGACTCATAAGTCGACTGAGGTGGATATATCTGAACCTGCACCAAAGCGGCAAAAAACGAATCCATCTGATACCAGTGAGAAGGTAAGGGATTAGGCTTCCAGCTCCCGTGTGAAATTGAGATTTGTCTACTAGATGCCGACGGATTTCTTTGGTCGTCCTATTGCGGTTAAACCGACATGGACAACCAACTCAAACTCGGCTGCCAAAAAACCAATGAAGGAAGCCTATCGTGTATCATACAAGTTCAATGAGGGCAATTCAGCAGCCGTTCGTAAGCCTGTGAAACTCAATAATTTTTTGTGACAACGGAAAGTATCATTACAGCTATTTTTGATATTCAATTGTATTCTTTGAATTATGCTCAGCGAGGATTGTTAAATTTCTTGGAAACCTATTTCCTGAATAAAGGAGCCGACGTTTCCTAGGTTTATGTCCAAAATAGTTAAGAAGATGACCCTGACGGTGTTGAATCCACAATCAGGCCATAACTTGAAACCCACATCTGACGACGATCCATCGGGAAGCTGCACTTCATCTGTTAGCATAAAATTTACCAAGTGTTCACAGGAGACCAGACCAAATAACGCACCGCGTGCCACCCAATGAAGGAAGATGACCCGCTGTTATAGACCATCCGCGCACCGGGAAGTTGGATCGATTACACCCTTGTGTTCAACCTCTCTAGTTTCCGTGTCTTTCAAGGACCCTCTAGCGACTCGAAGCTTTCAAGGGTTCTGGCCCCATTTCCATCGGATGGTTTTTCAATGACACTCGAGACATCTCGATCCTATTTTGAGGCCTCGGTCGCGCGAGAGCCACAAAAGGCACTCAAAGTTCTAAATGCTATTAGACGTGAAGAAGTTGAAAGAAGCTTAATTCTCTTTACTTACCGCATCCACCTACGGAGCATAATGCTTCGGACTCCATTATCTCGTTTATTTTTTATTAACGTTTCAACTTGTTCTGCGGCCCGCTCGGCTGGAACAGGTGAAATCCATGGACTTTGGGCAAAGGTTTTCGAGACGGGTCTAAATTTGGACGACTGAACTGGGTATATAAGACTGCACAGATGGGCTGAATTTCCTCAGCTCGCTTTCTTCTCTTCCAACCTCTCTTCACATTTACACCTCTGACCTTTAGAATCGATTCACCATGTTCTCCCGTGTCTTCATCGCTACCCTCGTCGCTCTTCCCATGATCGCCTCGGTGAGTGACTCGATGCACATCCTGATGCACCCTTATTTATGTACCCCTCCTTCATAGGCCACCCCTGCTCCTCACCACCCTGATGGTGGCAACTGCAACGTCGGCGAGCTCCACTGCTGTAGGAAATCGCCATTTCCCTGGGTGCTCTGGATCAACTAATTTTGTTTTCTCAGGTCAACATACTTCCAACATTGGCAACACTGGAGCCAGTGCTGGTGGTCTCCTTGGTGTTCCTATCAACCTTCTCCCACAAATCGGCCTGGATTGCGACCCCATCTCCGTCCTCGGTGTTTCGGGCAATAACTGTGCTGCTCAGCCCGTCTGCTGCCAAGAGACAGCTTTTGTACGTGTCCTCCTCTTCATTTTCCAGTATTTAATTCTGAAATATCCACTTTAGTCTGGCTTCTTAAACCTCCTCAACTGTGCTCCCATCAATGTCAACCTTTAAAGGATGGGTTTTTGGGTATATATATGCGCTTTATATCTTCAGGATCGCTTTGTAGATTTTTTGCAGAGGTCTCCTGTTGATTGCGTTTTCTTGCACCTGCTCTCGTTTGTTCTGGACTTGGACTGTTCAATATATGTCGTATGCTCTCACTGTTTAGCACTCAGGTTCCTGTCACAACCAGTGGCCATGTAAGGAATGAGTTGTACCGTGCCACTACCGTTGCCCTGGCATGGATAATGATAACCTCAGTTTTCCAACTCCGGATGGAAGCAAATATCCCACCAAGTATCTGACTGAATAAATCCATACTAGAATTATTCACTGGGCTCGGAATAAATACAACAGCATATTTATTTATTTAATCACATTGTGAACAACCGGCTCAACATAATGATGCGAATCCAAAAAAGAGGGGTGGGTATCAAGGATATATATAATAAAGTTTACAATACGTAACGGAAGTCGCGGTTCTGAATGTCAGTGATATCGAGGAATGCCTAACGATCACCAAGTGAGCAATGGCATCCAGTAGCATCACAAACTTACCTTATCAACCTTCTTCTGGACCGAGTCTCCTCTCTCATCAGTTAAGGTAAGATAAACATGGTCGTAGCTGTCATCACGGCTTTCTTTTTTCCTCATCTCGTTCTGCCAGGAGAGATATGACCGTAATGCAATGAACATGACAACGCAGACGCCGAATATCACTGTGATAGTAACCCAAGGGACACGATTCCTGTAGAACACAAGAACATGAACATCTAGAAAAAAGTAGATTCAAAACAAGCTTCAAAAATCACCTGGGTTGGTATTTCTTCTTCCACATGAATGGTCCAGCAGCGTTACCTATGCCGTAAGCAATGAGTAGAATTGCATTGACAGTTGTTTCTTGTGAACACGACGTCAAATTCAAGTCAAGACATCTGTGATGCGACCCACTCTTCGTGTGACCTGCAACAAGTGATCCAGTCCATCCCAAGACAACTACGAAGGGAGAGATAGCGGCGACTAAACAAGGGTATTTGAATGCTTGAACACTCATCAAGGCAGTACAACGCACTCGTAAGCCAATATGAGAACAGTAGACCGATCTTCTTATGTTGAGGGAGTGCATTCAGGAGAATTGCTCCCAGGATAGCCGGAATAAACATCATTGCCCCCGCATATCCTCTACCAATTTTTCGATATGAACCAAGGTAAACTGCGATCAAGATGAAAAGGACTGTCATGTCATTGATCGACAAGATGGGAAACAGAGAAATGGTCAGTAACCACTTGCCAAACGTTAGACAAGACATACTCTCAATGACACCGTCAACACAGCCAATTAAAGTTGTTTGGATCGGCGTAAACCCAAACTGAGAAATAAGGATCAAACGCTGATTAGTAAGCTGATTTAAATTTAGTGGCTTGTTCGTGCGGGTGATCAAAATATTTGACATACAGAGTTAAAGACATTGCTGAAAAGATAGGGGTAAATGAAGATTAGAATATTTGGAAGAATCCTACAACCTGAAGGTGAACCCACAACGTACAGAAGAGCTCCGAGAACAGCAATTAACCAGGTCTTGGGGTCCGTGAACGCTTCAATGAACCTAATGATCAAATGACATTAGTACCAATGATGATGATACATCCATATGGGCGACTACTCGGGTGATTCAGTTCAAAAACTCACTGTTCACGCTTCCATTTTTTATTCTCCACACCAGTTTGATTGACTATAATACGTTGAACAACTTGCACACGCTCCTCTGGAGTTAGAAACCGAGCATTGGCAGGACTATCTGGGAAAAAGAACCTGAGAAACACACGTGCGTACGATCGATAGATTGTCATCAATTGTCTTATTAAATCATAGAGAGTGTAGAGCGCTTACCAAAATGATACTGCCGTTACGAGAGTAATGAGGCCAGTGATAATCATGAGCCTGTAACATATGATCAAAGTGAAGATTCATGGGGTGTGGTCGACGTTGTAACGCACCATTGCCAGGGCATGAATTTATGAGTCTATTGGCAATCGAAATGAATGGTTGAGAAAGAAGACCAAGTGATATCGACGGACCTCAGTATGAAGCACCCCGAAACCTACAAAACCAAGGAAGATAATAGCAATTCCATTCATGAGGACTAGAGCTACGGTTGGGCAAGAAATGTTCGCAAAGATAACTGGACCACTCACACCAATACCCAACCCTCTTTGTTTGCTCTTCTCGTGTATAGAACATTGAAGTTACTATCATAAATCCGGGTGTAATGGCACCTGTGATCATGTGGGCAAAATGACGAAACAGTTATTCTTTTCATACCTTCACAGATCCCGAGGATGAACCGAACAGCAAATAGAGCACCAAAAGATTTGCATGCTGCATGTGCCAATAGAGCAACCGCCCATACAAAGATATTGATGCTGGGGACAAAGTTGAGTTATAACCACTGAACGGTAACGTTTCATACCTCATCCACTTGCCAACCGGTAGTTTCTGGAGAGCAAGACTCTGGGGATACTTTTCTCGTGGGTGATGTATAATGGTTCAATAACGAAGGAGGATTGAGCCTACCTCAAATGCAATATAGCTCAGGTAGAAAATTGTCCCAAGCCAGTTGAATTGGTTTTGGTCAAGATGTGCCCCTTGCCTGATACACGATGAGCACTGTGTGAAGGATTATGGAGTTGCATACAGACAATATTCCCAGAACTGATGACTGAGCCAACGTTGTCTTATCGGCGAAAGTCATCCTGTGCCACATTCAGAATGGTTCGTGGATGACACGAAATACACCCACAAATACATAACTGGGGGACATGAGGTTAGTCAAATGTAGATCCCCAAATCGCAGGAACATAGGCATACTGCACATTAAGGGCATCAAATGTCTGTCAAGTTTCCGCCTGTGAAAGTCATGGTTCAAGTGCGTCGAGAAGTATGATAAATGCTTACTTCAACCTTGCAGTAGCCTCAGGGCTTAACGGTATGTCACTGTTCGCATTGGCAGTAAGCTTCGCAGCAACGTCGACGTCATCCACGAAAGCAACGTGTTCGTGTGTAATTGGAGACTTTTCAGAGGGTACACTGTGTAGGCTCATGAAGGGCAGGGAGGAAGGAGCGTGAAAGAAAGATGGGTCCGAGTTAAAATGAGCGTAAGGACGGTGGATTTACCGTAAGGGGCAAGGAGCGTTAAGAAAGCGGCTGTGGGTTCATTGAGTAACTGCCGCGGTGTCTTCCCAGCATCACGCCCTAGCTCTCACACCGAGTAAAGTCATCAAAACATATTTCTGAGTACTTTACGTCATCTGCGTGCGACCCTGACGACCAGTCCAATTCCGAGGAATGACCACACACACACAAGAGTGGGTTCTCAAGCCTGAGTCAGAGTATCGGTTTGAGCTCGATCCAGATACAACGTTGGCAATCAAGGTGCGTGGTTCAACCATCCTCGCCAACCCTCGGCATTGACGACAAGTTCATGTAGCTGGTGAGAGGTAAAGCCGAGATCTTTGGTGCTGAGCTTGTTGTAGGAAAAAACTATCTTTTTGGAGTGGAATGTAAGGCGGCGGTCTTCACATGGCGAGGTTGTACCATCGAGATGAGTCACGAGGTTCTCTAGGGCCTCACACCCCAGAATGTTAGATTAACGTATTCACTGTCAACACGTTACAGGCCAGCCTTCTACAGAGTATATCTCAGAAGATACGCCCATGCAAACTTATGGAAATCTTCACGTTGTGCTCGAGAAAATGCGTGTCCGATCGCTATTTACCCTCTCTGGATCATCACTGGCACCTGGTGAATCACAGACCAACGACAAGCCTTCAGATCCACCTCGAGTACTGGTGATTGGTCCAGCAAATTCTGGAAAAACAGTGTTGTGTAAAATTTTGGTTAACTACTGTGTTCGTATGGGTCAAGGATGGTCACCTGTATTGGTAAATCTAGATCCCAATGATGTACGTATACATAACTAGCGATGAACATTTCAGACGACTAACGTAACCACAGGGGGGCTGGGCAGCTCCAGGTGCACTATCTGCTGCAGCTATACGCGACCCAATACATACATACTCTGCGGCAACTTCCCTTGGATCTGCAGCAACAACCGCACCGATGTCTTTGGCATCAAACACTCACTTTCCCCTCGTGTATTGGTATGGCCATGCAGATCCAAAACGAAATCCAAAATTGATGGAACGGTTGATTCGTAACATCGGAGAGAACACAGAAGAACGTTTTGACCAAAAACCAGAAAGTGCGTGCTGACACTATGTCCTTCTCTTTCTAATCACTGTCCATCAGACAAAGCTTCAGGCTGTATTATTGATACCCCTGCTCTGCTTTCATCTGGCCCTGCGGCGATTAGTGAGGTCAGGTTGCGGTTGATCAAAGCCTGTGTTGATGCCTTTAGGAGTGAGTTCTAGTCATGATATGTGTTTTTATTCTGATTATCTATGCCTCTGTAGTAAATATCATCCTTGTAGTTGGACAGGAAAAACTCAGCGCAGAAATGAAGAAGCACTACAGCAAACAGCTCACGGTCATCAAGGTCCCAAAGTCTGGGGGAGTAAGTCCTTCAGGGTATCCTGATTCAGCTCGTCGTGATATCAATGTTACCAAGGTTGTAGATCTGGACAATTCGTTCCGCGAGCGACTCCACAGTCATCAAATTCGTACCTACATGTACGGAACCAACATCCGGCCACCACTTGGCATTCCGACTGATTCGATATCCGTTGCCGGCGAACCCAACAATGACCTTATTTTGTCTCCTGCTTCCACGACTGTCAATCTTGACGAGTTATCCATCTTCCGAATCGGAACTGGTGAGTGCCAAATATTTCTGTTCCACCCAAACACTTACTGAGCATGACTGCTTCTCTTTTGCTCATTGGCCTCAATATAGAAACAATGGCTCCGGTATCTGCATTGCCCATTGGCGCCAAACGCATCGTGTCAGAAATGCAACCTATTTCCGTTGATGCCAGTGTTCCTGGCTCAGGATTACTGAACAGGGTTCTAGCAATCATGGCACCATTCAATCCTGATGAGAGCGAGAGATATGACGAAGAAATATTGGATCTCACGGTCAAGGGCTTTGTGGTTGTGTGAGTCTATTTCTATCTTGAACCTGGACCTTCTAATTGATCTCTCATTATAGGACAGGCCTTGATCTAAAAACGAAGCAACTAACCATATTGAAACCTAATAGGGATCCTATAGTGGGAAAAACCGCGATTGTTGGATCATTCGATTGGTTGGATGATTGATAGTGACTTCTTTCAAGTATTTTTGCATGTGTGGTATCATCACACATTGAGAAGTTGTTGTGGGTTCTACATGCTTGGGAATAGTGGCTACATTTTAAGAGATAAATGATAGTTTAAAACCTACACTAATTTTAGTACTTCATCAAGTAATTATAATTATTAACCAGTTAGATTATCAGTATTTAGTAACAAGGTTTTCATTTTAGGTCTTTAGTTGCTAGCTATCACAAACTTCATTTGGCCATAACTCTATAAATACTTGCACAATTTTGACAGTCTTAGATGTATCTGAAAGCCCTTAAGAAGACCTTTCAAATAATGTGCAAAATGTGCTAAAGCAATCAGTACTAATTGAGATATCAAGTGATCAGTGCTGGACACTGATCTGTTGATATCTTGGGAACTGCTGAATGCAGACATTTGCTTCTATATACATATGAAAGCTCTTTTTAATATGCTTCTAACAACCATAAATAGACCCTGAGACAATAAGATCCTATAGAGATACAAGAACCTCAATGTTTAACATAACACTGATCTATTACCCATAGATATTCATTAGTCCTTGAATAGAACAAAGGACTGCTTCTCTATGGTTAGGTTATCTCTATTTCAGACATAAAAGGACCACCATATATAGAATAATAGGCAGTAGACATATGATACTTTGTCCAGGTACATAGGCTATCTCACTCATATATATAAGGCTCTCTAGTCTAAGAATTAGACCTTAGACTTAACAACATCTTTTCATAAGGATTTCAGTTGCAGTTGAGTAACCTTAACCTTAATCCCACTCTAAGTCAGAGTTGACAAAGAGAACTTATTAGAGTCCTCACTAAATTGTGTATGCTACTTATACATGTTTAATTATTTGTCCTTATTTACTGATCTGAAGGTATTACATAATTAAAAGAAAAAGAAAATAAATATTGACTTAGAGGGAATTGGGCGATTCATGACACTTTTGTTGCTTAAAACTACTCTACTTTCTTGAGCTTTTAAAGATACAACTTCATCTATTACAACTAGTAAGTAATGTCGAAGTATGATATATTTCTCATCTTGTTATCTCTATTTTATCTATGTCATTGCTAAATATACTCTTCATTATTATGACAATAGCCCTAGACATTTACCTAGTTACTTCCATCTCTGCATAGTTACAAGTTTGGTATTTAAAGTCCTTGTTAACATACTCTAAAATTAACCTTTTATTCTTGATCCTAGATATATCCTCTATTCATAGTACCAATTATTGTTACTAATCTTTTATTCTCAATCTTAGTGATTGTATCACAAATGGTCACTTACTGAGTTTGTGATTGAAGAGTTCTTTGATTCTCAAGCAAGGTAGAATAATCAACAAAAGATGTTGTTAAGTCTGAGGTCTAATCCTCAGACTATGAAGCCTTATATACAGGAAATGATGGTCTGTGTACCTAGACAGAGCATCACATGTTCTACTGCCTATTATTCTACATATGGCAGTCCTTTTGTGTCTAAAATAGCAATAACTTAACCATAAAAGGGGCTGTTCTTGTTTGTGTTCAAGGATTGATGTGTATCTATGGGTAATAGATCAGTGTCATGCCAAACCTTGAGGTCCTTGTATCTCCACAGAATCTTATTGCCCTAAGGTCTATTTATGATCGTCAGAAGCATATTGAAGAGAGCTTCCATGTGCATATGGAAGTGAATGTCTGTGTTTGGTGGTTCCCAAGATATCTGCTGATCAGTGTCCAGCACTGATTAACTGATATCTCAATGAGTACTGATTACTTTGACACATTTTGGGCATCGTTGGAAAGGTCTTTATAAGGGCTTTCAGATGCATTTTAGACCGTGTGAATCGTGCAAGTATCTATGGAGTTATGGCTGAATGAAGTTTATGACAAATTGTAATAAACTATTTTATCTCTGTAAATCTTAGGTTAGCTGTATACTTTTTTCTAGAGGTTATGGGCCCTCTTAGCATCTATACTCGGGATTTTTTTTCTGAAACCCTTTGTTTTTCTAAGCTGAATAGTAGTAATTACCATATTTGGTCCAGTAACATAAAGACAGTATTACAGGCACACCTTTTCTTATTATGAATTATAACACAAAGACTTTTTCTTTTCTCTTTTCTTTTCTATTTTTACTTTCTATTTTTAGAATGGACTTACATAATTAGAAAAGTCACATGATATGTCACATTGATGTCACATGATCACCATGGGAAGGTAGTGCACAGACCAAGTAGAATAGGTATAAGTAGTGTACTCAAATCCAGCAGGGACTCTAATGAGTTCTTTTTGTCTACTCTGACTTAGAGTTGGGAACCACCTATCTGAGCCATTCAGGTAACTGTTCCTTACATCTCTGGCTCTTTGTTAAAGGGCTAGAAATTTGTTCTTTAAAATCCAGTATGAATCCTTTTATTGACAGTTCTACTTAGAAACCAGTACTTGTTACATCAGCAATCTACAAGGCATGGATTGCTGAGAAGAAGGAATATCTAGAATAGCTACAGTGTTATGAATCACCCATTCTCTCTAAGTCAATATTTATTTTCTTTTTCTTTTCTTTTATTTATCAGACATGCAAGAACTTATTACCAAATTGGGAATAGTGACTCAATAGGGAAACATGAGAGAAATATAACATGTACAAATAATTAAATTGTATAAGTAGTATAGAACAACTAGTAGAAACTCTAATGAGTTTTCTTTGTTAACTCTAACTTAGAGTGTGGTTGAGGTTAAGGTTACTCAACCTAAGCTGAAGTCATTATATATGATGTCATGCTAGACAATTGTTTTTGGTGATATAAGTGACATTCAGAACATAATAATTATAATATACAACTCTCAAAAGAGAATCAGCTTTCTAGACATAATCACTAGAAGTCTGGTCATGTACTCATGAACACTATCTGGGTAGCAGAGTGGTGGTTGTGATCACCACTATCAGTACCTTATAAAGTTTTCCAGATAGTTTTATTATATCATATCTATAAGACAGACTCCCCTTAAAAGTATTCTTGAGAGTGAACTTGACCTTAGAAGCATTTTCCTTGATAATGACATTATCCAGTAGCTGATTCTTAGTTTATAATAGGAACACTATCAAAGGCTGCACATTGGTCCTGATTGGCAATCCAAATATAGAAGAACAAGATAAGAATACACCAAAGGTCATTGGGAAGTGATAAAAGAAAAAAGAATTTAAGAGATGTGAACAGGAAACAGGAAAGAGTATTATAAAACAGTAGGCAAGCTAGACAATCCATGGTGGCGGATTATTTTATTTCTTTTTCTTTTCTAATAATTATGTAATATTAAATATGCATGGGATATCATGACTCAAAAAGGGATACACGGGATAAAATAGTTAGGCAAATACTTGTAAATACATATTCGTGTATAAGTAGCCGAGCCAATTAGTGAGAACTCTAACAAGTTCTCTTTGTCAAACTCTGACTTAGAGTGTGAGTGAGGTTAAAGTTACCCAACTAAGACTTCAATCGTTACACTAGAACTCGTTTTCATATTCCAGACACTGATTGTCTCGATCCTTGTCACTCTTACTCTCATCACTCTCTCTCAGTGTGCAGTCGCCTCAGACCAATCCCAAATTCCCTATAGCTGTGTAAGGATCTCAGTTGCGGTTGGGTAACCTTAACCTCAATCCTACTCTTTATCTGAGTTTGACAAAGAGAACTCGTTAGAGTCCTTGCTAGATTGTGTACACTACTTATACATGTCCGATTATTTGTCCTTGTTTACTGATCCAACTATATTACATAATTAAAAGAAAAGAAAAAGAAAAAGAAAATAAATATTGACTTAGAGACAGAAGGCGATTCATGACACCACCCTCCTCTCAAGGGTCCTCGTCCCGAGGACTTTTTCATAGTTCGTTGTATGGGTCTCTTAGGTCTCCCATATCTTGATTTTCATCTTCTAGCTCCTCTAAATATTTTCTATCTTCTTCAATCCTTCGTCGAGTCCCATTCCTCTATCTTCCCTCCCTTGTATTCTTCCTTTTCTTCCATCCTTTTCAAGAATGGATTTCTACTATACCTAGAGAACGGATTTTTCTTCCACTGTCTCCAATTTTCCTCCATTTGTCTCCAATATTCCCTGTCATACTTCTTGTTGCCCCATCCATAGAGCAATTTCGCCATATATCTTCCTGGCAATTCCCTGCTGAACACCCCCTTTTCTTCATTTGCTTCTTGCCATCTCACTTCTTCCTCTTCTTCTCTGCAATATTCTCTTTCAAATTCTTCTACTAATTCCATCGTATTTCTCAGATTCTCCTTACTTTCCCATGTGTCCTCTTCTGCCGTGCATCCCTTCCATCGTACCAAGTATTTATCCATGCCCCGTGCCTTTTTCTTGTTTATAATTTTCTCCACTTCCCACTCTTCTTCTCCTTCAATTACCACTGGTTGTGGCGTTTCTTTTCTATCACAAATGGTTACTTACTAGTTTGTGATTTGCAAGAGTGGTCTTCAAAAGGCTCAAAAATGCAAAGTAGTTTAGCAACAAAAGATGTTGTTAAGTCTGAGGTCTAATCCTCAGAC
>Ga0154005_100124_pt1 | contig 42519 bp, 42 predicted proteins | sample TSFL089MetaG_FD_104698 | JGI IMG/M metagenome (GOLD analysis project Ga0154005, IMG submission 104698) | Attine ant fungus gardens microbial communities from Florida, USA - TSFL089 MetaG | ecosystem: Host-associated > Fungi > Mycelium > Unclassified | place: USA: Florida, Lake Talquin State...
GGATGTGTCAGCGAATCTGGAACACACGACCAATTACTATCGAAACGAGGCGACTATTATGAATATGTTCAACTGCAAGCTCTGAGTAGAAACGATTGAATGAAATCCGGGAAGATTAGATAGCAGTTTCGTTTTATGCATGATCTGGAGGTTGTTATTGTATCACTGTACATGACGCATACGGCATTTATGATATAGACATGCATGACCAGCAAGGCAACAGAGGTAGCTGTGGGATACATATGGGGGAGAATTCACAATGGCCCGTGTAACGATGCCCCCACTCAAGACTGTCGCTTTCAGTTCTCACGGGGGGTCAGACCACGTGGCCAGCACACCTCGACAAATCTCCTCCCAGTCCCGCTCCTCCAACAAAATGTCCGTCCTTCTTGCTCCAAATCGTAGTCTTGGCTTCAGGCGTATGTTTTTTTTATTGTTTTCATACTGTGCCTCTCATCTTGGTACCAGGCCCTCTCACCCAGGTCGTCAAGCGCTCCCTGACAATTACAAACCAAAATTCACTGCCAGTCGCCTTCAAAGTCAAGACTACTGCTCCAAAGGTGACACTAACAGCAATTGTTGTCTGGGTATACTTTTTCTGAGCACATTCAATACAGTTGTACTGTGTGCGGCCGAATTCTGGCCGGGTCGAGCCAGGCGAGAGCGTCGAAGTTTCTGGTAAGAGAGTGGCGGCGGTATCATCCATCATACTCAACTCCTTTTTGTTGTTCTAAGTTATGCTCCAGCCCCTCAAAGAAGAACCTCCACCGAACTCGAAATGCAAGGACAAGTTCCTCGTTCAGAGTACGTTCATCACACCCGACAAGGAGACGATGGCTTTGCATGATCTTGCAAGTGTCAAAATTTGATTTGATTTCTCCTTTTTCTAAATACGCTTTCTTAGTGGCTGGGTCCTGATATGGGGGAAGAAGGCGTTGTTCACCAGCAAAAGCTAAGAGTGTTATACCTGCCGGCGGAGGAAGGTCCATTAGAAGAGGAGGATGAAACCGTCCCTGTGAACCCACCGGTGGCCCCTGAAGCTGTACGTCTATCACTTTGTCATACTTTGAGCCCTTCCTTGATGCTTACTCTTTCATAGCATCCATCCTACGAGACAACAAAGCCACCCAGCTTCAGTACTAATGGTCACTCATACCCTGCCATTTCGGAGTTAACACATCCCGTTCCTATCGCCGTCAATGAGTCTCAGGTCTATCCCCAACCTCGGGCGCCCTCTCCATCCGTTATCCCGCAGGTCGTTGAGGATCACTTTTCGCAAGATTACTCTAATGAATATCCTGACGAGAGCCTCAATGCCCCGCCCGTTCCATCACAATCTCATCCGAAATCGCGGCAAGTTCCCATTCTCGACTCTTCTATTAATCAACCACCATCTCCTGGAGCATACCACCAGCCGCTTCGCGACGAACACGAGGGATCCGCACTTCTGTCAAGTCATGCACCACCGCCATCTACCATTGAAACTGTTTACGTTGAAAACCCCTTGAATGAAGAGCTTCTTGCCAAGTACAAAGAGGCACAGGCAGAGATCGAGAGGCTGCGTCATGAAATAACCGCCACATCTATTGCTCCTACATCCGAACTTCGTAGCAGACGCAATCGGACCATCTCTGATGCTGCAAGCACTGTTGAGACTGATACTGTTATTGATGATCAGCACTATCATCCAGATGGTGTTCCTCTACAGGTCGTCCTTATCATTGCTCTGGGGGTGTTTATCATGACGTATCTTTTCTTCTGATAATGTGACTTTGGTAGCTTAATCGTGATGCGTAGTTTATCGTCTTACCGTATTTTTTCTCTTTCCTGTTGCATATACTCTTCTCGTGTACTTGAGCGTCTGCCTTACGCTCGTTCATGATCATGTCAAACCAAAGTTGTTATCCTATTTATGATGGTGCTTTTAACTTTATCTTGGTGTAACCTCTAAGCACTTGTATAGGCAGTTATCCATACTGGAAACTATATTTCAATCTCGAACATTCTGGAGTAACTGGTTTTTTATGCCCTCGGCTAAAAGCTGGTGAACACGTTGCGTCGGATGACCGCTATCTGTAAGCATCAGGTACAGTATGAGTATCAGCTGGACGATGATCCGGATTTGGTGAGAAACTTACTGTACCAAAAATAACCGGTAGGATCAATGCAAGTACAAAATCTTCGTTGGCGTATCAGCCGAGAACATTCTTTGGTATGCATTACTTACCCGGTGACATTGGTAAAACCGAACTCGGCAGGATTATCGAGTACAGTATTAAACCAAGCATGAGCATCAAAACTCATGACAACGTTGTCTGAACAAAAGATTTTCTACACGGCTATAATAGTGAGATCGGTTGGCTGACCTGGATATGATTCAGCAAATCGGATTATATGGCTAGCTAATACGCTGTTGAAGAGATTGATGTGATCCTTGAGTTGTCCTGGATTACCAAGAGACCCCGGAGCCCTTTCTTCTGGAGGAACGTTAAGGAAGAGATGCGTTTTGAGTCCATGCTGAGCTGCTTTATTCTTTTCATTGGACACTTGATTCAACTGATTTTCTGAATAAGAGAGAAAGTGGAATAAGAAACGTACAACAGCGGCAAAATATGAATTCATCTCTGTCTCCCAGAAAGCTGTAAAGTTGGTTATCTATGAGCCATATGACACCTCTTTTCTTCCAAAGACAGCTTTGAGCACACGAACGGTTGTATTCCGGTTGCTATCTCCAGTGTCGTTGATTCCAATCCACCAAGTGGTAAGTGTCTCATCGGAAGGATGAGGAATGACCCTAGATCCGTATGTAATCCATTGATCGACTTGGTCTACCAAAGGGATTGTAAATTCGTGATGCAAGGGGAGCCTGCCAGGTAGGAAGGCCTCGATCAACAATAAAATAATTACATCAATAATTCGGAACTTACAGATTACCATCAATATCAGCACCAGCAAATGCAAAGTTCCATAATTGTTTCGTACATTTGAGAGGGCTACCTTGAAAACATCCAGTGAGAAACTCGAGCTTTTTTGGTCCCATCAGTCCCCAAAAGCCAGTCACTCGTCCTATTTTACTCACCCAGTTTGAGCCCTCAGAGCTCGTCTGCAACAAAGTGTATCTTCTTGAGTCGACTTTTGGAGAATTCTGATACGGCTTACGTTTCTGGGTATGATTTTATTTTGTAAAATGTCTCGTGGGGTAAAAGCAAGATTTATCTTGTCACCGATAAAGCTGTATAAAATAAAATCTGAAGGTTACGGAGGAAAATGTGCTGATTTCCCACACACCTAAAGTTGGCATGCCCTTTTGTCCCTTGAACAAATGAATAAGAGTCACCAAATGCATATACATAATTGATGTTATCCCATGAAAATATTCGAGCTCTTGTTGGTACGATCAAAACATATAGAATGATACAGGACAAGTGTAAGATGAGCTTCATGATGGGAGAAGTCAGCGGGAACAAGGCAATATAAATGCTAATTTTGATTCTGATTGCTATTATTAGGAAAAGCACAGACTGCGAGCGAGACCGTGTCATAAATTGTTGATTCAAAAAATTATTATTAGGAAAAGAGCATAGTAGAGTGGCTACTACCATGACAAGTGGCAGTAATCATTATAGTTCAGGTGTCACCCATTGTGGTAGATGACAATGGTTTATTACCTAGTGAATATAAAATGAAGCAGTCATTTTTTCGTCCCTAATGTCACAACCGTGACCTGGATTGGTTAGCAGATAATGGATTCCCGTGGGAATTCTGAGACCTATAGCAGCACCTCCCAGATGTGACGTCGCTATCTCACGTGCATATCTCGTATGTTTCGCGCTGCAACGTGACATGAACCATGTACTCACCTTTGAATAGGTAATGAAGGAATTATCTCACTTGTCAGTGTGCTCTGTTCTTGCACCTGAAATTTTGCTCAAAGTTTGGTAAGAGCTATTAAGAGCTCAATGACTGAGACTCCCATATCTTCATTGTATGAGCTTCGGTAGCTCATGGTAGATTTCCAATACAGTGTGTGTAAACTTAATTTGCCTACCATAGAACACTAGAAAATACCAAGACCTCTCTTGCCTGATCTAGGAAAGCCTGGAAGACCCCAAATTTGATGTCTGGCGTCTTGGCATAGACCATTCTGGAAGAATGTGTGACCTCAAGACTTTCTCAGATTGAGGCACCAGGTGTGGCTATATCTGGATTTGTATTGCGTCACCGATTTTCTAACAATGAGACATTTAATTGATTGGTTCCATGGAATCTTCTCTCGCTGCCTGGACTCGTTAAAAACCTCTACATCCGGTAAAAACCCTTTTTTACCCGTCGCATTTGTTACTGTTCTTGGCTACTTTTACTATTCATCAAAAATGAAGCCTGGATTCAACACGCCAATTGCGACAAAGGTCAGTTCAGCTTCTCTATTCTATCCTCTCTTCTGAACGTCGCCTATTCAGGCTGTTGTCATCCTAACCCCACAGAGCGAGCCCAATGTGACTGGGATTATTCGCTTTGAACAACCGGTTTATCCAGGGCCGGTCATCATCATCGGTGACATCAAAGGGTTATCACCTAACGCTAAGCGTGGCTTTCATGTTCAGTGAGCATATCTGTCATCTGAAGCAGCACGTCACAGTGAATGATGATCTCTCGATCAGCCAATGGGGCGATTTAACCAACGGATGTACAACCGCCGGGCCTCATTTCAATCCTTCTGGCCAAACACACGGTGGCCCCAGTGACCATGTTCGACATGTCGGGGACTTGGGTAACATTCTAACGGATTCTAAAGGAGGAGCACAATTCACAATCCAAGATACTGTTATTTCCCTTAACGGACCCGCAAGTATTATTGGGTGAGGAGCTTCGATCGTTCGCTTAAAACAATGCTTTGTTTACACTCCAAGCCAGTCGTGCTATTGTTATTCATGCGGTACATTTATAGTTTGATGATTGCGGGATCGAATTCTTGACTCACGTGCGACAGGGCACTGATGACCTCGGTCGTGGTGGCAATGACGAATCTCTAAAGACAGGCAATGCTGGCGGTAGGGTTGCTTGTGGTGTCATTGGTAGGCAAATGATATTTATATTCTGACAGCTTGTATTACCAACATGTATCTTTTCAAGGTCTTGTTGAAACAAAGTAACAGTCCGAGGTCATTCTTGGCTCCTCGAATTAGCTTTTTCACAAACACTGTAATTGTATCTCTTAATGTCTAGTTATCAACAATCGGAGTTGGTGAGAATCACTCACCTGATAGTAGTAAGGAGGAGAGACGGCTTGGCAAACGAAAGGGCTTGTGCATTGGGTGGGGCCAGTCCAGCCAGTTCCTAAGAGCGATGTTCAAGATTAGAAATTAAGGCTTTGCTATACACACCTCCACATTGCCCCCATTGAGTTTGGGTTGGACCGCCGGCAGAGGTGGAAGTGGACGAAGTCGAAGTAGAGGAGGTCGTTGGATTAGTTGTGGGGGCAGGTGTAGTGGTGTCGCCGCCGTTTCCAACTGAGGTTGTCACTGGCCCATTTTCGACATATACACCGCTGAAATACCAGTCTTCAGGAGTTTGGTTGGTCACAATACGAAGGACACCCAAATGCCAGTCGGCCGAATTGGTAGATGTCGAAGCAGCAATGTTTTGAACAACCTTGGTGAGAGGGGCAGAGCCTGTTGAAGCCCAGAGGCCAACAGTAGACGAGGAGAACTGCGATGTAAAGTCGTAGGTTAGATAGCTCTGACAAGGTTTTTGGGGATATGACGAGACGCACATCAATATCATACGCAAAGTTAAACCAGGTGTCCGCGGTGAAAGTAGTGCCCCATTTTTCGACACCACCAACCATCCAAACAAGGTTACCGGGGGTTGAACCGACGCCGTATTTCAGCTAAATGAAGATTTCAGCAATCCATGATATTCGCATATTGCGAGTTAAGGACCTCGGTGAAATGGCTTTCAAAGAAGCAAACTTGATGCTCGAGGGTCGGATCAGGAGCATTTGTATCAGCACGTTTCACAGAGAAGTGATAGAATAGGTTTCCGATCCCGAGGTTAGAGCTAGTCTGAGGAATCAACTCTGTACGCTCCATGGTCTGGCCGTTCCAATTGGAGGTACCATCAATGGTCATTTTGATGCCACGGAGCTCGGAGGTCATAGCAGGGTTCTTATAGTCAGAGGAGACACCCAGGTAGTGAGAGGTGGGCTGGGAGCCATGGATGTACTGGATATCATTTGTTCATCAAATGTGCGCTAGTTCACAAGACTTGAAGACGTACCCATTGATAAGTGCCAACTTGGTTGGCCCACGACCCTAGATAATGACCGATCTTGTGAATACCAAGAAAGTCGAGAGACGTTGATGCCAAAGAGAAAACCCACAATTGTCGAAGTCTGCTGCACTTGTGAAGTTATTAAAGCTACCATCCCAGATTCTAGTTCCTGCATATGTATTGAGAGTCAAGGCAGCAAGGGTCACCCAGAATAATACGAGCATTTTGGTGGCATATTTCGGTCTTAAATTAACCAGTTTAAATACCGAGAGACCTAAGATATCGGCTGACTTTCGCGTATATAGGGGGAGAAACATCGGATTCGGAGAATTAGCCTTGGAGTCACAATTGTATTCTGAACGCAGATCACTCGCGAATGGTATCTTGTTAATGCTAATACAAGATTGTGAAAAGTCCGAGTACGAGGATTTATCCAAGAGAGGTTCCACCGAGTCTGTTTTTAACTCCAATCAATTCGGTTTCTTGAACATTCATGACGTCCACCAAGATTTGTCTAATCTCAACCTCACTGCGGCTTCGGTCTGTTCCTCCCGGATTCGGTGTTCTTTGGTATCTTGTTCCTCTGCAAGAACTTCGCAAAATATTGCATCGGAAGTTGACAGGGTCTGGGTCCTTGAGGGAGGTAACACAAGAGGAGGCAGTGGGGGCAATCGCGAAGTTGACGCGTTTGTCGGAATTTCATCAATCTGCAGGTGTTCCTCGTAGCGAATTACCATTTCATGTTCCGACGACATCACGTGTTGTACTGGTGGTGGAAGCTGCAGAGTAGACAGGATAGAGTGCGAACGACCGCGACCTGAATGTTCTGTGTCATTGCTTGTAGTACTGACGCGCCGACCCTTGAGACCATGGCCGATACTGGAACCCAGACTCGGCGCACTCTTTGCTGCGCTACCTAGCGACTTTCCGCAGTGACCTGACGAAGTCCGAGGCCTCGGTATACGCTCAACGTCCATTTCACCTGCTTGAACGCGTTTAACAATGGCCGGAGGCAATTCAATTTCTTGACTGCCATCAGTTGCTGTATATTCGCATGTGAAGGAGACAGGGGAAGCAACACTGTCCGATTGTACCATCATTGGGCTGGAAGAAATTTGAGACATTTCGCCAGGAGGTTTTCTTTCTGGAAGCCTGTACTGCAAAGTTCCCAGCTCTCCTGCTGCATGCTCAACTGTCAATGACACCCTCATTTTCACAGTGTCATCTAGGTTCAACAGCCCACAAGGGTTGCGCGGTAGCCATAATGAAGTGTCAACAGCACGGGTATAAAATGGGTTGTCATAGGGCAAATCAACTATCACTTGGTCGTCCCATGAAACCGGGGGTGGATGAGGGATGACAGACTGGTTTTCATCAGGGGGAGCATGAGCTTTTAGAGAGTGAATTACATCTTCATTCGACTCTTCCAATGGCTTACGATTCCGTCCAAAGGGGATGGATGGGCATCGCTGAGAGCGATGGGCATCAGAGTTATTAAAGAAGTCGACATTGACCCGATCGGGGAGCTTCCAAATCCTGAGAGATGAGGCCAAACGAGAGGGAATCAACCTATCACTCTCCTGGTTTGACCTAAGAACTCTAGCTTCTCCATTGAGACATGAACTGCTCTGATCCTGTCTGTGACAAAGAATATTTGCTTCAAGGGTGTCTTGTTTCTCAAAATGAGTACGACACATTCTTGTCAAGCTAGAGAGAACGTCAATAACTCTAATTTTGACTAGAGGTGAACCTACATGATTTTGACAGTAATACTGAGGGCGATCAAGAAAGCAGAAAGTCCAACGATGAATGACCTCTTCAGTACTATCATATAGGCGAGAAATACGCTCTGAGGATATGGGGTTAGCACAAACTTGTCTTACGTTGACAGTAACCTGCCTGGGCCAGCAAAAGCCCTAGAAACAACATATGCAAGTGAAGTCAAAGTAGTTCAATGAGCCTAAACTCTTATCATCGAGCGAATAACGAATAATCCTGATGAGCAGGAGCTGGCCGTTGCCTTCGTATTGTTTGGCGTAGACATGTATGAGCTACAAGGACTGTCAGAATTTCAAAATCAAATTTGTGAATGATACGCAGACCTGGTTTTTGATGACACCTACAACAAGGTCAATGTTATAGTTTGGAACCCGGAAGAGTGATCACCCACTAGACTGGACAGAAAAATAGAGGGCGCCAAATGGTAGCACAAAAGGATTGAGCACCGAAAATAATAAAAGTATGTGTATGACAAGTATATGATTAGGCAGCCAATCTAATACGGAAATGTCAGTCGATGTCAGGAAGAAGCAAGAATAATGTATACAATAGAAATTGAATGTACGGGGTTGGATTCCGATAGCCCTTTTGCGCCTGCGTGAGAAGGGATGTGGCTTGAGTCTCTGATATTCATTTGGGAAAATCCTTACGGCGTGATCTGTCTGCGGAATGTAGGATATACGATCAGTGGAAGCTACCGCTAAGTTAATCTCCGGCATCACATAGCACGATGTCAAGCACTAACACCAACTATGAAGACAGCGACAGGTTAGCAAAGAGGAAATCAGTTTGCGATGAAGACTTGCGCAAAGCCAATTCAAAACCTCCATGCATGGCAGTCGTGAACACGACTACAAGATATCAGCAAGAATAGCCGAAATCACAATCGGGTCGCTACTTACGCCAACCAACATAAAAGGGTCCAGCAGTGGGGAAACTATGAGCAATGATTTGAAGAAAATTTGGTTGATTTTGTGACAGGAAAGATTGGAGAACAGATTGGAGAGCAGCTGTACCGACACAAAAAAAGACGAGAACATTCACAACTAGGAACTTGTAATAACGAGTCATAATCTTGTCGTGAAGAGCGGAAAATGTTGTAATTGTATGAGCCTTTTTAGCGATGACTAGAAGAACCAGCGGAATGAGAACCGCAAGCAGTGCCACAAGGAGTGTAGGCAAGAACGATTCAATGACCTCAGATTGCCATGGATGATGCCTGAGATATTCTCGCTGACTAAGAATGAGTTCCCTGCTCGAGAAGAATATAGGAAACACAAACCAAGCTAGGCCAAAATAAACTGATGTTTTGGATTGAAACTAGGCCGACCAATAGTGACACAGGAAAGAGCCAAAATAAGGTGAAGCCCCTTAGCAATCGTAAGCCAATGGAAAGTAATCTCTCAATTCTGGTGCGCACCAGACTCCAAGATTTACAATCCAGTCTTTGATCAACTAAATAGGAGTGTGAGCACCTTGAGCCTCGCGAGCAGATCAACGACTCTACGTACTTCGGCTCTGAACGAGGATTTCATGACTCTCATCCAGTCCAAGTCACTGTACATGGGTGCCATAGTGACTAGACATGAAAGGGGGTTGTTCGGATGAGCAGCCAAGTATCTGCATGCTCTCCTCGCATTTGCAGGGTCAGAAAAAGTCACAAACGCTGTCGACACAGGCTCAAAGCTTGCTGGAGATTTGTCATGGTGTTCTTTTATCAAGGTCGTCACATAGTTGAGTCTTGTTGTCCAGTAATCGATCGATGGGACGATCTGATTTTGAAAGACTCGCTCGAGATGGATGAGAGGCTGATATATATCTAAGCTACTTCTTGGGAGGCTCAACAAGGCATCCCAAATTGTATCACCAGGGCGTGAGTTTGAGTATCTGAGGCGAGGAGGGAGAGAATGATTGGGGCATGAAGTCATTTCATTGGGGTTGACAGAATTTCGTTGCAATAGTTGATCCAAAGCATGTTGTGAGGTGGAGGCAATAACATTTTTGGATCGCGTTGTAAACGGATCTTGTAATCCAAATTCATCTACAAAGGGTCCCAGGACTTTGATCAATTGTTCCATCCGAGCCTCCTCGTCAAGTACTTCCTCTTGTACTCCGCTCTCTACGTCAATAGAAAACGATCTCCAACCGTTTCTTTTCATCGCTTTTGAGGTACTATGTGTGAGGGGTTTCTTGGCATATTTTCTATCCATTGCAGCTTTTACCGCTATGAGGGTCTTGGTGGCTAATTTGATATGAGCTGTCTCAAGGTTGCAAAGAATCTCTTCTCGACGTTCCAAGTCCGAGGCCAACTCAGTCATTTGACGGGCGATAACGACTCGCTCGATGACAAGCTTCGAGGGCTCCTTTACTAAATTGTCTTGAACATTTCCAATGGGCTTATGTTTATTTCCACAGAAACTAGGATGAAATTGAGCAGGGAGACGTTTGGCACAATTGAGGAGAAAGGCAAGTGATTCATTGAAAAAACCTGGTTGTGTCGAGAGTGTCAGACCTACTGACGGCTTTTCAACCTTCTGGGTCATATAATGTTCAAAATACTCCTTCAAATCCTTCTCGTTCCTCAATGTACGAGGAAGATTAGACACCATTATGGTACGACAACGGAGACCTCGAATAGGATGATTATGATCGACGAGGGGAATGTCAGTAGATCCAAATGGATGATGAGGATGGGGGTAGTATGTGGTATCAGCCTCATGATCTGAGAGAACATTCTTGGCCATTGCATCAATCTCGACTGCACGGAGCTTGAGGACCCCATTACATAGCCATAATAGCATTACTATCCATGAGAAAGTGATCCAGAATAATAAACAGACATGAATCCATAACAGTGAGAGACCAGTTGAGTTGTTGACGAGGGAAGATATTGAGGCACGGATCATGGACTTGGGGGATATACTGGTATCGGAGAATCGTACATGGATAGGAAATAAGATAGGAAAGGTTGTTAGTGCCTGGAGGAGAGAAAAGTAAACTGCAGAGACTGTGAATCACACTCGAACGAGTCTAGTAAACTGAACTTACAACAACCACGTAGGAAGCGCACATAAAGAGTAGCATCAATACCCCTCATTCCATGCATCTTAGCTTCTGGAAATCCAAAAGCCTGTCTGGCCCAGGAAAGTACCGATCCTTTCGGTAAAGGAGGCGAAGGGAATCTACAAAGTCGTATATCAGCGGTCGTTCTATACTGATAGGGGGATCAAACTAGCCTTGCCCAGGACCTCCCTTGGTAGAGACTTGAGGTGAGTTGGCGGAAGATCCTGATAATAGATATCCGGGACGTACTAGCCAAATTCCCATGATTCCCGACTGCCCAACTCGACAGTCGGATTGTAACTACCCCGTCGCCGCCTCTTCATAAACTCATGTGTACCGGAGCATAATACCGCAATGCCAACTGCCATTACAGACTGGCTGATGAGGCCACTGCAAAATCAAGGTCAGTAGGGTACAGCTCGTATGACTTCGCTAAGCCAACGTACCTGTAGTTCTTGGAAAATGGTCGGGTTTGAATATCAACCATGAAAAACTCGAGATACGTTGAGGACGGACTGTTATGGATTGACAAAAGAGGAGCGGCTGGCATAGGAGTCCCCTGCATGGCTGTCCTTTTAGATTTCCACCACCCACGTGATAGGCATTTGAACTTTCTGAAATTCAATCAATGGTCGTCAAAATCAGGGTGCGTACGAAAAATGCCATTTCAAAACGCCGCATTGCTATTACATCGGAGTAACCTACGCACGCCCCACTTCTACTTGGTCCTCACAATGCGAAGTTTGTCAGACTTGTAAACAAAGTTCTCGGCGTAGTTCTTGGGAGGGATCCTCTTAATAGGTTCAGGTTGACTGCACTCAATTATCAGCATCAAGCTCATTCAAAACACTGGCTAAAGACTCACACATAGTAATCCCATCCTAACAGAGTGAGCCAATTACCACAATCAATCAGAAAAAAAGCGCACCTTGTTTCTCAGCGAAGTGAATGGCATCTTCCTTGGACCGGAACGAAAGGCGCGTTCCTTGCATGTAATCGGCGCTATAGCAGACATCAATACAGTATGCAATCTATAGGCTCTTACTTGACTCACGAGCTGGCCCATCCCATCAAGGGATTTTCCCATCGACTTCCTCCAGGCAAGATGTCGAAGTCAAGCCGCCAGCGTTCTGTCTTGCCTGCACCACTCTGCATGGTATTTCTTGTAGGTTGATAGATACGGACGGCACGCTGTCGAAATTCGCCTGTCCAGTGTCATGAGTTCATAGCACAAGTTTTCTGGCCTCCCTCTGACACACTTGGGGCACCACTGATCACGTCTGCTACTAACACCTCGCGGACTGGTTCCGGAGCGACAATTTCCGAAGATTCATTCTTTTTTGAGATCGAGTCATTGACCATACCACGACCAAGTACAGTGAGGCATTGAAACTGCGCTCTCGAGTAGATAGAGCTAGTCTGTAAGCAGGCACGAAGGAGAGACATGGGGAATAAAACTGACATTCCCCAGGTCGGAAGTGCTGGGTATTTGTCATTATTTTGATGACCCGATGTCATGTATGAATCATCCTAAATGATTAAAACTTTTGTTTGCCTGATCTATGAGCTCATTCGTTGCAAAAGTATTTCGCGCCTGTCATAAAGACAAAATGCCTTCCAAGTCAAAAACCCTGATGCCTTTGGCTATACACAATGAAGGCGAACATAATTAATGGATACAACGCAACAGGGTATACAACAAACTGTACAAAGTCAATAAATTGTTTATACAAAATAGAGAAGCAATACAAATACACAAGAATCCCAAAGAGACAAGAAAAAATTCAAACATCAAAACCAACAATTCTCGTCACAGGTTTCAAAACAAAAACAGGCCCTTGATCTTTGGGAACACCATTAGGTGCATTTCCACCCATCGGACTATCCTCATCTTCCGAGCTTTCGCTCTCAGATGGTCGCCTTGTCTTCGTAAGCCTTCCAATCATGCTCATGCGAGCTATGGTTGCACTTGGTGGCTTGTACGAAGGATCAGCCTTCAGTTTTTGTGCACTCTTCTCTAAAGAAAGCACGGATTGCGAGTCGAGATCCAGGTTGAAGAGGTCCACGATATATCGTCGCACGGGTAGCCGATATCGTTGCGTGGATAGCATATGCAGAGCTCGGTAAAGCATGTCCGGGGAACTAAAGGATTGCCTAAATTCAGGGCGAGATCTGATTCTAGAAGGCTCATAGGGTAAGGCGCCTAGCAAAATAAGAAGATACACACTTACTTTGCAAGCGTCCGCGAAGCTGCATTTGCAATCACAGTATTAGCCATGTTCTGCATCGCAGTCACAATCTCGATCTCATGATTTAACATAGGTGGTATCAACCGGATGTCTCTCCTTTCGGGAATGTATTGTTGCCAGATTGGTATCTTCAGAAGCATAGGATTAGTCGTCAATGTCATATCTATAGAAGGCACCAACCTTGATGAATTTCTCGAGATCATCAGGAAGACAAACACCTGTTGGAGTCCCTAATGGTGATAACGTTGACATCCAGTTATAGTCCTCCAAGATCTCAGCACCTTGCGTGGTGGACGAGATGAGTCCCAACACAAAGAAACATGTCCTAAGTAGCAATCCTTGAGTAGAAAATTCTACTATCAACCCGTCGTCTCCTCACCCTCGAACCGAAGGAATCGGTGACTGCTCTGCGATCTCCAGGATAACAGGTATAATCTCCTCTTCCTCAAGGAATGGTAATCCCCCTTCCGTCGCTCCAATATTTCCCTGCATTAACATTATTCAATCACCAATTCATTAAGTTGACTCAAGAGACTCACAATAGCCCAAAGAACGCTTTTCAACTTCATCACGAGTTCCATATCCTCTGATTCTAGACTATGCTGACGAATGACCTGTGAAAACTCTTTGAAATGACCTTTCTCCTGTAAAATTTGACAACCAAAATCCGTCTTGGCCATTTCACCGTAGAAATGATGTGGCATAGCTCCAACGGATGCACTACACATTTGTTAAAAAGCTGTTTAAGCTTACAATATGAATTAACCTACAGTAAGTCTTCTTCATCCTCTGTCACCAGGGCTGTATTGAACAATTTAGCAAGGGAAATTTCGATATCCACTACATATACTAGATTCCGTTCCTGTGAAACCGGCAGGATATTTAGTAATGGACTCGCGAGACCCAAAGGTAACACACATGAAACCAGGTATCCATTTCTCGATCAATATGTCCTGCTTCAAAGAGATACCTGAATCCCATCGACGTTGACATGAACCTTAAAAAAAGGAGAAGAATCAGATCCTCGCCTTGCCATGTCAAGATATGTAATAAACGTACTTCATCAACAAAGCATCACCTATCTCACCAAGGTGACTCATTGCAGGCTGTAACTCTACCACCATCTGCAGAAACTCTTTCGACTCGCACACTTCCTCCAGGAGTTGGACTGCAACCTCAGTAATCTCAGGTGACGGATCATATAGTTGCGTGAGCAGAAGTCGCATCGTCCACGCATTGGCCGTCAAAGAACCACGAATGAGCGTACCAAGGTGTTCTGTTGCATAGAGTCGGATGTGCTAAATATTTTGACAGTTTTAGTCAATGAGAATTGGGACAACATCTCGGCACTCACCTTGTAACTCGATGTCAGAGCTTTCGACAGAATGATGCGAGAATGACCATCGCTAGTGCCCCTCAAATCATGCATGACTTCTGTTACTGATCATCGCGACTTACATACTATAATCCAGGTTCTCAATGATTCCCTTGATCAAATCTTCTCTACTTCGCAACTCGTTGAGATGATAGAATGCAGTAAAAACCTTAAACTTCTCCAACAGTCTGTCAAAAACCATCTGTTGACCTCGAACCTCTGAGAAATAAAAAACAGAAACCCACTCGATACCTTTCTCATGTTTACTCAAGGTTCCTAGAAACTCAAAATACCCGTACGTCAATGTCTCTGTGACACGCTTTTTTGAAAACATTGGATCCGAATCTGGTAGTCCGTTAAACTTGGTGAAAATATTAATTAAGAGAGATTAAAGGAGATTCGACAAAACGTACAGGATCCAATTGTGCGAATCCTCGCACAATCTGACTCAAAAGCTGATCTTCATGATCCAAGTATCGTGCCCCATCACCACCCGATATCAACGTTGTTAACAACGAACAACCCAATTTCACCCATTTTACTGAATCCTACTCGTCGAACCAACATCAGCATACCGATCATCTCTAGTGTGTGAAACTCACTCTATTCTTCCTGATATCTGAAAATCGATGACTGAATGGTGAAAAGAATGTCATCAGCCGACGTATGAATCGAGCTTTGATGACCTCTTCCAGTCGTTTCTGATTATACATCAGACCATCCACGACATCTTGCAATGCTTCATAATTCCATTTCGTGAAATCTTTCGTTTGCATTACCTGGACAGGGTTGTCATGAGAAAACAAAACTAGGTCACGATTATGGAGGAACCAACTTGTGTCTCTATAACGGTTGCTTGGAACGTTCGGTCGTCCATTTGCATGCTCATTTTTGCCTTGACTTGTTCCACGTGTCTTTGATTTCTCCTCATTGGATCGTCTACGGAATTGGCACTTTTCATTCTTGAGGTTGATCATGACCGGTAAATCTATGTCTAACGCACCGTGGTCGGTCATTTTTCAAGGCAGTGGTGTGATCCAACCTTGCTCGATTCCGGTTCAAACTCTCCATTGCCGATAGAGCAGACGTCCCTACAATTCTATGCTCTGCATCTCTGTAATCAGTAGCCATAGCAAATACTCCAGGTATTGCCTAAATTTTCATTGCCGTAAACAAGGTGATATAGAAAAAGGGAGAAAAGGGGGCGGGATACCTGAATGTTGGCAGCAGCATCCATAGGCAACACTCTGTTTGCAAGGGCAAGGATCTCAGCCAGTAAGAGTGTCGCCTTTCGTGAAAGACTTGAACCAATATGCGTTTCTTCGAGAAGGCATGTGAGAGCCTAGATATTTAAGCATTATTCCCGTCATAGGATTTGTCATACTATGGCCGCACCTCACAAAGACCTGCTTTTGTTAAAACCATGACCAAAAGTGCAAGGAATTGGTCGGTGAATTTGACCAGCTGATGTGACCGCTCTTGTTGTTCCGAGGCATGTGGCTTTTTGACTTGATCGTCTCGAGGTTTCCGATACACTAAAAACTGATTGAGCATTGTTGGCCAAACAAACGGAGACTACATACTCGTAAGTCTCCGACCAGCTATGAAAGTTTGATACCAATCAAGTGTTTTAATTTTGAGTAATTCAAAAAACATATCCAGAATAATTTCCTGAATCGCAAGCTCAGGTTATCGTCTGCAAGAAATGAAATGAAAGACAAACGCGCGTTTCAAGAGAAGGTATGCGCAGCATGTCAATGACGGATCGTATAGAATGTATGTCATTGATTGACAGATACATCAGTCCTGCGGCTTCGTAAGCCCAGATCCTGAAGAGAACAGATAGCCATACCACTCCAAGATCGCAGCATCAACTGTATTAATTTTGAACAAGCTCGCATCCGTTCTGCATGCTCAGGCCCCTTCCCATAAGCATCCGTGAAAATTGACAGCGCAACCTCAAGGTCGCATCCAATCCTTAGATATGCCCTAGTCCTCGGATAGTCCGCAATCTGCAAGAATGCAGTTGCAAGCATAGGAGCCAGCTCTGCTGGACCATCCCCTAATACTTGTAACAGGAGACGAAGACCGCCAGTACGCGTTAATGAGTCAATATCAATAAGTACTGTTGACAACAACCCGTAAGCATCTTCAACGCTTTTCTAGGCTAGATGACTCTTACAGATTTCTGTCAAAGTCTCGATACAGATAGGCCTGAAAGGATCGTCTAGATGTTCTGCAACAGCAATGACAGAACGCAGAACTACATCTGATATGGGTACAACAGCAACACCGCTGGAAATGGATGAATCCCGTCGAGTTGTCCCAATTTCGACCATCGTGCGGATAAGTTTAATAGCTTGTTCTTTTTCAACTGCATATTTGATATCTCGATTCAACGATCTATTGGCGATATGATCAGTGGAAAGGATCCATTGGGTGGAAAAATTCAGCGATGCAGATACGGATAAGATCAAGATACTCACTTGAGGATATACCAGTCAAGTAGCGTGCCCAACCTTTGTACCGATTCCGCTCCTACCAAAGCATGTCGGATCAAGCGGTACGCAGCTGCCCTGCATGACTTGGAACATTTGTCTGCTAGACAGGGCAAAATGCTGAATGTTTGAGTTTCAATCTGTAATTATACAACTGAAGGATCAGACTTACGATTTCAGAACGTCCGAGATTTTGAGTTCATAGCGGACCCTGAGATTGCGTTCAAGGATCTCAATTATACGATTCATGATTTCGACGCGACGGCCATCGTTTTCAAGAAGCTCCGCTGTGACAAACTCGGTTGATGACGTTGATGTGCAAGCAATGTTGGAAGATTGACGTGTTCTGGAATGAGTCAAGAGGTCAAGGTCGACCAGGAACTTGTGTACACGCTGTAAAGCTGTTCTGGAACCTTGGATGGCTTCATAAATCATTGTAAGACAAAAAATACGAGTATAGAAGCCTGAGGAGTCTGCTTACTGTGATCATCGATTGGCTTCCTATTCTCCATACCGAAACTCTGTTGAGCATCCTGGCTATGGGCTGCTTCCTCTTCCATTTTCTTTCTCTCGTGTACTGCAGTAATACTGGCCTGCTGTCTGTCGCGTGTTGGAGAATCTAAAATCATAAGGGTCGTCCAGCAGCTGCCAGGGTAAGAGAGACTGGGCCATACATATCCCTAAAAGCCTTGTTATGTTGTCAATCATTGAGCGTGCTGTAGCCATTTCAAGTTCCACTTTTTTTCTCAGAGGTGCCTATAACATCACGGTAATGAATTTAAAAACATCAAATCGCAGTAACACATACAATATCGCTTATCTTCTCCAGGACACTCTCGGCCCCTTCCAAGATTCGGTGCTCATGACGTAATCGGCTCTCGAGTTTCCCAATCTGCAGACATTGTTCTGTTAGATTTTTGGCATATGTATCATCAAGAATAATTGAAGAACCTCTTCTGAGGGATCTGTGTCGGAATCGAACAAGTCACCACCATTCAAATATAATGAATCTAGGGTTGTAGATGAAAGTGACGATTGCGAAGGGAAAGCTAATTGAGCGGGCATGGCAAAGGGAATGAAACGGATCTGCCTTTGGCGGTCATTCGACAAAACAGGGGTACTCTGATTAGTATGATGACACGTGAGCAGCCTATTCTCACTCAGATTAGGTAATTCAGACAACTATTTGTGGCGGACAATTATCCGTGATATAAATTCTGATGCGTGCCGCTAGAACATAAATCTCGGCACCGGCTGTTTCCGAGAACTATACACTTTGGCTCAAGCCACAGTATGGAAATAGCCTCGTGGATGAACTCGATAACTTCGAGACTGTACGATGGGTAAGTAGTGTTTTCCCTCCGTCCTAATTCTAATGGCTGAGGTAAATCATAGTCCGTTACGCTGCAGCTGCGCTTGCTTCTAATCCCGAAAAAAGTGCGTATAGGATGCCTTATTCGTTCAACTTGGATTAAGACGTACTGCCAATGTAGCCTCGAAGGCACGTGGAGAGTACCTTCGTACGCACTTCAAGAACATGCGTGAGGTTGCAGCAGCGCTTACGGGTAGAGGAGTCTTCTCTGTGCATGATATGCAGTTGAGCTTTTTAATTAGGCATGAAACTCAACAAGGCGTACTCTTATCTTTCGGACGTGAAGGATCACAAACGTGTTATTCCTTTCAGACGATTTAATGGTGGCGTTGGACGAACAGGACAGGCCAAAGAGTTCAAGACCACACAAGGTAAGCGTTGTCTGACGGATGATCTGTGTTTTATTCATTGGTGTCCAGGTCGCTGGCCGGAGAAATCAGTCAAGTTTATCACTCGTCTATTGAAGAATGCTGAATCCAATGCCGATGCCAAGAACATTGATGTCGAAGATCTCGAAATCAAGAATATTGTTGTCCAGCAGGCACCTGTGAGTACATTGAGGCCGATTCAGTTATCGGATGCTTATCCTCGTTTACTTGTAGAAAACTCGCCGCCGTACATACCGTGCCCATGGTCGTATCAATCCGTATCAAGGCCATCCTTGCCATGTTGAGGTCATTCTTGCAGCACCGGAGACAGAGGTCGAAAAGGCCACTGACATGCCAGTGTCAAATCTGAGAAATCTTAATCGGAGACAACTGGCCAGTCGGAGGATTGAAGCTGGGCGGGCCTGAGTAGTTGGCATGTTTTAGTCTGCTAGAAATTTATTTGTGTGGTCACAGCATTGAGCGTGAGAATCTGCATTGCTAGGACAGGAAACCTAACAGCACAAAGTTGAGCCCAAATCAAGTCTTAGGCCATGGCGAGCAGTGGGTATGTGTGTGAGCTCGCTGTGCGAGACGGTGCTGACAAGGATGCAGCGACTCCGAGCACGTCGTTAAATTGACCCGTGCGTGTCCCATCTTTGCTTATTAGCTCTGCTGATCTTTGAGCAGTCACTGGTGCAACTGGCCTGGCAAAGCGGGAACTCTTGAGTCTGCCAGATCCGTTTGCTGTCGTAGTCGTCGATGGCGAACGGGCATGTTCGACATCGGTTGCTCGCAGGACACTCAGTCCGGCGTGGAACGAGTCCTTTGACTTGTAAGTTCCCCTCCTCATGCGTGACCCTGCTAATCTTATTGCCAGCAAAGTTCGCACATCGTCCATAATTGCTATCCAGGTCTTTGATCATAAGAAATACAGAAAACGAGACCAGGGTGTGTTGCCCCCATGTTTTGCAAAAACCTCCTTTTATTTATTTTTTCAGGCTTTCTTGGCGTTATCAGTATCTCTGCCACTGAGGTCATCACTCTTGCTCATCAGAACGGTGTGCCTTCCTCATTTTGCTACTGACATTTCTTGATCTAATCGTCGTTCTTTCAGCCGTCGTCACCAGAGATTTGACCATGTCCAGCAATAATCTCCCCGTTTTTGGCAAAATTGCCTTCTGCTTAGCTCTTTCTCACCCTATCCCCTCCTCTGTTCCTCCCGTCATCAATCACACCCCTTATCAGAACCAGACTGTAGCCTCCAATTCGTCATCAAATGGTCCATATGTTGCCCGCCCTACTACGGCGAATCCCGTCATGCAACTTCCTCCGTCTCACTCACCAAATCCGGTTTTTCCACAATCCAGTCTGCCTACACCTGCCATTCGCCCTTCTTCCAGCCACATCAATCTCTCATCTGCCAATAACCGTACACAGCCCGCCATGGATCCTCAACGAAATACATCCATCACTTCTTCTGTTTCGAGTCGTATGACTGATGATGAACATGGCGTCCCTCTGCCGCAGGGCTGGGAACGTCGATTTGATCCTCAGGGTAGAACTTATTATGTTGACCATAATACAAGATCGACCACATGGCATCGTCCGCCCATCCAGGCTGCGCCACCTCGGTCCGTATCTCAATCTACAACGTCTGCCTCTATTCGTGCTGCTACTGTACCAACCAACACCACAGCTAACTCCGTTGGTACCCTTGATCCTATGCAGCATCAGGCTGGTGCCTACTCTGATAATCCTTTGCCTTTGGGATGGGAAGAGCGTCGAACCCCAGAAGGGCGCCCATACTTTGTCGATCATCATACACGAACAACAACGTGGACTGACCCGCGTCGCGCTCAGCAGCAGTCGTCTATGCCAGTTCACCGACCACAAGTCAGCAGTAACCTTGGGTCACTCCCATCAGGATGGGAAATGCGACTTACATCAACCGGTCGAGTGTATTTCGTTGATCATAATACCAGGACGACATCATGGGATGACCCCAGATTGCCAACAAACGTAGATGATAATGCGCCACAATACAAACGTGATTACAGACGTAAGGTTGTCTATTTCAGGAGTCAACCCAAGATGAGGCCGTTACCTGGAAAGTGTGAGCTGAAAGTCAGGAGGGATAATGTTTTGGAGGATAGTTATGCGGCGGTGATGGCTCATAGTGGAGAGGATTTAAAGAAGAGGTTGATGGTGAGCTTTGATAACGAAGATGGCTTGGATTATGGTGGTGTCTCAAGGTATGTTGCTTCGACAATAGTTGATGTGCTAGTTCTGATCTATCTTAGGGAATGGTTCTTCTTATTATCTCATGAAATCTTCAATCCGAGCTACGGCTTATTCGAATACTCGACACACGACAACTACACCCTACAAATAAACCATGCATCTGCAATCAATCCGGACCATCTCAGTTACTTCAAGTTTATCGGTCGAGCCGTTGGTCTAGCGATTTTCCACCGACGGTTCCTTGATGCCTACTTTGTTCCTAGTTTTTACAAGATGATCCTGGGAAAACACGTATCAATGGCCGACCTAGAAGCGGTTGATGCAGATCTCCATCGTTCACTGACATGGATGCTGTAAGTTTTCGTCATGTTTTCAATCAACCCCATGATTTCATCATCCTGTATTCTCAAGGGAAAACGATATAACTGGTATTCTTGAAGAGACGTTCTCACAAACAGAAGAGCGCTTCGGTGAATTCGTGACTATTGAGCTTAAGCCCGGTGGAGAGACAATAGACGTAACAGAAGAGAACAAGAAGGAGTACGTGGACTTAGTCGTGGAGTACAGAATTTCAAACAGGGTCAAGGAGCAGTTTGGAGCATTTATGGATGGACTGTTAGAATTAACGCCGAAGGAACTGATCACGGTTTTCGATGAACGAGAATTGGAATTGTTGATTGGTGGAATATCTGAGATTGACACGTATGTTCTTTCCGTAACTTGTGAAATTTCTTGTTGACACCTCTCACCCTCAAAAGGGATGATTGGACAAAGTTCACAGATTACCGTGGTTATGAAAGAACTGATCAAGTCATCGAATGGTTCTGGCAGTGCATTCGTTCATGGCCTGCCGAACGTAAATCTCGTCTACTACAGTTTACTACTGGAACTTCAAGGGTGCCTGTGAACGGGTTCAAAGATTTACAAGGGTCAGATGGACCGCGACATTTCACGATTGAAAAGTCTGGAGATCCGAATGGATTACCGAGGAGTCATACGTGTTTTAACAGGTTGGATTTACCGCCGTATACGGATTATGAGAGTTTGGAGAGTAAGTTGCTGTTTGCTATTGAGTGAGTGTTCTGCTTCTTTCTGGTATTGGTGGGTGCAGTGCTAAATTTTCTTGTTCTCTGTCTTTATCAGGGAAACGGAAGGGTTTGGACAAGAGTAGTTGACTGGATTCCTGGACCCGTCGTCCTCTGGTGCCTTTATCCCTCCCTGAATTGGAACAGATTGGTTTTTCTTCGTTTTCGACTTCTAACTTCAAATCTCACTTTTGCTGATACTGCAATTTTTTGTACGATAGCGGGCTGCATACAGATATACATTACATACGTGCACATACACTATCTTGTCTTCTCTGTGTCCTTGCTGCTTCTTGACTACCTTGAAAAAATGATTGCATGTATGTGCATGTTGTGTTGCGCTTAGCAGTCGACTAGTCAATTAGTTACGATTTGTTCCATTGTGCTTTTAATGATTTGACCTGTACAATTTTGATTTATTAGTTGCTATGTAGTTGGTGGTATTCAAAGGTATGTATGTATTAATGAGAGTACTAGCGCTTGAGGAGAGAGCAACTGAGAAGCTATGCAGCGAGTCCAGTTTGCATCGTGTAGTTTTGTATGAAGATTACCAGAGACCTTTCCAGCCTTGACAGAGGAAATATGCTTCTTTTGATTCTGAGCGACTTGAAGGGGGCTTGACGACTCTTACATCGTTGAAATTTGGATCCAAATTTGCCTTTTTGAAGTTCTCTAGATCGGGATGTGTAAAATATTTTATTCTAGCCGTATAAGATCTTCAGTTGCATGGCTTCCAGGAAAAAAATTTACTCACAATAGAACACCGCCATTCCTTCTCCCAATACTTTCTGCTGTTTGTAAGTGTCGAGAAGCGAAATCATATACAGATTCACAGATTTCGAGACTGGATGCAATGTCTCGAGCGTCGTTTCCGGTTGAGTTTGCAGCCATATCGGAAAGGATGATGTCTGCTTTTGATTCGATATTGTTCCTGTTGCCTTTTAGTCTGCTTAATAACTGGTTGATGAGGTCTTCAGATGAAGGTTTGAGGAAGTCGGCTCTGATGTCGAGGACACCGTAAATCGGTTTCATGGCCAGTAGGTCTACTGCAATGATCGTTCCACGGCCAGGAGGGAGGGGTTGAGGAGTTGATTCTTCGTTGTCAATGTTTAGAGGATCGAAAACTTGTTCTTCATCTTGTCCCTTGTTCTCCTGCATTTCTTTGAGCCGCCTTCGATGTATTGCCTTGAGCTTCCTCCTCTCAGCCACAACACCAATTTTCGGCTTGCTCCACGTTCCATACGTTTCAGTCAACTCGACACCTCTTTCCCCATACCCAAATCCTTCCAATTTGAAACCTAAATCTGATGCTTTCCAATGTTGTGACCAACCTAGTTTTTCAGCTACGACTTGGGTCCAACCCCCTGGTGCTGCGCCTAGATCAAGCACAGAACCAACGTCTGGGTGGCTGAGAAAATTGTATTGATCGTTGATTTCGAGAAGTTTGAAGGCGGAGCGAGAGCGGTAGGGGTGTGTTGGAGAAAGAGCACGTTTACGGACGTAGGGGTCTAGGGATTGTCGAGCGAGCCAGGTGCGCGAAGAGGAAGAAACTGAATGGAGGATTTGGGTGGTGTGCATGTGGAGCAGGTGTGTAAATTTGGAAATTGATTTGGATCCACAAGGTCCAAAGAATATAGAGAACAGTAGCTGGAAAACTCATGAATCTGGAGCAACTGATGTCTCAGAGATTAGACACCTGAAAATCCACTGGGGAGGTGGAGAAAATCTGCCAGTTATGACAGAGCATAGAGGTTATCTCGATTCGACTGAAACATATTCAACATATTAACTTAGAGAGAATATAATTTGAGGATACAGATTATTAGCCCACAACCACGGACGTTCGAGCACCGTGTAATAAATTGTTGATAAAAAATCATCAGCCCCGCATGATCCCACAACAAGCTAGGAACGACCATAGTCTTACCCATATGTTGACTGAGCCAGTTTCCAAGAATTTGGGAGCAACTCATGGTCTGCTCAGGGTACCTGATTCAAATCAGTTGTGCTTTCTACACTGTGTCTGGTGAATATTACTGATGCCGATGTCACATGTTTTTCCAAATGTTACCTTATTTAGGTAAACACTATTCCTAGTTGGCAATCCTTTAGTCTTCACTGGCCATCACTACTTCTATTGTGATCACCAACATCGAATCCGACCCAGAACATGGTGAAGGACAGTCCAAAGCTTCAAATGGAAGAGCGAAGGGGTGATGCACTAGCCCGTAACCTGGTTTGGGTAAGTTCGTTCTACCTTTTGACAAACAGTCTACCAACCTAGGACCACAGGCAGGGATTGCAGTGAGTAATCTTTGCGCATGATATTTCAAGACCGCAAACAAGCGTTATATTTCTTAGGCAATGACATTGACGACCTGGTCAGCAGTATACATACACGGGACCACCTCATTCCATTACTTCGCGTATCACCTCCTCTTTCAGCCAGTTGCCCTTGCTTGTTTCTCTTATGGTGAAGTTGGAATATATATACCAAGCTATAAATTCTGACTTGTATGATTTACTCAGGTATTCTCACTCTTCAACCAACCAATCAACCCAAAACCAAAGCTGCTGGTCTCGAACGTCACCGGACTGTAATTTTCACCATTGGATTCCCTGCCATAACCTTAGGCACACTGGCCATTGTGTACAACAAGTACTTGCATGGTTATGGGCATTACAAAACCTGGCATGCCGTAAGCACTTCTTCTAGTCTTCTGGGTACGCTAGAACAAGGATAAAAATAGAAACTGGGTCTGGCTTGTATGATATGGACGACTGTCCAGTTATCTGTTGGTGCGGGGAGCACCTGGAACGATGGTGCATTGTTTGGTGGCGGCATGAAGGCAAAGATGATGTGGAAGTATCATAGGTAGGTGCATTGAAATTCCTTATTGAGTACCACCATCTGACTATCTCAGGTTCTCGGGATATCTTCTCTTTGGGCTCATGCTTTTCACAGTTCACTTAGGTGGGGCAAGGTCAGAGTGGGGATATAATTATAACAACGATTTCTCTCGTTTTGTTGCGTATACCTTTTCCCCTGGATTGATAGCAGTGGGCGTTTGTCTTCGTGTGAGGTAAGTCCTTACTTTATTTGAAGTACTTGAATGGGTTGATATCTCGTGGACAGACCATCCAAAATGAAGCTCCTCTGAGTTTTTGATCCCATCTCGAACTAGATATTTAACGGAGTATTTACTGGTGAAATTCTTTTCGTCATCCGCTCTGCCCCCATCTTGCGGTCTGCATTCCATTTCTTATATCTCAATGTCTCCTTTTCTTTATTTTACTTTGTCACCTCCCTAGCGATGTATGAGCTTCATTACTTGGTAATGTACATCCTATCTCATATATAGGGAGTTTGCTTGTAAACCTAAGGCTCAGTCGTTTCGCCTGAACCTTAGATGCGTATACTTGTGATCTAGTTACTTGCGGATGCTAAATATTAGTTGTTTTGCCTGAACCTTAGTTTGGTATTCTTTCTGTTTGAAGATGTACCTGTGCATTTACCCTGTCATATGTATGGCACAGTGAATTAACAGCTCTAAGTCAGTTTTGCAAGGTAAGATACCAAGTACTAAACCATTATTTTTGTATCTTAGAATGGCATGTAGAGATGGTTCAAGCAAAAGAGAGACACTGTAATCAGTCGAGACTCAGTTGTGGCTACAATTACTGAATCACATCAATCACAATGGTCAGCTATTTTTAACATGGCACGTGGTTATCCATGACTCAGCTAATTACTAGAACATTATCGACAGCTCTCGGCGGTATTGACCAAGCCGCGTAATCACTTTTTTATATACCCTTCGTTTCCCCTCTATTCTACACTATATTTTTTTCCTGATTTCTTGTTTCAAACCAACACCCCTACGCGAATATGACTTCAACACCTGCCTCTCGCGCAACCCCAGCACCCGAGCGTGAAGCTCAGCTTCTTTCTATCGGCAAACAATGCTCAGAGGCTACTTGTCCCATGGTTGACTTTCTCCCGTTCAAATGTCAACATTGCCAGCAGTCCTTTTGTCAGAAGCATTTCAAGGTCGATGCTCATCGATGCCCGGAGTACGATGAGTCTAAGCACGATCGAGTTGCGCCCAATTGTAAGGCAGTGTCGCATTCATGTTTTGGGCCAGGTCGACTGAACGATTCTTTTTTCTTTCTTGAAGGTCCTTTGTGCAACACTCCTGTTGCTATACCCTTAGGGCAAGATCCGAATATCCGAATGGACACGCACTTGACCAACGAGTGCTCCGTGATGACAGGCAGAGCCAAGGCAAAGACGTCACGAGTTTGTGCAAAAGGGAATTGCAAGAAGGTTCTCTTTTCTCCCATCAAGTGTACTGTAAGACTCTCTTCTTCTCCCTGGAGATGTCTGACCGACCAATTGCAGCGATGTCAAGCGCAATTCTGTCCCTCTCATCGATTTCCAGCCGACCACAACTGTGCTATGCTAACTCCAGTACAAGGCGCTAGGGCGTCCAAGACAGCGGGCTCACGATTGTTGGACGAATTCAGTGGCAACAAGCTAAATAACAAAGCTTCTGCTGCTTCCTCAGCGGTCATGAAGACTGTATCCTCAGCCTCAGCGTCCTTGTCAAAGTCTATTGCAAACTCCAAGATCACTGCTCCCCCTTTGAGCAATTCGAGCTCAACAACTACCAGTTCTCCGGCCAAATCCCCCGGTAATAATCCCTTTTCCAAGGTGGACAGGTGGGCACATTCCGCTTATCTGGTAAAGTACCCACTCATCAAGCACAGTGCTGTTTCTCTGCCATTGACTGCTATGATCGTCCAAAAATCATCTTCTAACACGCGTTTGATGACCGCAAAACATGACAATCAACACAATGACCCAACGACACTCACGCACAATTCATTTACTCCACCTCCACTTTTTGCCTGCGCTTAATTTGTTGATCTTTTGCTATATCCACTTTGTATCCATAACTCTATCATATTTTTAATTAATGATCACTCCTACAAGGCGGGCAAGAGCAGAGAGGGAGAGCCGTTTGAGGGGCTTGCGGGAGCGGGCGAAGAAAGGGGTGAGTTACTCTTCCCCATTGAACTAGCACTTTACTCAGAATTGCCAGCTTCTGAGCGAAGACGAGAAAATCATTCTAGCTGAAGAAGCCGCTCTTAAAGACAACAAAGATTGTCTAATCATGTAAAGTTCTCGCCCATCCGCTTTAAAGGGTGTGCCCTTTGGAATAAATAATGACTAGTGATTACAATCAAAAAAGATATTTATTTAGATTTTTCTGGGGATGCTACCGCTTCCGTTTCTTAGCAGAGCGCGTTGTTGTCGAGGTTGAAGCCACCAGACCAGGGGGTCGACCTCTGCCTTTTTTGGTGCCTTTTGGCCTTCCCCGTTGGGGTTTTGGAGACGCAGAGCGTGCTGTTGTAACAGAAACTTAGTGGATCATATCTTTGTGAATGGATATGGTACTAACCAGGCGAGGGTTCTTTCATCTCTATGTCTTCATCCTCCCCGAGTTCAGTTCCCACATCAGTGCCGGTGACGGTACTTCCACGGGGAGTCCCGACAGCAGCCTCATCTCCGCTTTCCTGAGTTAAGGCGCTACTATCGCTATCTCCGCCAACTAGACCAGCCATATCAGCTTTGTTCCTCCGACCGCGCTTCCCAGCGGTGCCAGATGCCGATGTAGTTGCCTTGCGTGATGTTTTGACAGGTGGCGGTGAGGCTATGGGAGATGATGGAGCTGATGCTGTTGCCCGCATTCGTCTTTGTGCAATAAGATTTTCGAATGATTCATCAAACGGAAGAGAATACTCTTCCCGAAAATATGGATGCCGGGCGAGGTTCTCCGAAGGAGACGGTGAGCGGACTGCAACTGAAGAGCCAGGGGTCAGTCGATATCCCTCAGCCTCAAGTTCCTAGTGGTTGAGAGGTGTCAGATGAGCACCGATGGTGGCGAATCGGTACGGTGTACATGGCACTCACGATGGCGTCCAAGGCATCGAGATCATAGCAACTCTGCAACTTTTGCCATATTGATTCCACATGCAGTAGACGACCGGTATCTTTTTTAATTGCATTTTGAATGTCAAGGATGTGAAAGTGATGGTGTAGACCAACAGGACGTGCACGCATGATGGAGCGAAAAAAGGATATTTCACCTTCGACTGTGGCAAGAAAATCGGCTTCTGCAGACTTGGTTTGTGGAGAGGGCGGGGGTATTGACGTTGAAGGTAGAGAGTACTTCAAGTGAGGGGAGGCTTTCGACGATGGCGAGACAGTCATCGGTACTGTTGAATAAAAATTTCGTCAGGATCATCTCCCAGTGGTGGACCTGAAGCCGAGACTGACGCGGTGCGCGGTGCTTGCCATCAGCCTGGACTGTAAACAAATATTTACATTCACTACTCCTTTCCTGAATTTCTCACTCATCATGTTCCTCGGACACTTGCTTGTTTCTTCGAGTCTACGTGCATGGATCAGTTCTGGACGATTGTTTTCTACCACATCCATCGTCGAAGCAGGCTATAAACTGAAATCCCATTCAGGAGCAAAGAAGAGGTGGAAATCGCTTGCATCTGGCAAGTCCTTCAAAAGAGTACGCGTTATGACCACCTCAATCAACGAGCTTTCGGCTGGAGCTCCTCATAGGATAAAGCATACCACTCTCATTTAGCTGTTTCAAAATCTCCGGCTCGCAAGAATCGTCTTTCGCAAACTACCTACTCGAATCCCACTCAGACCAATAAACTCAGAAAGGTTCTGCTTCCCTACGGCTCGAACTAGATTATTTGTAGCGGTATGTACACTCAGTTCATTAATGTTGAACACTCCGCTGACTCATCGGTAGTATTTGTCTTCAATAATCAAATTCATTCTGACTGTATCTCATTGACCTTCTCGGACCCTCCATCTCGATTGTTTGTTTTGAAAAACACGCGTATATCTTTTTGTTGTGAATCGTAGGGAGAACTTCCCAATCCACTACGCTGTCGCTGCTGTAAGACGATCAGAATGGATTGTCGTCAATCTCAGCTACAACGAACCAGGGAAAACAGATGGTCGGAATTGTTAATATTCATCACCTGAACCGCCAAAGGCATCAGCTTCCTTTCATCTGTCGACGAATGTTCCCTCAGAGATGCCTTTTCTTAATCGTCAGCTCTACGAGGCCAGGATTGAGTGAGGTTACTCACTTGAGCTGCCACCCGAACTTTGGTCCACGCGGTATTCCGCATGCCACGAAAATCTCTTGGTTGGACCTTGGACGTGCGTTGAGTGTTCTGTCTTTTCACCAACGCGGCGATTAATTCAGCGAGGAAGATACCATGGCTCACGATAACTATGTGAGCCTTATCATAAGTTTCATCCCATATATACGGCCTTAGAATGTGGTCAATGACCTCCTCTGCTCGTTCCGCTAGATCATTGAGACTTTCTCCTCCGAGAAACTTTTCTGACCTATTCCGCAGTGCGGGGTATATCCCTCTTTTATAGTGTTCATCCATGGCCAAACCAGAGATGCGTCGACCATCCCATCTTTTCCCCTCACCAGAGCCGTACTTCTGTTCTCGGAGAAGGATAGAAGGTTGAGGTGTTGGTCTGGGATCAGATTGTGCGCTACATATGGCTTCCGCTGTCAATAGTGCACGCTTGAGATCAGAACAATGGACGGCCTTGAATTGCACTGATGATAACGTTTTTCCGAGAGCTTTCGCTTGCTGTCACGTATTAACATTTAATATTTAAGTATAATTTGCACAGGGTATGCGTAGCTTACATTCATACCTGCGAGACAGACCATGGATTTCAATGTTTCAAGGACCCGAAATTGTATTGCGCATACCGTGATTTGTGAGTGATGAATCTCTCCAGCCAGCCCACAGAGTTCGCTACGCCGGTTGTCTCGTCAGATGAATACAAAAAATAAGATAAGAAGAACCTGACAATATTGTCTGTGGATTCCCCGTGTCTGACCTGTGGACTCCATGATGAACCTTCTCTGGAATTATTCGGAATGTTATGAAACCACATACGAAAATGAACGTAACCATGGGTAAGATCAAGGGTGACTATTGGAGAATGGGATACTGGTTTCTGTTTTGAGCCTAACTACTCTTCACAGTTGGAGGAGGCTGAGTCTAGTGTGACAATCTCTTGACAAGAACTAAGAATGGTGACACTATAGGTCATGTGTTATCTGCTACTGAAAATTGTAAAGACTATTCTCGTCCAAGAAATTACACATTTTACCATTGTATCTATGATGACAAAAAAAATTTCTACCACTACTCCTGATATATGTATCTTGATCCGGCCTCTTGTAAAATATCAGAAATTTTTTGTTTTCGGCTAATATTAGCGCGCTTTTGAGGAAATATCTTTTTGTATAGTTTACCTAACTCTTGATTTTGCATATCGATGATATCCTGAGCACACCAGATCTCCTAAAATAAGTTTCAGCAAAAGGATTATCATTCCATATGAAAAAAATAACATTATCTGGCTCAGTCCCATCGGGATATGGAACCGAAATCAATGGAGCAGTTGCACTTCCACCTTGAGAAAAGTTGTACTGCTAAATACCACAAAGCATAAGAACAGGTTAAAAGCAAAGTAGGACATGATCACTTACCTTTGTAGTCATTCTTCGGACCTTGAGAAGACCCTCTGTATTCCTATCAACTTTATGGCCAAGTTCTCCTATCTTGCGATCGAACTCCCCAAACTTCTGATCAACCTTGCGTTCGAGGTCTCCAACTTTGCGTTCAAGGTCTCCAACTTTCTGATCAACTTTGCGTTCAAGTGTCTCGATCTTCCCCACAACTACACGAATCGACTGGTCAAGCATTTGTTGAAACCTGGTTTGCATATTTTGAAACTGATTCGTGAGCTCTATGATTGCCCTATTCAATGGTGCATGATCCGAATGGACCACTAGGTCTTTGTCAGCAATCTCCTACCCAACTCAGACAAAAAATATTTCTTACGTCCATTATTCAGATCTCTACTGTACAAATCAAATCTATATTTTTCAGTCTTGGCATATGTCTCATGGGACACCTTGTGTTGATCTGTATGGCACCATGAATATACTGCACTTAGTCAATATACGTTGGACAACTTACCATGAGCATCCCTGGTTGTGTCGACAAGGAAACTTGCCCAACTGAGATCTTTCAGTGTGGGAGGGTCTTGAGGAGGGGTTGGAATAACACAGATCTGGTCCATTATCGCTTGTTCACTGCCAAAGGTAGGGATAGTGGCCATAGCAAAGAAGAAGAGTGCCGCGTCTGTGTCATGTCTTGCACTATATAACGAGACGGATGTGGGAATTTGATGAGTCTCACTAGGTGACATCACAAGATTCCCCAGTAACCAACTGTGTCCGTGCATGAGCTTGACAGAATGCTCTAGGCTCAAAAAAGGATGCTTAGGTGGCGTTTCTCATCTCACGGTGTTCACTTTTATTGAAGTGGATACATGCATGATGTCGGGACGAAGCAGGAACAAGGTTGAGTTACATCCGGGGCATCATAGGATGTAGGGTGGAACCAAATTCTTTTTCTCTGACAGCGGATGAACTTGTCACAGCTTTACTCCCTTGTGTATATTATGTCCATTGTACTATCTGGACCTCAGTCGTCTATTCTACTTGGAGACGTCTGAGACATCTTTTATCTAATAACTTTGACACCACCCAGAGAACCCCCACAACTCCTTCCCTACTTGGAGTATTGATCTCACCTACAAATTTTGGAGTCTGCTCTTGCTATCCCTTCAGTTCTCTTCTGCCACTTTCTCTTCATTTGGCGGACCAGTTTCGTATATTTATTAGAGGTCTAGTCAGTAGGCTACTGTGGACTGTGTATGTATACACTGCGTGATAAACTGTTGAAGGCGCCTGAGATATACTGTTATATTTAGAAGGTACTTGGACCTTGCTGGAAAACGTTATGTCAGCATTTTGAAGGAGTGCCGCATAATACTCGTTGCTTGTTGCTTCCAAACAATATATAATGGCTGATCCCAACTCTCCTCTACAATCTAAAGAAGACACAGACCACGTAAGATCCACTGACATTGTGTCGATCTTGGATACTCAAAGGTAAACTCCAGATCAGGTTGAAACGACTTGCCAAGTTACAGGCCTCACAGGGTCCGACAACTTTCTCGGAATCATCTACGGTATCATCTATGGTTCCGAGCACCAGTCAGTTCCCAAAAGCGAATGTGCCTCATCATCAAATTTTTTCCCCAACAGCAACAAGACCGGGTTCCATTGTGGCCAATCCACCGGCGCCTCGAAACTCTGTTCTTCCTTCCGGTAAAATCAATGCTGTCGCAAAGCTTGATCATGTCCACTGGGAGAATCAGAGTATGCAGGACATTCTCAGAGTGACCCTCAGTGTGAGCTACCTCCTCTCTCGTCCTCTGGAAGAAAATAACAGATATCCCCCAGAAAGAGGTGTCAAAGGAAAGTGGTTACGAGATAACGTGGTTAAAGAACTTGCAACAAGAACTCGCCTCCGAAGGCATATGTAGGTGCTGCTAGAGTGCGGCGTATCTGTGTACTTAAACCTATCAAGTTACCGAAACTCTCAGCGCGGACCTCTTTGACCGTACACTAATTGCTCGCCTAGAAATGAACTCACAAGAGATAACGTGCGCCCTGTCTTGAATGCAATCTGTCCCCTCTGACAAGCTTTACAGTGATGACCTTGAATACCTACCCACACTCGTCTCGTTACCGAATATCACCATTTTTGAATACCTCGTAGGAAGCTGGAAGAGGCTGCGTGCAACAAAATCTGCTCTGACAAAGAAGGTTGGTCCACGCTGCTTCATGACTTCATTGGATAACCAACCCGATCGGGGAAATAATCACTACAGAATTATTCTCCTCCGGACACCCAACAAGCACTCGCCAAGCTGGACAGTTTGCGCGAACTCTTGATAAGTTATGCTGGCCTGACTCTTCAGGAACCTGAAATATTCCCACAACCTGAAGGGTGCGCATCTCTTTTGCTGAATTCTTAATGAAGTGAACATAGTTTCAGGCGCCTGATCGGTGCTCCTGAACTCGCAAAACCTCTTCTCTCTCTCTCTGCACTCTCTGCGCCCCTTTTTTCAGGCCCAGTCGTAGATCCTTACACTCTCGATTCCTCGGAAATCGGACAGTTTCTCCAGGAACTCATTCGTAGGTTTGAAAATGACGAACTGGAAAAGGTCTTCGGCCCTGTCATCAAGGCCCTCTTGTTCCATGAAAGCCTCTTCCGCCCAGAAGGTTTAGTTAGTGTCGATGCAGCGTGGCGTGGAGTTATCAGCGGATTAGAGATGCTCGTGTCCAACAAGAGTATAGCTATCTTGATGACGCAAATGCCCGAATTCAACCCTTCGGATGCCACGGCAGCTACGATCGAGAAGACGTCCTTGCTTGGGCCACTTTGTCGACTGAGCATCTTTGGAAAGGAATGGGTGAGCATGGCCAGTGCTTGTTGATTTCAGCTCTCAAGTTAGTTCTAGCCAAACATCGCAAAGAGCTATTTTACTGAAGGAAGCAAACTGGAATCTTCCTACGCAAGCCTACGAGGCACTCTCAAGAGTCTGCAGGTGATACCTTCTTTAGGTTGCCCGGACTCTCCGGTTAACACTCCAACTAGACCTCCCTTTTTCACATCTTCAACAACCTGATCAGAGCTTCCACCGAATCTCGTGAATGTGTCTTACAATATTTTGCCCGAGTGATATCGTTGAACAAGAAACGTGCTGGCACGCACGTATGTTCTAAACATTACCTTACCTTTTCTAAATTGACCTTGCCACATTAGGTGGATCCGGAAACGGTAGCCTCTGATAGCTTTATGGTCAACCTACAAAGCGTACTCTACAAACTCGCCGACCCATTCATTGATGCTACCTACTCGAAAGTCTGTCTGTTTCATTTGGAAGTCCTCTTTCTTGCTAATAATGCATAATCGACTCAAGATGGATCGTGTGGATTCGTTATTCTACATCCATTCGGACAGGATTGATTTGAGTGATGAGACGCGAATCAAAAGTACAAGCGAGGAGGCTAACGAATGGATCAAGACAAATCAAGATCCTCGAGGTAGGGCTGCCTCATGCTATATTGCTCGATTGACGCCCTTTTTTGAAAGCTTCGGCGCCTAACTTCATTTCCGAAATATTCTTCCTTTGCATCGGGATGGGGCACTACGGTTATTTCAAGACCATCGATTCGTATACTGATGCTTCAAGGCACGTTGAAGACTCTGAGAGACATATTGACTTGATTGAACAGGAGAGATCATGGGTGGGCGTAAGTGATTCACCCGGCTCCTGACTCAGGGATATTCAATGAGAAAACCAGACCCCTCAACAAAATCGCATTGAGATGGCGATTAGGTTGAAGAAGGCACAAGCACAAGCACTTTAACTTATTATTCAATTTCTGACTCGCACCCGTTATTTAGCTGGAATTGGAAACGCTACGCTCACATCTACATGCATATCAAGCAGTATTACTCGACCCCGAACTCGTGGTTACTTCGATAAATTTCATGACTTTCTTGTCTACATGGTTGATTCGGCAAGTGGACCCTCGAAGATCTCATCCAAAGCCTGTTGTGCAGTTACGTTTGGGCCTGCTATATAAAGATGCCTGGGCTAATAGGATGATATAGATTACCCCTGCCAGAAAAGGTACCCATGGCGTTTCGCATCCTTCCCGAGTACATCATTGAAGATGTTGCGGATTTCACACTCTTCTCCACTACGTAAGTTATAACGTTGACTAGCTTCGGCGCTTAGCTGAGGATGATATTTGCAGTGCAAGCTCAGATATGTGGGAAATGTCGGGAAGAACAGAGCTCTTGACTTTTGTCCTGACGTTCTTGACTTCGACTTGGTACATTAAGAACCCCTTCTTGAAATCAAAGATTAATGATGTACGTATTTTCTTACATTGGAGAAAGTCTTATAAATTCAACTGATGTCCGGTAGATTTTATTCTATGCCACTCAAGGCTACGGTCGAGAGCGTACTGGGCTGTTAGGGAACTTTCTCAATACTGAGCCCTTGGCTTTGCAACATCTCATACCTGCGTTGACTCATTTTTACATCGGTCGGTTGAAAATGAAAAAGTATGTGACTTTTGAACTAATCAATCACAGAGGTGGAACAAACGGGGGCAAGCTCACAATTTTATGATAAATTCAGTATGCGCATCACTCGTTTTGCGGTTGACCATGCAACTCATGTAACACAAGGCTCTCGCCGCAGTATCGCTCATGTCCTTAAGATTGTATGGCCCAACAAGAATCACCGTGATGCAGTTGATAGAGAGGCTAAGTAGGATGGTTCAGCCTCGTAGAGGAAATTTTTTTGCTGATCTATGCCTAGAAATGTGGACAAGTTTGTCCGGTTTGCCAACCTGATGATGAATGATGTTACCTATCTTCTCGATGAATCTTTAAACACCATTTCTCAGATATTTAACATTCAAAACGAGATGCATGATTCGACAGCTTGGGCTGCGCAGACGCCTCAATATAGAGAGGAACGAACGCATACTTTACGAGGCCTAGAAAGACAAGCTTCAATGAATGCTCGTCTGGGTTCCCAAACAGTTGAACTCCTGAAAATATTCACCGGACAAACTCAAGAGCCTTTCATGATGCCTGAAATTGTCGACAGGTTAGCAGCGATGTTAGACTACAATTTGGACGCTCTCGCAGGACCAAGATGCCAAGAGCTGAATGTTCGTAATCCCCAGAAGCTTGGATGGGAGCCTCGATCATTATTGCGGGATATCATTGACATCTTTGTCAACCTGAGCAATCAAGAGGCTTTCAAGAAAGCAGTAGCAAATGATGGACGGAGCTACAATAAAGAATTATTTGAACGGGCTGCGAGGATTGTAATCAGAAGAGGTATCAAAACAGAAACAGAAATTGCGCCTTTCTTGTCATTTATCGAGCAGGTCGAGGGGGCGAAAGCCAACATGGAAGCCGAGGAAGATTTGGGCGAGGTTCCTGATGAATATCTAGGTCTGTTAAACAAATGATTGTTTATCAAGGCCTGACGTACATGAAACAGATCCTCTGATGTTTACCCTCATGAGGGACCCAGTCTTGTTACCGACCTCAAAAACAATTGTGGACCGCGCTACTATCAAGTCACACCTCCTCTCTGACACAAAAGACCCGTTTAATCGCTCCCCATTGAAGATCGAGGAAGTAGTTCCGGGTTAGTACATCGCTTAGAAGATCATGCCTAACTGAACTAAATATTCCACAGTGCCAGATCTGAAAGCTCGAATTGACACGTTTCTGATTGAGAGACGAAATAAGAGAATTACGAATGCGGCTATGGATACTTCTGCCTGATCCCAAGTATATGATGTATTATGTCATCAAGTATGCTTTGTAGTATAGAATAATCAGCTATGTTTCATCGTCGAATCTTCTTTTTAATGTTGGTCTTCTGGAAATCAATGGTAAGCACAAGTGTGGATACTTGGTCAAAGTGACAAATATGAGGCAGCCTCCACCTCCCGAGACATCAGCTTGAAAGAATATTAAAGACCGCTTGGGTGTTTGAAGAATGATTCTTTTTACTGCCCGCATGGTGAAAATCTACAGACACACTACATGGATAGTATTGGGATAGCATAGAGATGGGTATGTCTCAATCTTGTTTCAATACTATACATAGGTTAAAACACGATTGGATGATTTTAACATATGATTGGAGGTTTTAAATTAAACACTCCATATGAAGCAATATTACTTCATGGATCCTAACGTGAGAAATTGAGATTTAGATAAAGCAACTCTGGTGTAGCTTTTCAGATAAGCAATTTATAGTTGATTATCTCGATTATATCTTACTATCTGTGGTGATAGAGTCATCCTTTCGCTTTCAAGTCTCAAGATGTAGTTCTTGGTTGGTACAAGTGTCATCCTTTTTTGGTACCAACAACAGGTGACAACATCAGCTATCTGAGACAGCTTTCCATCTCAGATTTTGTTCCTTAAACAGTGAATCACGTGTGATGACTCTGCCTTGCGCAAAGACATCAGAATTCTTGTCCTCATGGACATCCTTTGAATCAGGACCGAACTGGTTAATACTTTTGGTAGAAGATGTGGAAACTTCTGGGATAAGAATAACCGCCAGCTACCGAATTATGCCCTCAATCGTGAATAAAACCCGGCCTGAGGTATCCCCTGATTTCCTTGGGTTACTCCCTCTTCAGCTGTAAATTATCTGCGCTCCAGTTCCGTAGTGAACTTATTACAGGACATGAAGGGCCCAGCAGAGATCGCGTAAGGGACTCGAATTTATGAATTCTCCTTCCTTCACACTGAACTGTACTCAAGACATGGACCGATGTTTATCGGAATGGTGTTCAACATCTTTCTGTTTGGGATGATGGCTATCCAGGTTTACATTTATTATACCAAGTTCCAGAAGTGAGGCTTCAGTTGCTTCGGATGTGCCCGATTGTAATGCCTTGGTTCAGGGATCATTTAAGGATCAAGATATTCGTCAGTCTTGTTCTCTTCGAGGCGTTGATATACTGACTTCGGACAGGTACTCCTTGTCTTCATACTTGATACAATCAATTCTGTCTGTGATTGTGTTTATCTATACGACAGCCTTATTTTACATTTCGGTATGTGGTGATTCACCCTGCGACATACAGGATTTAACTGCTGGGCAGACGACGTAAATTTTCTCACTACGGCGAATTGGGGTGAGTCTCTCCACCTCTCTCAAAAGCTGAATATAACTGAATAATCCGTAGTTTTTGCAACAGGTTCGTCGCTGGCACTACGTTGGGACTTACAAAGTGTTGATACTCTGGCCTGTTCTTGTCATAGAGCCTGCTTTCACTGTGAGTATAATATATTCTTTCCTCCCCATTCACGCCTTGAATTACTTCCCAGGGAGTGATTGCAGCTCTTGTTCAGGTGTTCTTTGCTTGGCGTGTTATCTCCTTGACAAAAAGATGGATTCTTGGATCTATTGTGACCATCGGAGCCATTTCAGGTGGAGGTAAAACATAGAGGTCTCTGTACTTGACCTCTAGCTCATAGATATATCCTTCCAGCGTTAGGTATTGTCACTGGCTGCGAAGTTCTCAAGACGCTTTATTTTACGGAGTTTCAGGATTTTGAGGTCAGGAATGTTTGTTACAATCTACCATCCCATTAATCATGTTCTAGATCGTTGTTATCTTCTGGCTTGTAATAGCGGCATTGGTTGATATTGCCATCACATTGACATTGGTTTCATATCTGTAAGTAGCTAAACTCGAACTTCTATCTGTGCTGATGGTTGTCAGGGTACGCCTAATATCTTCCAACTTATATTTCTCTTTTCTCACTGGAGGGAGTAGCGCCAGCAAAAGACGGGCTTTAAAAAGTCCGATCTCATGGTGGATCGCATAATCCGAAGTTTGTGCATCCTCTTCCAGAAAGAAAGCCTATCTATAACTATCATGCTACAGTCACCATACAAACTGGGCTCATTACCTCTGTATTCGCCGTCGTTGACCTTATCGTCTACCTTGCGGATGTGAGTTGTGCACCTCTTTTATTTATCATCTCAAATAAACATTTGAACAGTCAACTGGAACGTGAGTGAACGCGCCTACAAAAGCTATTGAACTCTCAGAGAAAAACTACATAGCCACCTCATATTCAACTTCTTGCTCTGCAAGCTTTATAGCAACTCATTGATGAGCAACCTAAACTCTCGTAAAGGCTGGGAAGAATTCATAGATTTAGAATCTCCAAATGTAGATCCCAATCTAGAGGAATCTGGGAGTGGACAGGAGAGCTTACCACAATCAAGTTGGAAGCTGAATCAAATTGGTGGTGAGAGGACCCAGGATGGATTCAAGCAGTTAGATGTAAGTGTTTCCTACTTTACACCATAACGATCTTATCTTTGATAGAGCGATGTTGACAAATCACGGTCCCTGCAAATGCCGACACCCGGAGTTTTTGTCCAGGTTGAGTCTTTCAAATCGCAAGATATTGCATTGCGGGAGAAACGCTCTCTTCATGTCAACTCCAATGATTCCAAGTCCGAATCACTCGCAGTTGGACAGGATCAAGCACGTGCTTCTCAGATAGACAGATGTGGAAGTCGACGAGACAGCTTTATGAAAGGTGTGCCACTCATCACGTCGGTCTGCAAAAAGGACTGACGTCACTTGTGTGTCGATAGCAGAGTTGCAACTTGGTGTTTAACGAGTCCACGATTCTGATGTTTACGTATAAAGATGATTTCCCAGAAGACGATCTGATTGGAATTCTGTAGATTGACACAGTTGATTTTTTGGATTGAGATGTAGATTAAAACTTGTCATTTACCAACTGAGATGACCCTTGACTTGATCAAGAGAAAAGATTCTATAAAAGAACCATCAATTGATGTCACTTCGAGATTCTCAGTTTTTCTGAATCTAAGTCCCTGACCTTACATTACAAGGAGGCACATATTGTTGCTCCTGAACGCCACCTTGTTACTCATGTGCCATTTCTCGTTTGACGCACGCTACTTCGACTCTAAATCTAAAGCCGATTACGCACCTTGAGAGTAAGCCGAAAATTTGGATCACACAAGCCTCTTCAGTAGGTGTGTCTTGCTCGTATAAAGGTAGCTTTCATGTGGCAGCCCCAGCTGTCCAATGGCCCTCCCAAGCATTTCTCTCTTGAATCAAAGTACGGGTACAACAATGACCTCCAACTTTCCTGCCGAGCTCGTGTATGTGCTATCACATAGTGAATGATTTAAGTTGATTCGGACCGAGTCTTAGCCATGGTCCAATGTTCCTCGGGACAGCCTTCAACATGCTATTCTATGGCATTTCAATCACTCAGACATACCTGTATTTGATCAACCATAATACGTTAGTGTTCCAATCCTACATTGACATCCCTCGCATTAGCTCAAAGGCCAACCAATACACACAGAGACAGGTGGTTCATCAAGTACTTTGTAAGGAAATGGAACTGTGATAACAGCCATCCAATCTCAATGCTCGCAGGTCTACTTCCTATTTTTTGCGGACACAATCCATACCGTCTTCATACTTGTCTACATGTACAATTCTCTAATCAGGAATTTTGGTAAGCATTCTATCCATGACTACGAAAAAAACATGTCGGGATAAATATACGCATAGGAAATCTGGACTATCAACAGAAAGCCGACTGGGTTTTCGCAACAGGTTCGTTTCATTATCAACACTAGTTTCCATATACTCAGCTATCTTATGCAGAACCTGCGCTGACAGTACGTTGATGACGTTTTAGATTGTACCTTTACTTGACCGAGTGACTATTGCCTTTCTTCAAAGGGTGTCATAGGAGGCGCCGTGCAAGCCTTCTACTCCTGGAGAGTCAGGGTCTTGACCCATAACAACGTTATCTCTCTACTCATCCTCCTGTGTTCGGTCATTTCATTCTGTAAGTTCGTCTGAACCCTCGACGAGTATTTGCTCATATCAGCGCCATATTTCATTGGTACTAGTCATGGGGCTCGCAACCGCCGCCGCCATATCCTTCGTTCCCTCATTCACTCAATTCCTAAAGTTCAAAGCTGTTGTCATTTTATGTCAGTGGCCCGTTTTCACCTTTCGATGTGAAGATTCGTATCTGATCCTGCTTAGGGCTTGGATCGTCCTGCATGGCGGATATCGTGATCACGTCTACCATGGTGCTCTATCTGGTGCGCCTTCTATTTGTTCTAGACGGTGATCATTAATCCAAGACCCAACTAGCGAAGGCACAAAACGGGATTTTCACAGACAGATCATCAAATTGATAGAATCATCAGAAGTAAGTGAGCTGTCATTTGCTCCACCTTTGCGTGAGGTTGACAATCTATATCTATCTTTGACATGGATTCGTCCAGTGACGATGCACACAGGTCAATTTAGCTTGTGATCGATCTCTTAATCGCGAGTACTCACTTTAGAGTTGTTCAGGGCTCGCGACCGCTCTTTGGGCGTAAGTGTGGCGTGTCTTCTTTTGTGCTATTGGTTTTTTTGATTGACAATGGATAAGCCTCATTGACCTCTTACTTTACCTTTCCAGCGTAAGCTTCCTCAGGTGCTTTTCATACCCCCATCATTAATCCCCGAACTACACTGTTCTAGCCATCTGGAAAGTAAGTCTTCATCGCTTGCTGACTGCAGATGAACAGGATAACTTTCCCAGTCACTTGTTCTTCAACTTCTGTCTCTCAAAACTATACACCAACTCGCTCATGAGTAGCCTCAATTCTCGTAGGGGATGGAAATATAACGAAGATAATGACACAACTCTGTCTTTTGAGCACAAGCAAGTTGTTAATACTTGTCTCTTCATTCATTCACAGCTCATTGAGCATGCGTGTGTGTGTGTGTGTGGGTAGGGAGTCCAGCTTGAACCATTTACAAACTCAGTCCAAACCTATTTTTGTCTCTACAAAACGACCCGAGGTGGGTGTTCAAACTTTTTTTGTGTCTCGAGACGATTGATTTCAAAAAAAAACATAATGATGACTTAGGTTTTCGTTCACGTCGAATCGCACGAGATGATCAACCCCGCACTTGAAGTAGACCAAAAGGATATGAACAGGCGATTTTTGACACCGAGTTGAAGAAAAACAACAAGCTCTCAATGGATCAACGCCACTAGAACCCCACCCATCATCGCAAGTCACACATAACCATAAACACATTCTTGGTCTTTTCTCTAGATTATCTATCAACAAATTTTCTTGTAAAAAATCGTGAATATACAAGATATCATTCACACATAATCCAGAACAGAAGCTACTTTAGACCATCTCCCATTTCCCAAAGCTCTATTTCACCTCGTCCTTCTTGTACAAATGATCACCGACGAATTGATCAAACCAGCGGAAGACCTCATAATGCCACTTGAGACTACACAAAAAAATTTTTTTAAAAAAAAGTGGAAGACGCCACACGAAAAGAAAAAACCCTCCGTACCTATTTCCATGATTCAAAACCCAGTGGTTCTCATCTGGGAAAATAACCAATCGACTAGGTATACCACGTCTATCCGATGAAAGAAGCCAACCCCCCCCCCCCCCAAAAAAAAAAAAAAAAAAAAAAAAAAAAAAAAAAAAAACCCCAAAAACACAAAAGAAGGAAAAACAAAAAAACACAAAAAAAAAAAGAAAAAACAAAAAA
>Ga0154005_100132_pt1 | contig 41008 bp, 53 predicted proteins | sample TSFL089MetaG_FD_104698 | JGI IMG/M metagenome (GOLD analysis project Ga0154005, IMG submission 104698) | Attine ant fungus gardens microbial communities from Florida, USA - TSFL089 MetaG | ecosystem: Host-associated > Fungi > Mycelium > Unclassified | place: USA: Florida, Lake Talquin State...
GAAGAACCCTCAGCCGTCTACTCGCTAGTACGACATCTGAGGTGAGAGGCAATTCTATGAGGACAACTGAATTTATATTGACAACATGTAGTTATATCTGATAGGTAAAAGAATATATTGAGCCATCTACTCGCTAGTACGACGTCTGATATATACATTTCTTCCGCTCTATCACATGAAGTAGAATATTGCTTGAATTTTTTGACGGTCATCCCTGCGAGCAAAAACAGCGTAATGAGTCCATTATTTGTCCATTGTTTCCATCAGGTCTTTCAACTTTGAATGATCACAGCTATTTGCAGTTGTTAGTGTCCACTATCAGGGTCGTGGGAACATGGTCGTGCATTAAGGAATTCGGTCTGGGTGCTCGACAGTCTGCCATTAAGGGTACGAATAAGATGATTCTCTATTCACTCATGATCTGACATACTGTTGTCTACATATCTCAGATGGCAGGTGTCTTAGGGCCATTCGTGAACATCCTAAAATATATTACAATTACCAAAGTACATCCCGCGTTTCCGTATCTCATAGGACCTACGGTTCATGCTGCTCGGTGAACTTGAGTCACTTTTCTTCGATACACAGGTGAAGTTAACGATTATTTTGGATAGAATTTCAATATCATACCAGACTAATGCCCAAAGATCACCCCCATTGTCATGGGGGACATATATCGTTGGGTATCTGATAATGGTTTGTCTGTGCCTCACAATATACTTGGTGGCAATTGAAGACTTGCTGATACTATATAACACTAGTGCTGGGGTGGCAACTTGCTTACCAATCTCATGCTCGGTCTTCCGCCACCAATGTTATACTCTTTTGGGCCGTGGATCAACTATCTCACTGTCCACTTTGTATTCACGACTCTATTCTCCTTCTTCCCTTCTGTATGTCATAGATCTTCGCTCGTAATTTTCATTGCCCTTACTCACAGAAAACAACTTGCAGCTTCTTCATCCACCGACATTTGATACCGCTCTCTTTCCATTAGATGCCATTGTCCGCACCACAGCCATAGTTGGAAGTGTATCCCTCCTCTCTCCTTCTTCGGCCTCTGCGAATCAGTTAAACCCTCTATATGTCAATTCTCCTTTGACACATATGATTATTGGTGCTTTAGCGTCTGCCGGTGGTGGTATGACCGCAGGCACACTCGGTACATGGAAGAGCCAGTGGGGTTTCAGCACGCCTCCTGTGCTCAGAGCTGGTGTGGGTTTATGGGGTAGTTTGGATGTTTGGGGTGGTTCACTCGTCGGTACGATCTACCTTCTAACACCACTTCTGTTTTTATTATTCAATCTGACCACACAGCTATTGTATATGGTGTAGCAACAAACCACCCAGCATTCCAGAACCTCATCCCCATGCTCCTCAGGATTCCACTCTTGTCTCAGATCATCCAACTTGTATACCTATTCGCAGATCCCAATGTCCAAGGTCTTATACCCCTTGAGCCTGCCGAAGCTTGTGCACTAGGAGGCTTTATTCTAACCCTATTATTTGGGTTACGAGTGTACAATGTTCATTGGTCTGGTGCTGCTACTAAAGTAAAGGGGATGTAGAAGAAAGTAGAAGAAAGGCTTCTAAGCCAAAGCTCAATGAATTATAAAGGCTATTTTGCCATCCATTTGCATGGCTATTTTGAAAATTCAGATTACTTGTTTTGATCATCAGAGTTCTATACTGGTAGGCACAAGATACTCATACAAAGTTAAAACTCAGAATTTGTAGACAAATGTCTGTTTGACGGTGTCCGGCATATTACCATTTTAGGAAGTGCTTCTGAGTGGCTCCCTCATAGATGGTAAACGTGCAATCACGTCTGTGTTGGTGTTGAACGTTGATGAAGTTATCAACGAGATGAATAAAATGGTATGTGATAGTAAATACCCAATTGACCATCTGCAATTGTGACATAAACCCCGAGTCTGACATTCTCAATGCCCTTTTTTCTTTTCTCATCGCATTCATTAAACAATGAGAAAGTACGTGGGATCACAATCAAAGAGTTCATAATCGAGAAGGTGAACATCCAATTCCACTCAATTCGCCACATAGATCGTTGTCAAAAGCTCAGGCTAAACTAGTAAAGCAACAACAACAATCCATTGATGCCCAAGAAGAAACGCTGACGCGCTAAAGTCGTTCAGAAGATGTCCACTCCTCCCATTTCCGAAACTCCTCAACCCCTCTGAAGCTGACCAAACATCAGATTATCAATGCAGAATCAACTCTCATGAATAGGCCCCGTCTCAGGCTCCAGCAGCCTCAACCGCTCATCAAGAGTATTGTCCACCGTACGTGATAAGTTGAGACGCATCGACAAGATGTTCAATTCCGACTTGTCAACTCTTGATAGCTCTCAGATGCAGATTTCTTGGCAGTACCAGCTCCCTGAAGACGAGTATGAAGACTTTGGATTCCATGATCTGAAAGAATTTCTGGACGGTTGTGCCTTTCATAAACTGTGTATAAACGCCAGAATCAGATGTCTTGCCTGCTAGTTGAGCGAGCTCTTTGCGTGCGATGCTAACGAGATCTTGTATATGCTCTTCACGTCCACGCAAAAGAGGACAGGGTATGTTCCCATCCGTCTTTTTTCTATCACTCCTCGACTTGCTCCTCCTGTAGATGTTTCCCGAGATCAGACGAGACCTTTTTGGAGTCAATGAGAACAGCAAGTTCTATACCCGACTACTCTCCCTTCGGACATCTGACTCGATTTTAATCCATTGATACTTTCCTTGCATTCAGGGTGCATGTATATGAATGAATGCTCGAATTTTCAAAACATATTACTCCAAGGACGACATAACGACAAGAACAGCTAAATAATGAAAACGTGATATGGGGAATCAAAGTACTTCTCTTCTGTCCTAACGACGTTCGATGTGTTTATTTATCCGGGACTGGATATCCATCACCGCAGTGACAAATATCCCAGAAGACTCTAACAGCAGCGCTGTAGCACAACTGCAATTGGTAAGCAAAGTGTCCATTTCTTTTGCGGAATTCAGCAAATTATTGACAACTGGGACCAGTCCAGCCACTGTTTGGGAACCTAATACAGCCTGAAGTGACACCAGAACTGGTGGTAACAAGTCTGCCAGTAACGTAGCTATAGGTCCTGGATCAGCCAATTTCAGCTCCAGATTGATAGCAGCTTCCACCACGGTCGTGAAAGCCTCGGCCAGCCTTGGGTCAGAGAAAATGACAGAGAAAAAGTCATCGTCTTCTTGGGTCATTTTCCTTGTTCTGGCATGTAACCAACCCAAAATACCATTGAGTGTACCAGATAAACCTGCATCGAGTCCATCGATAGTCATGTTTGCAGAAACACCTGAGAGTCCAAGTCGGTGTAGTAGTCCATTGAGGACGATGACAACAGGAGTTCCTTTGGGCTGAGGAAATGTGTCCATCGTTGATGCATGCACGTCGGATGCCGAAGGAGATCCGAGTTCCAGCGCTGACATAGAAAAAGGAAATCTGACTTCTTGACTCCGCGGAAAATCTTCACAAGAGGCCTTGATTGCTATTGCAGTTTTCATCACCAAGGACAGTTTATCAACGAAATCGTTGCAATCACCACATCTTGAAAAGGTCATTTGATCGTTAGACGACGCAAGGACAAGATAGTCAAGACTGCTGGAGAGCTCAGAAACGTTTGTTGATGTCACTAATCCCAGGACAGACAGAAAGACAGGAGTCAATGTTGCCAGTTTTTCAGAGTCTTCAGCGTCTAAAAAGAGGAGAGAACTCAAGCGCTCCAATTGGAGCACAAATTTGATCAACTTTTCCACCTGTTCAAGGAGGGAATTGATTCCTGGACTACCGATTGACTCTCGGCGTTCCCCATCAGAACCCATAGAATGGACACCCAATGGTCTGCTGACGTCGTGGCCTGGGCCGCTTACCTTGATAGTATTTTCAACACTACCCAGGCCTAAAGTATCAAACAGCTGGGACAAAGAGATCGTGATTGGGATGTGGGATACATTGGGATCAGAGGGCATGTGCCCGTCGGCGGGGAATTGATACCAGTAAAGGATGTCAGCGGTCAGATTTACGAGGGCAGCCACATCTACCTTGACCAAATCAAGCACAAGGTCCTCGCCTAAAGCACAGTCCGATTGTTTGGCATTAGCCTGTTGAGCGAGGTTGAAGAGTTCCGCAGTACGGCTGAGAAGTGAGTTGACAGAACGAGATAGAATGGCCTTTGTGCCGACTTTGACGATTTCGTCGGTAGAGACGAGAATGACCGACGTATCCGCAAGAGTGGAGTTTTTACGTAGATCACCGGCGTGGACGTGAAGGTTGCCCAAGGCTCTCATGATGCGAGTCAGGTCAATGATAATGTGAAAATCCAGTGTTACGCCATCAGAGTCCCGCGCTTGAGAACGTCTCCTTTGAACAGAAAGGGCCCTAGGCACTCTGATACAAGCATCTCTTCCAGTAGAAGGAGACCATCCGTTGTTACACGCGTTGATAACACACCGACCCTCAATGAAAGAGGTTTCTTTGACATTGGGAATATGATAACAACTGTTCCCAGCCCTGTCATCACATTTGGAAGAAAGAAAGCATTCAGTATCTCAAACGAAGTTAATTGTTTTCTGGAAGGATGGTGCTGATACTCACAGGAATCTGCACTGACCTCCACGGGTGCAGCTGTCTCGCCTTGCTCGTGCTCAGTCGTTGCTTGAGCAAGACTATGCGATGTGGACGATGTCACCTACAATAGCAATAAGGGCAGCTCTATAAGGGTAATATAAGAAGCATAGCATACAATAGAAGACTTGACATCATAATGTCTGCTGCACAGGGAGTGAGTGCAAGTGCAGGGATCCGCAGCATATGTTGGTGTTATGTTATCTCGACTGCATTCTTTCCGGTTGGGCGATGTCTTGATCTAAAGACAAGTCAATGAGCTGTCTGACAGTGATATCAGCGTCATTACCAAAACTTCCAAAAAATCCTTCAAAGTGTCTCTCCCAGCGAGATTTGTCAAAACAGCCATATCATTGTTGGTATTCAGGAAATTTTCGAGGTCCTGGAAGTTCTGAGCCGCATATACTTACACAGAAGATACGCTTCTGCCCACCTTGATACAGAGACAGAAATGCGACTTCGTCAATACACTTTCTAGGGTATCAAGGCCTATGATTGGTCCTAGTTCTGCGACAAGTCCGATATCAACAGAGGCACATATATCAACCAAAACGCAAGATAGTGGACGGCTATGAGCAGAGACTGCCTGTTGGTCAAAGCCAGGCTTAAACGGACCGTTCGCTTGGCGGAGAATTGGTTGAGGAGGTATCGTAATTACAGGGGTCGCAAGGAAGACAAGGAGTGCATAAAAGGACGAAAGTGGCCAAAGAAAGCCCATGGTGGGATAAAGGGACAAGAAAGAAAGACACTCCCCGCAATTTATATTCATCCGTATTTTGGGCAGACGTTTTCCGTATTGGGTGGTCCTATGTTTGACTTGATGCAAGAACACATGATAATGCAAGGCAAGTACATGACTGGCTGGATTGTATCATGCAACCCTGGGTCAAAAAGAGCCCATTTTTCTAGTATATTGAGGCTGAGGGATAACAACAGCGATGTTGTAAGTCACCAATAATGTCCAGCTGTAGCTTTGTACAGCCCATTCATCGAAACCATTGCCCAGGCATAAGAATGTTGAGAAAATTCCAAATACATTTAAATAACTATTAAACGCTCTACGGAAACAAGAACACCTCAGAAGGGGTCTGATAATACACATTTCGCAAAGCTTTATGGGCGCTATAGCCAAGTGGTTACGGCGACAGATTAGAAATCTGTTCCTCTTTGAGGGCGCAGGTTCGAGTCCTGCTGGCGTCGTTCATCTTTTATTTGCAAGTATCTCGATCGTTCAACATAATGATCTCGAACATTGATCATGACTTGAACCAAGACTGATATAAGAGTTGTAATTATCAACAGACACTATTAGACAACCTGAATTCCATGTAGCCTATGAGTAAATTATCTGCCTAGTGAATGGTGTATTGCCCATAATTCTTTTCGGGATCGAAAACCTGGAAACAGTGTTTTGAACGTGACAACGAATCGAAAGATATTGATGAACATACCTCCCAGCGTGATGCAGGAAATATATGCTTATTACGCTGATACCAGCCTCTTTCCACCACTTTACCAGCATGCGACTCATCTTTCTCCTTTGTGGCATCAGCAAGAAGACGCACATCATCGTGTACATCAAAGTTAAACAGAGGTCCTGACTTTCCCCTGGCCTTGTTCACTATGAAGTCGTAAAAGGTATAATGCTGGAGAAAAACTTGGTCAGCGTCGCTTTCAACAAGGGATGAGGGCGTACGTGTGGTATGATGAGATCTTCCTGCAGCGGATGTTACGACGGTCGTATTCACTAACGGGTACAAATACACACCTTGATGTACATCAAGTTATCGACACTGATGCCTCGCAATTCTGGAAATTGTTGTCGGCATTTTTCGAGGAAATTTGCAATGTCGTCCCCTTTCTTGCACTGAAAGAACGGTCGTGGTATCAGGAAGAGCAAGTCAATACAGGTAACTTACGACAACACTCTTTCTATGTCCACTGCCATCCCAATAGGAATAGGTAATTTCAATGTCTTCTTTCTTCATGGTGTCCTGCCTCGTAAGCCATTCGAGCCTAAGCCGCTCCCGTTCACGGCGTTCCGCTTCTTCACGTTCCCGATCTGGCAGAAAAGAAGTATCCACGTCGGGATTTTTGTGAGAGCGGCTGCGCTTGGTTGGGGGGGTATCGTCTCTTTCTTTGGAGGATTCTTCTCGAGAGTGTTCGTCAACGTCCACGTCTTCGTCGTCGTCCAAGGCAAAAGACAATGTTGCCTTTGTCTTCTTTTTACGCTTCTTATTTTTTCTCGTGCTATCCCTAAACATATCCTCCATACACTATTAGCGACATACACTGGCACGTAAAGAGGAGAGGAATGAAGGGAAGATGGTGACATACTTGAGCTCACTGCTGCGAGCAGCCTCTCTAGTTTTCTGCTCCTCAAGTTCCTTGCGCCTTTGCTGAAAGTCCTCTAGCTTGACAAGTCCAACAGTGCTGTTCTTGAGCGACTCTTCCATGGAGTCATTCTGCCCGACAAACCGGTTTGCAGAGGGACGGGCCTTCTCTGTTTCGTTGATGAGGATTTGTTTCTGGCGTTGATACTCTTCTCTGGCCTGAAGACGCTGCTTGACGAGTGCATCCTCTCTGCGACCCTCCATTTTGTTGGAAGCCAGGAGTGTGACTAGGGTCACGTTGAGGGTGACGGGGACGTTGGAATGCACATCCTTGGAGTGCAGCTCAGAGACCAGTGTTTCGCACGAGTACGCCCTGCTCCTCCACAGAACGTCCTCATTTTATTTTATTTTTTCTGTCCAGCTTTCCCTCACCCAGTTCTATGGCGTCGGCCTCAAAACAGCCCACCGCCTCTGTGCCCGTCTTCAGATCCACGACCGTGCCAGGATTAGGGACCTGACGCCCTTCCAAGTCACCGCACTCGCCTCCTTCCTTTCCTCACCTGAAACTGCACCGCAGCTCCCAAAGTATCCCCTTGCCCATCCAAATTATGTTGCACCTCCTCCGTCTACGCCTATCCAGGACATTCAGGCCGATTTTTCCAGGAAGTGGGAAGAAATGGAGAAACAGAGAAAGGCTTCGCCTCTGCCTCGCAACCCGCAAAAGAAGCCCTATGTTGAACCACTGAAGAACCTCAAGATCGAGTCCGAGCTGAGGAGAGAGATTCGGGAGAACATTGCCCACCAGAGGATGATCGGAAATTATGTTGGCAAACGACACGCCATGCATCTCCCAGTCAGAGGCCAAAACACCCGGAACAACTCCAAGACCGCCAAGAAACTCAATCAGCTGGACCGTTATTGATTTTCAGTCCCGTGTTGTAATCCTTCATTCTATTGCATAGAATATTTATGTATTTCGAATTACTCAACTAATTGACCGCGCGTGTGACAACATCCCAACCTCGCTTTGTCCATGGCGACCAAGAACTACAAAATCATCGGCGAGGAGCTCTGGAAAAACCGGACAGAGAAGATTGTACAGACTCTCTTGACCCTTGTTCTTCTTCTGTCTAAGTCACGTAGAACGCAGAACTGTTTGCCCTCACCTATGGGGCCCTTGTTGTCCAACTCATTCAGGACTACGAGGACTATAATGAAGTAAACAAAGAATTGGAAAAGATGGGCTACAATATCGGTACTCGCTTGATCGAGGACTTTCTTGCCAAGTCGAATCTAGGGAGGTGTGTTGATTTTAGAGAAACAGGCGAAGTTGTCGCCAAGGTAAATTCTCAGTCCTCATGAGCCGTGTTCAGAATTCATCAGGGACTCTGTACCTAGATTGGTTTCAAAGCATTCTTGAATATAACCCCAGCTATTTCCCATGGTGTCTCTTTGCAACCGACAACATCCAGGCCGGATTCTACCAGCAGCCAACCAGCAGGGTCCTGGTTCACTCTGGTATTAGATGAGAATCCGTTAGCAGATTTCGTAGAACTTCCGGACGAGGCTTTGGAGGGAGGTTTATGGTTCAGCAATGTCTTGTGCGGCGTCATTAGGGGCGCCCTAGAGATGGTACGCCCTTCTCTTTACTCACAAAACTAAATGAACTAATCGTGATTTCTAGATACAAATGCAAGTACAAGCAGAATTCATATCTGACGTCCTTCGCGGTGACGAAAGCACCGAAATTCGTGTACGACTAGTCAAATACTTAGAGGAAGAGGTTCCTGTCGGAGATGATTAATCTAAAAAAGAAATATAGGTCATATTTAAGCAATTATCGTATTAACACGGATCATTGTAAGCGGCTGCAGGGTCAGACTGAAAAAGCTGAAAGGATTGGCCACAAGAGGAGCTTTGTCGGATTCTTGTCTGATTACCGTAATAAATTTTAATCTCCACTTCCATTAATTGAAATGTCAAGACCAGAGCTTGTGGCTCCACCAGAAATTGTAGGAGCTCGATTAGCATCTCCTGAACACTTCTCATCCCTAGACCGTAGTATTATGGCGACTCGGAGGCCAAAAAGTACACCCAAAAGTACGTTTTTCAACAATGGTCTTTTCCAACATGGTCCTGATCTCAACGAAGCTCCCGAAACCAACAAATACAAGCAGAGATGACGTATAGAGCTCTTGAACTACTCAACCTACCACCAGAAAAGCCTGCATTCCTGCTCGATGTCGGGTGTGGCTCTGGATTGTCAGGTGAGATCTTGGATGAAGAGGGGTACAACTGGGTAGGCGTGGATATCGCTCCAAGCATGTTGGGTTCGTCTCCCTCCTAGTCTTCGTATTCCCGATGATCTGAGAAAATGCGAATCTTGAACATGCAGAAGTTGCATTAGAGAGGGAGGTTGAGGGTGACCTGTTTCTGCAAGACATCGGGCAAGGCTTAGGTTTCCGACCGGGAAGCTTCGACGGTGCTATTAGGTTGGTGGATCAGAAACACATACGAGTCATTGACTGAAGGAACGGTTGCATTCCAGTATCTCTGTCTTACAGTGGTTGCTCAATGCTGAAACATCCCACCCAACTTCTTCTCCTCCTTATCGGCTTCACCGTTTCTTCACTACTCTTCACTCTGCGCTCCGCAATCCTTCGCGAGCTGTATTCCAATTCTATCCTTCATCAGATGATCAGATTCAACTCATCACGTCCATTGCGCAGAAGGCCGGTTTCGGCGGGGGTATTGTCGTAGATTATCCAAATTCTAAAAAGGCAAAGAAGGTATTCTTGTGTCTGTTTGTTGGAGGTGGAGGGGGACAACAAGAAATACCAAAGGGGTTAGAAGGGGAAGAGGAGGAGGACGGTAAAGCGCTGTTTGAGAGGCGGAGAGAGAGAGAAAGATCAAGAATGAAGAATGGGAAGCGGAAGAACATTAAGAACAAGGATTGGATTCTGAAGAAGAAAGAGGTCAGTCCTCCCACCACGGCGGACATAGGCAGTTCTCAAAAAACATGCACATTAGCTCTACAGAAAACGAGGCAAGGAAGATGTTCCCCGAGACTCCAAGTACACAGGACGAAAGCGCAGGCCAGTTTTCTGAAGCCTCCGTGGCGACTAGTAATGTTCCATTGACCTTCAAGTCTAATCGGACAACGTATACCATACAAACTCAAAAAACTATCGATGAGTAAACAAGTCACGACATTGATCTAGGGCATCTTTTGCTTCATGGCGAATGAAGTGACCTTGTAGAGCGGCCATGCTTACTCTCCTACCAATTCTCAATTCCTCCGAAACCATATCATGGAGCTTAATACCCATTGTTTGTACTACATCATCCGATAGTCCGGTAACTTTCAGAGAGCCACCGTAAAAGCGATTAAAAAGCAGCTGCGCCTGTGTTGGACTTGCGTCGTCGATGAGGTAAGCTAAGTCCACTCTTCCAGGACGAATGAGTGCAGGATCGAGCTTCTCAAGATGATTGGTAGTCATGAAGATGATGCGCTCTTCACCAGATGCTACGCCATCGAGGGCATTCAGGAAACCTGAGAACGTGATGGAAGATTGATAACTGTCCTTCAGGATTAATCAGGGAATCTGCGTTGATGTCTCCGTGGCTTACCCGTCTTCGGACGTTTGTGCACGCTTATTGAATGCGGCGTCAATGTCTTCAATCAGCACAAAGCTTCGTTCCGGAGCATTGGACAGTAGATGAAAAAGTTTGTCATCAGTCAGTCCTCGTTCCGATAAATTGAGTAAGCAAATGTCATATGAGAGGGAGCCAGCTAATGCTTGAATGAAGGAGGTTTTCCCGGAGCCAGGCGGACCATGAAGTAGATAACCTCGTCGGTAGGGAATACCTGGGATTAGATACAGATGAATACAAATAAATGGTTCAACAAGATGGGCTTACTTGCCTCTGTCTGCATACCATTGGCGTCGATCAAGGAATGCCTTAATGTCGGCCTCTATCCGGTCTGAAACACCAGACTCGAGAACGACACTCTGAAGCGGCCGCTTCCGCCTTGGCTGCCCAAATGGCTTCCATTCAATACCCCATGCGGTATGAATCACAAGCTTCCCCTCATTACCACGCATAGCAAGATCTCTCGCTTCCGTAAGCAGGTGGGGAAAAAGAGAGCGATCGCGACTCAATGCCGTTAGTGTGACGGTCTCCCAAGGTACTCCAGACATGAGTTGCATTGACCTCGTTTCGCGCTCACGTTTCATCTGTCAGCCAGACGTAAACTGTGTAGATCGACATATGGTTCCCAAAAGATCTCACTTGCATCCAAGCACCGCGATATTTAAAATAGTGGGTACCGGGCCCTGCAACCAGGTTAAAAAGGGCAGAGGAACTGCCATTTTCCCGTTGCTCTACTATAGTTTCAACACTGAGTTGGTGACTTCGAACCCATGGCACGCGAACATTTTGTTGGGCGTGCTGATTCTGATGTGACATCCAAGCTAGAAACCATTCATAAGAGCGATCTTTGTTGTTTATCTCAAGAGAGACGAGCATGCGCCGCCGAAGAGCAGTTGCACTCAAGACGAATCCCTGGCGGAGCACAGAGAGGCCTACGCCTAGTCCCTAAATATCAGATCAGTTTCACTAGAAGTCCAGAATACAGTAGCATATTCACCATGAGGCCGAAGCCCGCTTGGAAGTATGGACTGCACTTGTTTGTATGAAGTTGTCAATAATCGAAAACAGAGTAAATAAGTGAACCCACTTCTCTCCAAATACACCGCTGAGAAAGGAACCTGGCCGAGAAGCATGTTCAACGGAACTATCCAGTGGTATTGATACTGTAGCATGAGGTATAGCAGACTCTTGAACTGAGTTCATGTATAGGCAAAGAAGGAAGACAAATTTGGAAAGCAACGCATCGCGTCATTTTTCTCACATTAATTGGCTTGCGGACCCCGCCTAGGATGGCTCTCAGAAGTCCCCTTGCTTCCAAGAAAAGAATTCAAAATGCAGGTGCACACTCATTGAGGCGGAAATGGAACACCAACGAGTTCATTCGAAGAGCTCGAATTTTTCGACTGACATAGGCTTAGCAGACAAAAAGTCGAGGAGAGCCTGGGGGAACCTAGGTCTGCCTTCAGATTACTTTACAGAGGTTTATTCATATTAGGGGCAATTTTCAAATCATGGCTATCCTAGATATGGATACTGGACAGAGTATTGTGATCCTGTTAAAATGTAGTTGTGGATCAGAATAGTGAGTCAAATCACAAAATCATATTAGGCAACATCAGTAGAAAGGCTGTTGACAGGCTGTTGACCGAAGAGAGGAACGATCTATCCAGCTCAGCAGTTTTCGCCGCCTACTACACTACACATAATTCCTCCACGTATTATCGTAGCAGTACTAAACAGACCGACTCACTGCCCATTACGTTTCTATTACTAGGTTATTTGTAGATACATTAATAGTGTCTGGACTGATGGTACTTTAAAACTCTTCTATATGTCTGGAAATGGGTAGGGAAGGCAGCCTTTCTTGAATGGCTCCAGGTTCGAGGTCTGTAATTTATTTCATATATCTGGCAACAAGTCAGATTTAGTAACTCTTAGGACGTTGATTCACGGTGGGAGAAATTTATCATTGCCAGACTGCAGAAAAAGAAAATAATATCTGACGTTGAGAATGATAAGATTTTAACTTCAAATCGTGGAACCGGCGGTGGGTATTCTGAAGCCCAAAGGGTGCTCGTCAATCAAAATGAATCAAGACAAAGCAGGTCTTGGAGACTGAGTAGCAGTTGAGAATACTCTCATGTATGCAGTCATGGTCTCAACCAACATAATATGTCGTTGTTCATCCCGCATCAAGCGATCATCTGTGAATCTCATGGCTTGCCATATAACGTGTGTCCACCCTCACATCACGATGTGTCTGAATTGTTCAGTAGGGATTAGTAAGCATCGTTCTAAACAGGAATAAACAGGTTGCTGCTAGCAATCTTGACGCACAGGTTTCTTCTATTCATTACCTTCTTAAAAACGATGGGCCGACTAGCTGAAATGCAGAGGAAGCTCTTGGAGGTCGGTGAATTAAAATTATTGATTTTCGTGAAATTTGGGAAAGCTGACAAGTGTCTTGTTTGGATTGGTGGCACGTCTGGTGTTATAGCAAATGATGGGACCAGAGGCGATGGGACTCGCAAATGCTAATATTCAGTGGTCGGATGACAAGGTTTGCAGGAACTTCCTATGTGGTACCTGTCCACATACACTTTTCACAAATACGGTAGGTCTCAATGGTATCCCTCTCTCGCCTCTGAAAATCGTCTGGGGGCGGAGGTCCAGACGTTAGAAGTCGACAGTTAACCGGTGGCTAGCCATTTTAGCGATCGAGAGGGATTACTTACACAAAAGCGCGCTAACACCTTTTCAAATGTCAATTTTAGAAAATGGATCTTGGTGCATGTCCAAAGTCCCATACGGAACGCCTCAAGACTGAATTCCTCGCAGCCAGAGAAGCCGATCCAAATAACAATATTTTTCATAAATTCCAACTTGAATATGAGCAAAATATTACTTCGTTTGTGACTGAATGTGATCGACGAATCAGTGCTGCGCATCGTCGATTGGAGAAAACGCCGGAGGAAAACGCCAAAACAACAAATTTAGTGCGAAAACGTTTTTGCACTTCATGACTGAAGACATGTGCTGATAACCATTGATTGCCTCGTGCTGCAGATGCGCGAGATTGCAGAAATTGAACTCGCTATTCAGGGAGGTACCGAGAAGATTGAAGCACTCGGTCAGTGGTTGTCGCGTTTTTATGTAAATGTTGCTAAATAGTTATACTCTGAAACAGGTGATCAAGGCAAAGTAGAGGAGTCAATGCGTGAAATGGCAGCCATTGAAGCGTTGAAGAGTGAAAAGGCAGACAAGGAGGTGAGCCTGAGTTTTTGTGGTTATCGAGACTGGAATTCTCAATGATAACTTTGTGACTATTCGTAGCGAGAATTACAACAACTCACGGACACCTCGGGAGCCTCGGGGCACCAGAAACTGCGTGTGTGTGACGTCTGCGGTGCATACCTTTCGGTATTGGATTCAGATCGTCGTCTCGCTGATCACTTTGGTGGAAAGGTATGCGGAATCAGTCTTTACACGAATTGATGATATTAAACATCGCAGATGCACCTTGGCTATCACGAACTCCGAAACATGTTGAAAACGTTCAGGGAAGAACGTGAAAAGAACAAACAGTCCAGAATGGTATCTGGATCAGGTCCTGGTGGTCCTGCTTTGGGGCCGTCTCGCGACCATCGTTCCTCCCGTGGTGATGACTACCGCGACCGTGACCGAAGCGATCGGGACCGAGGCCACGACCGACATTCTTCTTTGCGATATGAGTGAGCACCATCTATTCAACATGTCTGACTCGTTTCGGGACGCTGATCCGTCATATGAATGCTTTGTAGTGATAGGCGGAGGGACAGGGAGCGTTCAAGAAGTCCAGGCAGGCGGAGGTATTAATTTCTTGATATGGTTTCACGTCAATTTTAGCTGTACATAAAAATGTGAGGAAAGATTCTGTAATTGGCCCACTGGTGAGTTATGATGATTAAGTTTTCATACGAAACTGCTGTCAGCAGTTTGAAATGTAGTGGGAAAGATGATTGAACTGAATGGAAACAGGAATGATCGTATATGATCTATCTTGCGTGTTTTTAGATTACAGCTAAGGCAGGGATTGGGGCCCCTGAACGATCGCGGCAATTAAAAACATGTATGATGAGGAAAAGGATCGTAAGGAGTGATATGGGTAGGCCGAACGAGCGACGGCGACTAGTGTACGTGGACGGCAACGTGTGTAAGACTAACTGAATTACTATATGGGTCCGTTTGAGGATCGAGCTGAGTAGCTGTCACGTCTACGTGTGACATTAGAGTGACAGTTGGAAAAGGAAATATCGTCCAGCAGCGAAACGGAGCTTCGTCCTGAGCCGAGCCTTGTGGGCTGCCGTTGTCGCCTTTTCCCACTCTTACTCTTGGATTTCCCTATCTCAGTGCTTTTGAATACAGCGACAGATTTTCTCCGATCTTGTCGAGGCACAAGCCCTGCGCAGGCTCTGAGATCCTTATTTAAACTCTCTGCCAGGTTTCTGGTGGCTACCACGAACAAATGTCCACGCTAGGCGCTGCTTCGTTTGTCCAGGATCGTCAGGATGATGCCGTGAATGCCATGGACACCTCTCCAATTTCCCAGGTCGATGCTACCTTTCTTCCAGAATCCCTCTCTGTTCAACTCCTCCAGCCCTCGCTATACGTCGACAAGTCAGACCATACAGATGCTGCCGTTGCATCAATGCATATTTCTCTACCTGGCCTTGCCTCTTCCTCATTTATCGCTCCTCTCGAGACCCTTGATGTCGCTGCTCCTTCACTACACGCAGCATCATTTCCTCCCAATTTTGTACCTCAGTCTATCCCTTTTACATTGATCCATAACTCAGAGAATTCCATGCCTCTTGAACTTTCGCCATCTGACCATACCTTATCTCCTTCACCACCCCAATCACATATTGGCCTGTCAGTGGGACATAGTTCGAATTCGGCATTCGCAATGGGCATGTCTTCGTCTTTAGAATCTGCATTGGATCCCACAGGCATTTCGACTAATCACAATCGAATCAACACATCCGTTTCCCCTTCCACTAACCCTCAAGTATTCCCCCAAATTCCCACCATGATGCAACACACTCTTTCTACCGCTTACACAGAACCTATCCCAATGGTGCCACTCACGATACCAGGACCCCAACTTTCCCTTGTTCCCCTGCTCAAGCAGTGAGTCATGTGAATCTCCTTTGCTCTTACCCCATTGATGGGCCCGTGTTTCCTTTTCAAGAATTGCACAGACAGCTGAATCTGCAGGATACGCTATCTGCAACCATGACGATGAATCAGCTTCATCGAAGGTTGATGAGCTCAAGGTCAGCATTTCAAAGGTCGCTGAGATACTGGAAAAGTTGTCAGTGTCTAAATCGGAGCAATCACGCAAACGGTGTGCGGCTGAGCTGGATGCAGAACGCACCGTGAAATCTCTCAAAAGAGAGCCTCAGGAAGATATCCTTTTGTCTCTGCCCCAAATTGACTCTGCCGTCTCAATTCCGGCTGAACAATCACCAACGTACCCCACACCTCTATCAGCACATCCTCAGAGTAGCGTCACACGACCGATGGCACCACTACCGCATTCTAGTTCACATCCGCCATCTCGCACCTCCAGTCCTGCCAGGGGTGCTGTCCCACCTCGTGCCTCCTTCACTCCACCTCAGTCTAGTGCATTCACTCCACCTCAGTCTAGTGCATGTACAAATTTCCCAGCTTATATACCATCATCATCTGCTATTGAATTTCCACCAAAAGTTACCTCTTCAATCGCCTCTCCAGTTTTCGGTGTTGGTGCCTCATCTGCTTCCCCATGGACTGAATCAGTCGTTCCAGTGTCACGGCACCATCACTCTTTATCTACGGGCGCTATCACTTCACCCATACAGACAATGGGAATAGCACCTGTTAATACGACAATAGCTCGACATCCAGATACCTATACGCCCAAAGCCCCTGTCATGCCTCCCTCTATGATGGCGGCTTCGCCTTCAGCAATTAGCCCGCCTATTGGACGGATGTCACGCTCAGGTTCTGTCACTGGAATTGCTTACAGCGGTTCATTCTCTTTCAGCTATCCACCTAAAGAACCTTCTAGTTGGTTGACAACTTCACAGCAAACTCAAAATCTTCCTCCTACACCTTATGCTTCAAGATCTCAGTCCCAATCGAATTGGTATTTTGGTCCGTCAGAGCATTCTGGCCCGTCGGCTTCTCCATCAACAACCTCCGAGGTTTCGAGCACTATGGCAGGTACTGCGCCAACTACCTCTCGAAGCACTCCATCAGATCCCGAGGAAAACGACGACGACCATGATTCTGATGCTAGTGATTCACGCTCAAAATCAACCTTCAATAAAAAGGTGAAATTGATCACTATTTTGATCGATATCGGAATCTGACCCTGGATAATAGGTTTCAAATGATAATCACGGTTTAGGAGCGTCGTCCTCGATAGCGTCCGATGTTCCTGTTGAGTATCGATCTGAAGTAGACCGAGTCTTTTTCGGGTACCTCAACAAGATCTGTTCAAATCGTAAGTATCTAGGCATCGGTCAAACCTTATTGTATTGATTTTCTTGTTATGTAGTCGATGCCACTGATTCCAAAGGGGAGCCGATTCACCAGACACTCATGGCCAAGAAAATGCAACGCTTGGATGAATCTCCTGACTTTCGCCCGTTCAAATTCCGAATCCAAGCATTTACAATGGCTTTCCTAGAAGAGGTGAATCATTGCTGTTGCATAGTGGAAGTGGGCAAAAGCTGAACGTTTTGTTTTGAACAGCTGGCAAGCCAAGGATATCCTGAAGAAAAGATTCCCATGAAGAAGGTAAATGATATTTAATCAGCGGCTCGTAAACCATGCTCAGCGATATCCGTTAGATTCGCAACTATCTTTGGCATCAACCTTATATCCTACGATTCAATGAGGATGGGAAAAAGGCGAAATCGAAAGGCAATCACATCTGGAATATAGAAGCTAGGAAGGCCGGGGATGGAAAGTGGGAGTTTAGACCCTTCCAGCGAAAACTTGCGGGAAGTCCTCCGAGCGTGGCATATTGTGGTTTGCGCTGGTCTTGGACTCCGCGTATCTGGGACCCTCAAGCTTCATGGCAGAATGTGCCGGTTACCTATAGCTCTCCTAGCTTGCCAGTATGGCTCTCTTGGAAGGAGGATATATTATCTGGGATACCACCATCTGATGCTGAGAACTGTACTATAACTGTGAATGCGAAGGTAAACGTTTCTTCTTCCTTTCGCCAGGCGATGTTTCATATCCAGTTTTCTAGTTTGTGGCCGATGGGCAAGAAGGACACTTGTCGCATACGTTTACGATTACCATAGCTCCTGTTTCGTCTATTGACGCCACCTCTTTCTCTCGTTCTCGTCGACCCTCCTTGGTAAATGAACCTCCAAAACGGAGTACAAGCGATTCTGCTCTCTTTCAAGCTCCACAGCGGTCCGCTAATTCAATTTTGGTTGTTTTTGTGGATGTTCATATCACTTTTATAGAGCTAGAGCACGTGCTGTCCCCGTCCCTATTGAATCCGCTGATACTCGCGTTATAAGAGTTTTGCAAAGCGCAGCTCAACGTGTTACACAGGAAGCGGAGTCACAGCTGATATCAGTTTCTCCCCAAAATAATCTGCATGCCCTCGTAAAACAAAAGCACGTTCTGGACCAGACCGTGGACGCTTATGATAGGGCTTTATCTGGTCATTGCCAGAATGAAGCGAGTGCTCTGGCAGTTGCCGCACAAAATGTCGTGGTCCAAGCCGCACAAAAAGTGTATGCTGATCGTGGTGGTGGTGTACCGCCGCCTCAGGGCGAGGCCGCCATCCAGAGCGTAACTGTTGGTGAACTGACTGAAGTTACTCAAGATGCCATTGCAAAGGCAGTTCAAAGGAATGGGACTGCTTCTACAGAGGTCGACATCGTTAGAACGGCTGCCGGTATCATCAAGTTGGAATCGGATGCTGTACAAGCAATTCCATTACAGATACGCTCTCTGACCACGGGGACCTTGCAGACTAGAATGAATCCACCCCTGATCAACAGTTATCCAAGTAATCTCTCACCTCTTCCTGAGTATTCTTAATCTTCTCTTACGAATACTCAATCCTTTATCGGCGCTTCTCAACATTCACATCTCATCCTTTCTTGGTTTTCTATCTTTGAGTACATCCTCTTGGGATCCTGAATTGTATATACCTCTCACCTTCACCCTCTATTGGCTATCCATGGGACAATGCTTTGTGATATGTTATCTTGCGCATCTTTTTGTTTTTCTAGAACTTTTCACAGATTTTACTTTCAGGGAATTTTTTTCTTTTGGGATTTTGTAGTATTTTCATACAAAGGGTGTATCACATACTTGACACACAATAGCATCATACGCGTTCAACAGTGTGCAGACTGGACAGACTTTCTCGGATGACACCGGTAAGAAACTATGTAATTCGTCTCCTGAATCCGAGTCTTGGCATCGTCCAGACTTTTGATTGTCAGCACTAACTGAAAGTAGTGTTCCTCCAAAACCTTGTTCTATTTCTCTCTTTCGCTTCTTGATAGGCTGTTCGTCCGTATCATTATCGAATCCGTGCACTTCGTTTGCCTCCTGCAAATCTAATATCTCATTTGCAAACATTTGAAGTTCTTCCATTGTCGCTTCATTCTCCTGGAGTTCCTGTCCTCGAAAATAAAGCCGTTGACAAATTGTAGGTATCTTGAAACTCTCTTGAATCTATCGTCCAATGGTGCAAGAATCAGTTTGCAAGATCATGAAATGACCATGTGAGTACGCACTTTCACCTTGATGTCCTTGATCGTAGTCTTCTTTCTTACCGTAAATCTCCGTTTTTCGTTCTCGCGTGCTTGACGAAGTCTCTTGGAATGGCGTGTCCCGTTCTTATTCGAATATGTTGTCATAGGTCGATGACTTAACGATGCTCTACGGAGTAGCTGTACGATGATATCTGTGGATACCCACTCCAATTTCCTGAGCAGATCTCTTGTGTTCGACTTTGAGATCCCGTATGACAAAATAATCCGCACCTTTTGAGTCGACAACCTTCGCAGACAGGAATATCAGATTCATAACATGGCTTATTATTGTTGTGCGACTGCGTTTTCTTCAATCCTATGTGGGGACCGCTATCATACCTAGAAAAAAGGTAGGAGGATTATTTGCCATGCTGATTAAAGGGATTATTTGCTGACATACAAATTTTGCAAAACATCCCAGTCACTTTGACGAATGACGGTGATTGTCATCTCGGTGTCCAATGGACAATTGGGGTCAAAAATAAGATGGTCATGTTCACACAAGAAGGATGAATTATCCAATTTATTGAACCGAATGTGGTCCACTGGGCTATTCAACCACAAAAGCCAGCCCCTAAGAAAGTCGATGGGTATAATTGCGAAGTTTTCGTCCTCTTGAGTAAAGGGTGTGCCCTCATACATGTGTTTAAGAAGAGCCTGAAACAGACTGATTCAGCAAAAAGCTTCGATATCTATCATGAACGACACCTTTTCTTCTTCAGCACGTCGTTTCAATTGGCGCTTGTCTTCCTTTGAGATATGGAGGAGAGCATCGCAGATTGCACAAAGCTCAACATCGGCGCGGGGGGGTTCCAAAGAGGGAAATTTTCTTTTAAGGACTGCAACTCCCTAAGGTATCCGAAGTCAAAAAAATTGGATGCCCAGGGCGGACACCTCACCTCAGTAGATATCCTCCGACGATTTAGATGATTCAATGCCAACGATCCATGCTCACACCAAACATCGTTTCGATATTCCAGTGAATCTGGAGCCGGATCTTCTTGAGATGCTTTATGCATCCTAGGCCTCAATAGTCGCCAGTCTGGAAGTGGAATAGACGAAACTCCTCTCATGACTGAAGATCATTCCTTACCCTTGATCCACTTCTTGGATACCCAGTATCCTTCTGTGTTGGCATTAGTCTCCGAAACTTCATCAAATTCTTGTACAAGTTTGGGATGTTCAATCGCATAGAGATGTTCTGTACATCATAATGATCGATATAAAGCAGTGAGAAAGCAGTGAGAAATACCTCGAAATTCTACCAGCACGCATTTGCGACAAACGTCTTGAGGTGATAGTAAAGGCTCGTTGCTACATCCCGTCAACTCCATCATCTTCTGATAAACAGCCTGCTGAAGTTGATTCTCAATGTGTAACAGAGGGCTGGGACAACACTCACTCGTCTAATACGTTTCATATTTCTTGCTTTGGCTGGATTGAGTTTCTGGTGTGTACAGATGATACTGTCATCTGGCTTGGGTGATGTTGGATCGTCATGACCCTGATCCACTGGCTTACTCTCGCACTCGGTCCTTGGATTCACCTGTGGAGGTGTGACCATGTTCATGCATTCCTGAGTAAGCCAGTTTCGTAAACACTCTGAGCTCAAAACAACAGAATCCTAGATAGGATAAGAATGCACGCTTGGTTCGGAGCTGGGAGCTTACATCGTCGACAGATCTTGGATCCCATGTTCTGTATACATCCATCACTTGCCGCCGAATCCACTTAAATCGTTCTTTGCTGGACTCTTGCCTGATCAGTCAGATGAGTGTTCGGACAACGGGCCGTACGACTATACATGTACTTACTGTTCCTCAAATATTCTGCATTTTTCTTCATGCTCCAAATTCAAGGAATTAACATATTCTGACGCTTGTCTCGGAGGCTGAGGCACCTCAATGTCCATGACATTATTGTCGCTCCGGCGAATATAGATGAGCATATATGCGTCTTTGGAAGAAATCACCCTGAGACAGATGCTGAATCAAATTTTCTCCACAGTAGTGTAAAATGGCGTACTTCGGCGATGCAAAGGAGTGCAATGGGCTAGAGATATTATCTATATTATCTATATTCAAATTTCAACTCTCCACACCTGTGCGCTGTCCCATCCTCACTAGTTATTCTGCATCTTTTCTCCGCGGGGCATTTACTCTGGCTATGGTTGCGAGGAATCAGTCCAAGAAGTGCGCAAGACTTGAATGGAAATCACCTTCGATGCTCGTTATTTTCAATGACAATGGGTTCATCCTTAGAAACCTTCTTCTTGTCACCAAGCACCTTGATCTTCGTCACGGCCTCATCATTGAACTGATACCAGGAACGCTGTCTGGAGTGAGAACATTTATTCATCAGTTTTGCACCACAATGACTTTGTAAACAGACTCTGCATCATAAACTTGAGCTTCATAATGACCATGATAAGCACTTGTTCCCTTATGCAATAGGATGCCAACTAGTTCATAGACATTGTCGTCTTCTTTTCGATCACCCTTTTCAGTGTGATCATTCAAGAATTCATTCATATCCAGCCAAAGGGGAAAAGAAAGTGTATACTTCGACTTTCGTCTCTCCATGGCGGAGAAGTCATAGACGAAACGAAGGAGAGAAAAGTTCAAAACTGGTGGAAGCTTGGTTATATGCGTGTACCTGGTCGCATTTCGCAAGTCATCGCATTGAGGACAATGGTACCTTCATAGTGTATCAGACAGGTATCACATATGAAAGCACCACACGTACTGGTTATCACCGGTGAGTTTTTCTTCCTGCAGCATGGTTGTGATACAATCTTTGAGCGTAGAGTCACCCTTGATTCAATCAGTAGATGAGGCCAGAAGAACTGCCGATATTCCATACTTCGAATCTAATTTCTATTTCTAGAAAATCGGCCGTCCTCTCTGAGCGGTACTGACAGACATCACATGATGTACCATAAATTTGGATACCTTGAAACTGGGATGGTCGAAAGGAGAAGAGGCGAAAACAACATGGTCGCATACCTGGTCTGAAACAAAGGAATGCAGCTCTGGTACTGCTTGCTTCCTGAACTCAGCATCTAGATGAGACATGAAAAGCTTGGAGAATCTAGGAAATTCAATCAATGAGAAAAGACCAAATTAAAAAACCTAGACTTGCTCCTGAGCATCCTGTTGTTCAGCTGCTCGAAGCTGGAGACTCTCAACGAGTGGCGTTGGGTCAAATACTTTGCATTGACTGTTCTGTAATGCAGCAAAGGTGGCCTGCAACTGGAATAAGGGAGAGTCCTGGTCACAGTAAGAAAAATAAAGAGAATGAGAATATTCCTTCAGACCTTTGAGGCCATCTTGCTACCCCGGGGCTCACAGTGATACACTGCCCTTCGAAATGCCGAATTGCGGAACCAGACCTGTAAATCTAAGGTTATGCCTGTCCTAGAAAACGAACACAAATCTGTACTTGGAGTGATGCATTTGCATAACATGTGGCTCCTAGATTCTAAGCAACAAGGATTAGGAAACAATAGCGATAAATCTTCTTTTGCGCACCCGCAACCCCACTGGATGTTCTTTAACTCGACGATTTGCGTTTGGACTGGATCCAACTTTCTCTGTTCTGAAAAATTCTCGCAATGCCTTTCCTGTGCAAATTGGTCGATGAATAAAAATGGTAGAGGTCCTGAAGTAGATACCCTCGTCTTCCCACTTGTCCTGTCCAAGGTAGTTGAGACAGTTGGGATTTCCCTTGCAGCCCTTACTGCTGCATTTGATGTCGTCATCAGATACAATTGCGATTTCTTCAGTTTCTTCATCTAGCGCGGTTTCTTCGACAGTTGTATGAGGAACCTGAGATGCATATTTGTTTGCGCAAAATGGATGTATATTCCTTGTTGACATTCCACAAGCCATGAGACAGTGTTCTGTAGAAACATCCGATTCCCGGACAACCTCAGAACCAACCCAAGCCCATAGAGCAGGTTGCGTGTTGTGAGTTGGGACAAGATAACGGCTGAGAGATTCTCCTGGTGCAAGACCCCTACTTCGAGGTGGAGTACGATTGCGGCGCTTGAGAGGCATATTTGCAGTTGAGAGCAAGGAAGATCAGGCAACGCGTGAGCACGCGTTGAGGCGCGGAAACTTAACATCGTACGCCATCCATTCATTTTGACATGGAAAATAGACCTCTCGGCTCGTTCCACGGAAGAATAATCCATAAACTTCGGCAAAGATTTGCACAAAATGAAAATCCCTCTATAACACGAATGAAACGACGTCGTGCATTCACATCCCTATTTACTTGTCACCTCTCGCGCTTGATGTAAGTAGTTATCCTAATGACTCCTCTAAAAACACTCAAAGTCGAGTAGAACCGCCCTTCTAGTAGCTGGCTACTTGTGGCTACTGGTACTGCCCTCATCATTCCTAGATCGTTGGGTTTATATTGATGAAAATGCTTTACAACCTGGTCAAGTTACGTTTCCGAAGAATTCCATTGTTTAGAAAATGATATTGAAGCACGTCCAGGTCTCGACATATTGGAACTGGGGCGACGTTCATGCTGCAGACAAATATCTTGAAGATCTAGAACGTTTGAGAGATTCAAATGCGACCAGTGACCAGTGTGTATTTCGTACGTCCAAGAACTCTGATACTCAAGAATTTCGTGTCTACAGACGGGCACATTTCCTGAAGACCGAATTATCAAAGCTTGGTCTATCGTCTGCCACCCAACAATATATTTTTCGCTCAAACAAAGAGGTAAGCTTATCTAATGCTATATTCCATTACACGCTCAACTGTAACAAAGAATATAGTAGGCACAAATGCATATGCTGTCTTGGCTTCTCCCCGTGGGCCACGCAACGAAGCAATCATAATTGCTGCCTCCTGGCTAAGCAGGGCTGGTGAAGGAAACGCGATTTTGAACCTTCGAGGGGTATCTACCGTCCTAGCCTTGGCCCGATTCCTGAGAAGTAAGAATATGCTGATTGTTTCACTTTTTGACCAAAATCTCGTCAGATTATTCCTTGTGGGCAAAGGATTTGGTCTTCGTCATCAGCGACGGTTATCTTGACGGGATGCATGCATGGCTGAACGTGTATCATGGAGCACAGCTCTCAAGTAAGCAAGGGTTAACAGAGCAAAACTGAGTGCTCATCCCTATGCCTCCTCAGACCTCTATGCAGAACCTCTCGAATTAACCTCGGGTGTTATTTGGACTGCCCTTAATCTTGACTATCCGGGCCATTCGTTCTCTCACCTTGGACTTTTCTTCGGTAAATGTCTTCGTCTGGGGTTAAAATCACTAGCTGATAAATTTCCTCAGAAGGTCTCAACGGTAGGCTTCCAAACCAAGACTTGATGAATTGTGTCCAGCGCATATCCCGTGGCACTGGTGGTGTACCCGTCACAGTCTATGATCATCTTGAATGGCGAGATCCTGTTGCTTCACCTCCGAAGTTTCCATTCCTGCTATCACCCCTACAGCACAACCCTGGAGTCAGGGACTTCGTTTATCGAGCCAAAATCATAGCTCGACACATTAGGTACCAAGCCATGGGACAAACAAGCGGCGTTCATGGCCTCTACCACAAGTACATTTTTATGTTTCCTCCGATTACGTTACCTCACAGAACTAGATTCCGTATAGATGCCGTCACGGTTTTTGCTGTACCAGCAACAGGACCTCATGGTTTCCATGCTCTTGGACGGTGAGAACCTCTGATTCCCTGGTTGTTTCACCAACAGTCATTAACTTGATCAATAGCATCGTAGAATCGAGTCTTCGTACAATGAACAACCTCCTTGAACGTCTACATGCATCCTTCTTCTTCTTTATTCTTACAGCACCCGATCGTTTCATGAAAATTGGAAGCTATATTCCGAGTGTCATTTTGATCAGCGTTGCAATGATGTTTCAAGGACTTCGATGCTGGGTGGATGCAAAATGGAGTTTTGCACGTCCTCTCAAGGAGAAAGTCGATGATCCACACAAATATGTATCTTCCACCCAAATCCGACCTGTATTACCTGCTCTGGTAATTATGTTTTTGACACACTTACTTGGGACGGTTGTATTCTTTGCCATACGGAGTCCATGGTTCTTAAATGATCAAAAGGTTGAGCCTCACGATGAATTTTTATTCTGACTGTATCTAATTCAACTATTTTAGCTATATGCACCTGCTTCCATGCTTGTGATTTTGGTGGTTTCATTTACACTATCTCAGATTCCCTACCCTCTCAACCGAGATTCTGCCCCCTTGTGGTTAGTCCTGAAGGCGTTGAATTTGTGCTTCGCATCAACGGTGATCTCCACCATCACTGTGCTCAACTTCTCTCTCGCTGCCTTACTCGCAGTTACACTTGGACTACCCCTAACCTTTTCATGCTCCAGCATTTCAAAACTTCGTTCTCGGCTGAAGGGCCTTCTTTATGTATTCCTTGCATCAGGGTGGCTTTTCTTCTACCAGGAAACTCAGGAAGCGATCTGGAATTGGGAAATCCTTTCAGTATGGTTTGCTCCCTTTGTGTGTCTCATCTATATGCCTCTTGCTATACAGGCCGGCATCGTGTGTGCTTTACCATATTTGTGACACTCATGTAGTTTATACATCTTCAAATGACATACAGGGAAAAAAATTCACCCCATCTCCATCGCAGAAGGGTCGTCGGACCCAAACAAATCATCATCCCCTGTATTTCCTGCCCTTACATCCCCCGCCATTTCTGGATCTGTATCCTCACCACCGTTCATAGCAATCCCTTCCTTCTTCAACCGCTGTTTCTCGTTGAGCTCTTCTCGTTGAGCTTCTTTCATTTCAAGATCTGCGGCGAGTTTTTTCAATGCATCCTCGAAGCGTTTCTGTGGAGGTTATAAGTGAGACATCTGTATAACGGTTGTAGCGTTTACTTACCCTGATAAGCGGGTTGGCTGAGCTTGCGATCTCGTTATTTTTCTTCGAGACAGCAGCCTCCAGATCCCGAATTTCTTCGTTAAGTAATTTTCTCGCTTGCGCATCTTCGTCATCATCATCCTCTGAATCCTCTTCTTCGCTTTCATCATCATCATCTTCCTCATCCTCATCTCTAGCATCCTCATCTCCGAGTGCGAGGTCGAGTTCAGCAGCTAGCTCTTCATCAATATCACCTTCAACTTCTTCTCCCTCTTCTTCATCTTCCTCGCCGTCTCCCAAGTCCTCCCTCGGTGTTGCCGCGTCGGAGATAGCAGGAGTTGGCGCGTCCATCGGCTCTTCCCGTTCTATGAACTCTGAGTCTGATAGATCAGGATTCACATTTTCAAGAACCTCTAAAGAAGCAGAATTACTTCACCAAGAAACATTAAAATGGGACCAAACAAACCATATTTAACCTCTGCGGCAAGAGCATCCTCATCAAGCAATCTTTCTACCTGTTCTTCTACACTTTCGATAGTCTGAATGATGGCTTAATAAGTTGATGTCAAAGAGGGAGATTCAGCATACTCGTCTATTAACACGTTTTCTAAATCTGCGTTTCCGGACATGGTGAAGCGGGGGCGTGATTCCATGAGGCCAAATGAATTCGTCAATGTTGAAATTCTTCTGAGTTCCCATCTGCTCATCGTTCTCAAGTTTATTCTCAACCAAAAGCATCTGCTAAAGTCAACACCATAGTCATAGAGGTGAGAATAGACGTAACCTGACATATATCAGCGACTTTGAACATCTGTTTGTTGTCCAGCGTCTTCTGAGACTCGACGATGCACGGTAAGTCGACAAGCTTGGCAGAATATAGATTTTTTCCAATGTGGAACATCGCTCTGCGAGAATCTATTGTTTTTGTCAGGAGAGGGATGATGACAAGAAAGACTAGCAAAGTCCACCCTTGAACTTGAACCACACGTCATTTAACATCTCCCTTGATTGTACCATCTTTCTCAACTTTTCAGTATCCTCTCCTGCTGGCATTCGAAGTATGAACTGTTCCTCAAATGCAAGTTCCTCCTCGTCGGAGTCCAGCTCCCGATCATAAGGCCCCAAGAACGACATGCCCGGTGCCTGGGCAGCGGCCTTTTCACTTAGTTTCAGCTTCAGCTTGGGCTGTATTTTTGGTTTCATTGCAGATGAACGAGTCGTTCGTTCAGAGCCTTCTCCAGACAAGTTGTACATTATGTTTCCACTCCGTAATCGAGAGCTGGATGCCCGTCCAGGTAAAGTCCGCTGAGGTAGCTGAGAAGGCGGAGGTCCGTGGGAGACAGTATCTGGTTGAGCCTCCACATCTATGTCATCAACGACAATAAGGTCCTCTTCCATCTGGAGTACTTCTGAAGACGAAAAAGAGTAAGCGTTTAGACGTCGGTCACATGCAAGGCATATATATATAAAATTCTATTTTTATAAGCAAGTGGTCTATACTACACCCAGGCTTCCTCTTAAACTCATTTCGAGTGTGCGAAAAGAGGATCAGCTATTAATCTAGGTCGTTGTCACCCCCTTCCTCGTCTATCTCTTCCTCGTCCTCCACCTCGTCCTCCTCATCCTCCAGGACACTGCGTGAAACTATGATAGGGAAACCCATAACTGCAAAATATGCGGCCACACTACCCAGAGCAAGACCGAAAAAGCCCCACGTAAGCTTCTCGTGCTTAGCATCTTCTGGTGCCCTCTCCCTGACTGGAACTTTTTTGACAGCTTGGTACGAAGGGACCAAATTCCAGATAGAATTTCGCCAGGAACGAATATGAAGTTTGGGTCGATCACTTCCGAGTGCGATGGTCTGTATTTTTTTCGCATGATCGGCAAGCGTATTTTTAGTAAGTTCTTTTACAAAAGTATCTGGCAAAGGAGGAACGTTAAGGAGGAGTACATGCGCTGCAATAAGGAGGTCCAATGTTGTCGGGCTACGAGTATGTAAGCAAAGTATGGTATGTTGTGTTTGTAAGTCTTACCAATCATGATAAACATACTGTTTTCCATCAAGTAAACGGGCATAAATTTCTATGACCTCTTTTGCTTTCTTTTGAACCTGGAAATCAATGAGGAAGAAAGAAGAATGAAGACGAGTCCATCCACACCTTCTCCTTTTCCAAAGTCTGATTGTAAGCTTCTTTCACGTGCTTTCGAAGGGTATCAATTTTTTTGTCCATAAATGTCTTTCCTTCTGGTTCCAGTCGAGGCGGAGTCCACATACCAACGCTTTCCAAGCGAATTTTGAATGATGCACGAATACGTTCCGGAACATAATATCTCTGTGGTACACCATAAACTTCCACAAGCGCTGGGTGAACAATCTTCTCCCAATTATTCAGACTGGAGTAAAAGGTGTAATACTGAAGCCTTTTTGGAATACAATCCACATAAATAAACTGTCTACTTACCACCAAATTTCCCAAGTGAGACTCTACGTGAGAAGCCCAAGCAACCCTCTGAGACTTCTCGGTGAGTGACAAAGACGCATCAAGGTCATGCTGACCAAATGTTTCTAAACTTGCTATGTATTTTGTGATGGCAGAAAAAGAGGTGACTGTAACCTGGTTATGGACCAGAAAGGGTAGTTGTCCTAAAAGATTGAGGTTTGAGGATGTATTAGAGATAGACGGGTACCTACCTACCTGATGGTGAAATGTCAGGGTTATTGCATTCTAAGATACTGAACGCTCCAGGAAGCACTAGCTGAAGATACAGTATCGTTGCAAGACAAATAGGATCAAAAGAGGGTAAACCCCATTTTCCGGGCCATACATGCAATGTGAGGACAGAAGGGACGGGTTCACCTGTCATGGAGAAAGACTGAATGATTTTACTTGAACGCAAATAACGCCAAGCGTTTGGAGCTTGATGTCAACCATTGTTCGCCAAAAACAGTAATTCAATAATTAGAATTTCATGCTCTGACCTTCTTCTCTGTTCCCGGGGAAAATGCCTAGCCAACTCCAAGAAGACTGTCTCATGTGCCGTCATTGACGGCCCGTCTCATTTCTTTTGCGTCCCGCCGGCTGACTGCTCTTTACGAGAACCAACCCATGTCCAACTCTATCTCTAGTGCTCCCTGGACTCAAGGACGTTCTCTTAACGTCATAGCCGGTCTATGTTGGTCGCTTAGAAAACTCAGGAATGGATCATACTACTCACACTGCGGTCCGCGTCTCCCCGGAAATTTGGATGCTCCTGCATATTCATGGTATAAACTCGGAAAGGAGCTTATGGCATTCTGGATTTTTCCCTAGCCTATGTGACACATCAGGCTACTTGTTTAACTTTGGAAGCAATGCTTGACATATAACAAGGCTTTCAAGATCATGACTCGTCCAAAGGTCAAACCCTGATGAAGTCAACTGCGTACTTGTTATCTCTTCTGGGATCTGCTACATTTTGCTTTACATTTTGCTCTGGTCTCCTGGCTTTCCCAGGTGCTGAGGGTACGCATGTAGACAATGCAGTCGACTGGATCTCTCACCATAAATAGGTTTCGGTGCTCAAGCAACAGGGGGACGAGGGGGTTCTGTTTACGTTGTTACGAATCTCAATGACTCTGGGACAGGCAGCTTCCGTGACGCCGTTTCCCAGTCAAATAGGGTGAGCCTATCTCGGGCTTTCTAAACGTGGGTGCTCATTGTCAACAGATAGTCGTCTTCGCCGTCGGAGGAATCATCAACATCAGTGACCGTATCGTGGTCAGCCCTCACACTACTATAGCTGGACAGACCGCTCCAGGTGGAGGTATCACGGTCTATGGAAACGGTGTTTCCTACTCAGGTGCAACAAATTCTATAACACGATACGTCCGTTATAGGATGGGAACAGGAGGTGCGTGTAAATCTTCCCAAACACATTGCGAAACCGACAAATAGGTTGTAGGGGATTCTGGAAAAGATGCTATTACGATTGCAAATGGAGAAAACATGATTTTTGATCATGTCAGTGTATCCTGGGGGCGCGATGAAACTTTCTCTATCAACGGAGACGTTTCTAACGTTACAATCTCTGACTCTATCATAGCACAGGGACTTGAGACACATTCTTGTGGTGGCCTCATTCAAACAAGTGGTGGTGTTAGTATCATTCGCAGTCTATACATTGACAATAAGACGAGAAATCCCAAAGTCAAGGGTGTGAACGAGTTTGTTAATAATGTGGTATGTTGAGTCCACTAATTGTCCATTCAACTGCGGATATAATCTAGGTTTATAATTGGGGAGGCGGTGGAGGATACATTGCCGGCGACTCTGCCGGCGACTCCTTTGCAAACATCGCTAACAATGTGTTCATAAGTGGTCCTTCGACCTCAGTAACTGCCTGTAAGTGTTTGACCGGCATCTGAGATGATCATCCGGGCTAATTGGACATCTGAGTCACACGTGGAAATGCGAACTTCCATGCATACGTGTCCAATAATTATTATGATCCGGACAAGGTGCGGATACCCGACTAACTGGAATGATTTGAGTTAAAGAACTACTAGGACGGTAGCTTGAATGGCTTCATTCTTTCTCCGACATCTCAGAATTACTCTCCAATTGATTTCCAATCCATTCGGTACCCCTATCCGACCGTAAATACGCTGCTGGACCCTCTTGATGCATATGCTAGAGTAAAGGCCTCTGCTGGTGCTAGCAAGTTCAGGGACAGTGTCGATAGCTACCTCGTTAATGTCGAACTATCGTCCTTAGGGAAGGTTGGTGCTTTGATTTCTGATCCTACTACCTCCCCAGTCGGTGGACCAGGTGTAGTCCCAGGTGGAACAGTGAGTGGTAACTCAATGGCGCATCAAGGTCAAACAGAACTCAATTTTCTAGCCTCCTGAGGACAGCGATGAAGATGGTATCCCCGACGACTATGAGTTGGCCCACGGAACTGATCCTCAGACCAACGACTCTGCTCAAATCGCCACAAATGGATATGCAAGTAAGTGGTACATGTGATCACACCATCTTTATCTGACAATCTTTGAAAACTAGACATCGAGAATTATATCAACTCTTTGGTATAATGCATGTGACGTAGAGATGAGTCTTGATCAATAAATATAACAATGGTAATGAAAGCGAGCAGACCGCAAGAAAACATCGATGCCATAACATTGGATAGCACAGCACAGCAAATTGAAAACAGTCATATAAAGTTCGGGGCCTGGAACATTGTGGCGCCGCCATTCAGTTCGTTGTTGCACACAATCTTAATCCTTGTTCTTGAATAAAATGACCCCTTCGCCCGCATAATTGGCCAATTTTCCGTCCTTATCGCCTTCTTCAGCGCTCAATTTCTGAGAATTCTGGAGGAGTAAGTAAATAATCTGGTATCCCGAAATGAAGCTCACGTGGAACTCACCAGGTTGATGTAAATATTGTCCAATGAAGTCTCGATTGGCAAAGGATTCGAATGAGAGTCAACAGTGTCAGGTAGAGTAGGCATGGTTGTGATATATGGTTGAAGGCGCACATCGGGTGATTGTGTGACTGGAGGCATGAAGTTTTCATGATGAAGATCACTAACTTGATGATTAGAGATGATTCCATAAGCACAAAGGAATTCTGACAATTATTAGGAATCGCAATACAGCTTATGTAGCCGAGGATGCTCACCTGGCGTCCTGTAATAAAACGCAAAGGAAACATAGGTACTTGGTACGGTCTGGCCCGGATTATCGTATGGCTGAATTGTCCATGTCATAGGGAACCGTTGATAGGACAGTTGATCTTCCCCGAAGCTGTATCCATGATCAAAATGTAGCAAGAATCGCAAGAACACAAAATATGAACCCAACGCGTACACCTTGCCAACTAGACCCGATTTCAGGAGGTTGTTGAATAGCCATGGGAAATGCTGACCCAGAGATACTGACCCTTTTGATTCGAAGAACAATCGTACCGACATCCTTGTCCATTGCGGTTGAACCATCTGTACCTGATATCAAAGCGAGTGAGGATGTCTGCTCAGATGCGGAAAACTGTTTACCACTATATTGAACCCTTTGGAAAATGAAAGGCCTTACGGATGATTGCCCAGTCCGTATTGACCCTCGCGATGTAGTACCCTGTCCATGCAGGAATCGTCCTGCGATAACATGGCCATCCAGCGTGATGAATCCACAAGTTACAATCCTCCCTCCATTATCGCGCCAGTGTACCGTGAAGGCCTGGGCACCTCAATTACCAGATTCTACCAACCAATCGAAAACTTCGACCTACCTTTCCTTCTTCGCTAGAAATCCAACAAGACACTCTAGTTGCGGAATCATCAATAGCCACCAAATACTCCGGCAATGCCCTTCCTTCAACTTCAATCCAAGCTGAGAATCCACGATGGGTGGGCATTATCCACTATATTACTTTGCAGATGAACGTGATATGAATGTTCTTCCTGAGGACTTTAGAAGAGTGTGTTTCCGGATTGCGATATGACTCAACTTGACGTTGAAAAGTTGTTTGGAGTGCTTTTTGAGTACGACCTTTGTTCTACTTGTGAAAGTCTGTTGCCACATCACGTGTCAAATATACGTATGAGATTGGTAACACCTTGTCCAAACTGGACATGCTCCCTTTGTTCTCATGTCACCAGAGAAAGAAAGAGTATTTAAGCGACGACACACGGGGACTCAAGATGATGTATCTCAGGATGGAAAGGATTCTAAAATGAAAAGGCCGAAAAGTGATAGATTCCAGCAGGTTGAGAATCCTCAGCCCACAAATAAAGTCCTTCCTGTTCATATAAGCTTTCCACCGCGAGCACCTGATGTTGTCCGTATCGCGACCTGGAACGTCTGTGGCCTTGCAGCCAGTCAAAAAAAAGTTTTTGTCTTTCTTGATTTGGCGTGTTCTCCAAATGACCTCTCCATCAGGGCTTTAAATACTATGTTGAGGCCGAAGACGCAGACATTCTTGTCCTCACAGAGACAAAGGTACTGGTTATACTCATTCTGCATTGATGCCTCTCTGACTTGACTCTATAGGTGAACGAGCAGCCTATTGACTTGGTTCTTGACTCGAAATACCCCTATTCGTATTGGAGTATCTCAGAAACCAAGTCTTACTGTGTGTGTGGCCATGATTTCGTGTTCATATATCTTATCTTCGTCAACAGCTGGAATAGCAATTCTGTCCAAAATTGAACCACTTTCTGTGACAAGAACACTGCCGAATCATCCTGATTCTTGTTTAGTCAAGGGGCGGCTTATTACGTTGGAATTCAAAAACTATTATGTTATTGGAACATATGTCGTCAATGCAGGAAGGGGTCTTAAGGTAACTTTACTCTACAATTCTTTTTTGCGTCTGCCTGAAACTAGGCAGACCTTAAACCAGAAAAAAGAGTGGAACCAACATTTCGAAAATTACATTCGAGACCTAGATAGGAAGAAGCCCGTAATTTGGACGGGTGATCTCAACGTTGCTCCGACTGAGAAAGGTTCAATTCAAATTTCCGGCTGCCGTACATCTCTGATAGGTGCTAGACCTTTCTAATGCGAAGAAGAATTGGAATAAGGAACCCGGATACACGGAAGCGGAAACTACTTCCTTCAAGAATATTCTGGACCCGCCGAAGGGTATTGATGCTGGCAAATTTGTCGACGTTTGGCGCCATTTCCACCCAAATGATAAACACTACACCTACTTTTCATATCGATTCAATTGTCGACTCAAAGGTCTGGGTTGGAGACTAGACATGTGTGAGTTCGTCTCTTTTCGTCTTGTTCAGCTGTTCATGACTTTTTACAGTTGTCCTGAGCAAACGCCTACTCGAATGTGTAAAGATGGTAAGAAAACATTGTTGACCTGGATGATTACTTTTTTTGAATCCTATAATCTCTAGTGTGAAATTAGAGATGAGATTTATGGGGCTTCAGATCATTGTCCAGTCATCATGGAGATAAATTGTGATTTCCCCTTGCTGCCTCACTCAGACTCCACTTAGGAAAATATCATGCAACATAGTAGTAGTAGCATGTATTAAATGCAGGACCTGGAAAATGCTACATGTGTAAAGATTAACCTTGGATCGAATTTCTGGGCATTTTCAAACTCGTTTGGTACTATACAAATGATACACATGAGGCAAAAATTCAATCAGAGAGAAGTGTAGTAAACTATTGAAATACTAACAAAAACGATCACTAGACACTTTTCAGTGTTTTTGGTGACGAGCTAGGACTAGGCTTACCTCTTGAGCTTGGAACGGCGATCCAGAAGAGCTTCTGCTAAACGACCCTCCTTGCGAGCTTGTTTGAGCTACAGAAGATATGAATCAGAGCTCATTCCTAGGAACACCGATTTACCTGTTTCTCATCCTCTTTTGATAGAACCACCTTTCCTGAACCCCAAGTCTGATATAAGCGACTGATAAGTGAAGGATCAGAAAAAAGAAATTATGTCTAGCAGGTAATGCGCACTTCGTAGATGATTCATCAATTTTGGGAGGCGCAGTCACCTCTTTCCGTTTCCTCTCCTCCTCGTGAGCTTCCTTTCTGAACTTGTTCTGGATTTTGACCCAGAATCGTTCTCGAAAACCGACCTCTTCGCTATCTCCTCGGAGCTGAAGAGACCCGCCGGCAACCTCGTCAAGGCTCAGATACTTCTCGTACGTATTCATGAAGGCAACCATTCCATCGGGGAAAATAACTGGGGTCCACTCCTCCTGAGGACCACGGGCATCACGATCTGCTGACACTAAGCCGTGTTTATCACAAGAAAGGAATTTCCCCTCTCCTGTCCCAGTCCGAAGATTGACCGTCAGAGAACCAGCCACGCGCGTAGTAACCCAAACCTGGGCTACGTCGGTCGGTACTTGCTCCAGTAAAGACGGAGGAACAAAATCGTCTTCGTTCTTTGCCTTGTCTAAAGAGTAAAGGACGATACGGTTCGTCGTAGAGCTGAAATTGATCGAGATGGGAGACGGGTCGGAAGGGTGAAATATGAAAGTCGGGCCTCTTATTTCGTTAGCCTGCTCAGGAAGAACCCAAGTGTCGGGATCCTGGTCATTATCCCGTCGCCTAAGACTGCGACCTTCCTCCAAGTCATCACACCTCTTGCGTTTTTTTTTGCCTTTGTCACCTTTGAACTTGAGCTTGGTAGAACGAACACGATCGTCTGCCATGAGGAGACGTCGGTACAATCCTCCACGTGACGATCCGATATTGACCGTGTGAATATATCTCGTTTGTGGATACTGGACGTCCCCTCGTCGTGCTCGCCGTGCTCAAGAACCCAGCTACTGAAAATGAAGTACAACCCTGGTATGTAACACATCTACCTGTCCAGGACTTGTTAATATCCCGTTTTTCCTGGCGGAATTTCTGGCTGGATGCTGACTTGGGCTTTCGGATGACTCGACATACAAATGTATTAATATGTGTTTCCTTGCAACAGACGTTTCCTCCTCACGGCGCAAGTCTCGTAAGGCACATTTTTCAGCACCCTCGTCTGTTCGTCGCAAGATCATGTCTTCTAGTCTTGCGAAAGACCTCAGAACGAAATACAACGTCAGTAATAATTACCTCAAGAATCTTCTCAGTTCATGACATGTACCTGGTAGACTCGCTCCCTACCAATTCGCAAAGATGATGAAGTTCGGATTGTTCGAGGAAAATACAAGGGACGTGAGGGCAAGATTACTCAAGTTTATCGTAAGAAATGGATTGTCCACGTCGATCGGGTCCAGCGCGACAAGTCAAACGGTGCATCTGCACCCATAGGTATCCACCCCAGCAAACTTGTGATCACACAAATTAAACTGGACAAGGATCGGTGCGTCTCATGTATTGTGACTGGTGTAAGGTTATGAACAAACCATTCAGTCGGGATATTCTTGAGAGGAAGGACAGGAAGAAGCAGGCTGATGGTGATATTGAGATGACCGATGTAAGTGTTTTAGCCATATATTTTCTATATTGGTGTCTCATCAACCCTCAAGTGATTTACAGTGTCGAAGGTTTTTTTGAAAGCGCTCATGTACCTATGCATAAAATTAATCCATGCCTTATGACGTCCCGCTTCTCGTGATCAAAAAATAACGTCTTCATCTTTTGTGCTTAACAAGTTTGTTGATGCCTGATCATCCTCTGACATTGAAGATGTAACTGCAGGCAGTCTTTCCTGCGCCACTTCTACTGCTGCCTTTGCTGTATTTTCCCTTTTCTTCTTCCCTTGAACTTTTTTGAGCCTATTAGGGACGGTCAGCAAGCAGCTGTATGCTTCTATAGAGTCATACCTGAAGAATTCTTCACGATCCATTTCATCCAGTTCGCTCATTATGTATTTGATAGTGTTCTCTAATCGGGGCATAATCACATGTTCGATGGCATTAACCCTTCGATTTGTCGCTCGGATGACTTCGTCAAGAATTGTAAATGCTGTTTGAAATGATGCAAGCTCAACCAAGGTTTCAAGGGCTTTGGCATAAACCTCTTTCGATTTTATGATCTGCTGACCACCTCTCCCAAGACCAGTCAAATTGAAGTCTGTGAGTTAAAGTGAACATACATCTGATTCAAGCCTACAAGACATACCCGAACCTGGCACACGATCGGCCTCAAAAGCCGGCAGAACAACTCCAGATACGTTCTCTTGTTTGGCCTTGATCCTGAAAGTAGCTTGCTTTGCCTGTTCTTGCACCAAATATGAAATATCGCCCGTTGCATATGTGACTTCAGCCATTGAGAAGGATGCAAGTTGCATGACCTTCCCCATCTTGCGCTTAGCCTAGCCCAATGACCATAACTTTCTAAGAAGAGTAGATGAGCTAGACTCACCTCATCTACTTTCTTGAGGATAGCTCTGAATCTGGTTGTCAGTGCATCGCGTTTTTTGGCCAGTAGAGAATGGCCAGTCTGTGCACTCTTGAGCCTAAGCTTCGTATTAGTCAATGCCATACGAGTGGCAAAAACATTCTCTCTCGAGCCCGTGCCAGACATAATGAAAGAGAGAAGTGATTATCCCATTCACTGATCATTCAATAATTACTTAATAATATTCTCTAACTAGAAAGTAGTATTATTGTTCTGGTCCGTGTGTGAGCTCAAACAGCAGCAGATTCGGCAATGGATGTAGATTTCAACCCACTTCATAGATACTTGAGACAATGTGATAGAGTGGAAGAAATTTGACTGACTGAACACGGGAGAATTATGGAAATATATTGTAAGGATCTTTCTTTCGAAAACAAGAGCAACGTAACGCTATTTATTTACATGGTAAGATAACAGATTACTCCGACGCTATTTTCACAGTGTGAGAGGTGCTCTAGGAAAAAGATTCTCACAGTATTTAGTGTTATCTTTGTCTTCACGTTATAGTAAGGTCCTCCCTCATAAGAAATACTTCCCTTTTCTTATGGCATCTGGCAACTTGGCAACGATAGCACTTCCACATCCTACCAGACTCCTGAACAAGTCTCGATGTATATTTTGCAGAGTGGGAAACTCATCTCCCTCGGGCTGGACCAGCATTTTCACCCAATGAGCTGCAGCACAAGTAGAAAAACTCCATCCAGATCATCTTTCAGCCTCGATGTCGAAAGGTCCGTTGTTGGGCTGATGGTTTCAGCTCACTTGTCAGAATTTATGACTTTTCGCACTCTTGATAAAAATGAAACAATGGGAGATGACTTGAATTGCCCCTCGCTTAAATCTCACTGAATACTAGTTACAAGATGCTCAATTAGAGTAAGCAATGAGCACATCCACTTCGTGGCCGGATATGAGATCGCATGTATTGAGTGAAAGAAACCCAGAGATTACATATCGTCATCTTCTTCCGGAAGGGGGACTCCCTCGGCCTACAACCAATACGGTCAGATGATAAAAACAGTAATTCTCTTCGCAAGTGTACCTCTTTTAGTTCAGCTTCGTATTTCTGCATAAGTTCAGGATCAACTGCAACTTCAGGGGGTTGATGAGCGGGAGCCGAAGTGAAAACAAGATCAGGAAGGCTAATACAATATTCGTATGAGTAACAAGCGATGTAGAAGCCGAGACTCAATCTTACCCTGTAATTTTTCTTAACCCAGAAAGCATAGGTTTATCTACGTTGTAGTTGGACTTGGAAGAAATCTCATAATACGGGAGCCCCTTCTTGCGATGGAAGGTAACCGCAGCGGTCTTTACTTTACGCTCCTGGAGAAAGGAAAATGATCGAGATGAATGAATACATTGGTTCCGTCATACCTTGATATCTGCCTTCGTTCCAATAAGGATAGCGACAATGTCTTCGCAAACGCGGACAAGATCACGAAACCAAGTGGGAACATTTTTGTAGGTGGTTCGTGAGTCCAATGCGAAGAAGATGAATCCAATTCTAGCCCCAACATAATAGCCATCCCGCAAGCCACCAAACTTTTCTTGTCCAGCTGTATCCCAAACAAGGAATTTGAAGTCTCCATAGTTGGTTGAGAAATCCATAGTGCTCACTTCAGCACCGACGGTTGCTGCCGTAGGTTGACCATGCAATTAGAAGCGACATGAGAGAGGACACTGCGCATACCGATATACTTCTTTTCAAATTCACCAGTCTGGTAACGCTGTATGGCTCGAAGATTAGGTCGCAGATCGAGAACTGTACAAAACTATGTCCCGTACCTTGACATAAGTAGTTTTGCCAGTGCCACCATCACCAACTAGATAATTCCAAATCGAGTGTATGACACCGAGATGTATAGGGAAGAATAGGAGCGTATAAAGCCAGATTGTCGAACAGTGACGCGTGATCGATTAGATTCATGACAGAAATTAATTGAATTCAACAGTTAGGCAAAGTGAAACGTACCAATGACGACTTTGAAGGTGGGAACATTTTGTGACTGCTGCTCCATACTGGCCACTTCACAGAATAGATGAAGGTGAAGGAAGAAGTAAAGATGAAAAGAGACACATTCTGATCTTATATGGTAATGCTGTTTCGCACGGGGCTATGAATTAATTCTAAGTAGATTATTTTAATAGATATCTTAATCAGCCAATAATAACTGATAAATGAGGCTATCACTGTGCCTATGGCATAGGTTATAACCTGTACTAATTCTGTGAAGTGTTGCACTGTGTTGAAGTCAGTACACTGCTCCCTTTCTCCAACTGTATGTGGAGCAGTACATTGTGTTGCAGTCAGTACACTATGCTTCCTTCCTTTAATAGTTTGTAGGAGCAGTTTATTATGTTGAAGATATTCTGCTTATTATGACACTCCAAATCTCTAGTCCAATTTAGCAGAGTTAGAGATCTGTTACACACTTGTATTCCTTTTATTAGAAGGGACAGCCACATTTGCTATGATGTCATTGCCAGACTGATATGGTACTTGGATTCTTTATTTACTGTCTCTTTGTTAGAATATGGTCTAACTTCTCATTTTTGTCATGAATCACCTTTTTCTCTAAGTCAATATTTCTTTTTCTTTTTCTTTTAATTAGTAATACATTTTGCATTAGTAAATAAGAACAAATAAACAAACATGTATAAGTAATATATACCAATAACAGGAACTCTAATAAGTTCTCTTTGTCAACTCTGACTTGTGGTGGGATCTTATTTTAAGTAATACAACTTAAGTGTGATTTCTTATACTAGAACTTGTTTTTACATCCAGAACACCAATTGTCTTTGTTGAAGGGGACCGAGATACCCAAACACTATGATCCCTTGGTATCATTCATCCGTTTCACATCAATAAACTAGTATGTCTCATATTACTTTGATATTTCCTTTCTCGTCCATTGGAATGTAACTTGAATCCCTTTTATTAGCCTTTTTCATGTAATTATACCCTTAGTCATCTACCTTGATAGGTGACTCCTGAGGTAAGAACTATAGTACACCTTCTCATGCTAGTATATTAAACACACCCTATAGACTTATACATCTACAGGTAATAAATAGTCGTCTACCTTGATAGGTGACTTCTGAGACTTACACATCTACAGTCTTGATCTTTATTCAACTTTACTCTGATTGCTTCTTCAGTATATGATATCATATCTAGGAATTTCATAGTTATTTTATTTTTAATTCTTTTATTTTTCTTTTTTATTTGTTATTAATCATTGTTATTATTATTCTCCTTTTTTTTAGATTTAGTATATATACCCTATAATTACTTTGTAGTCTCTAGTTTGTAAATTAATATTACTTGTGTTTATTTCTCCTTTTTATATATCTTTTTTTAACTTATAATCTGACAACTCTATTACTGTAGTGAACATCAGTTGAGACAACTTAAGTTCACACTCTAAGTTGGAGTTGACAAAGAGAACTTGTTAGAGTCCTTGCTAATTGGTCTAGTTACTTATACACGAATATGTGTTTACTAGCATTTGTCTACTCTAATTATTTCATGAACTCTGTAATGATCTTAAGCTTAGGTCAGGTAACCTTAACCTAGATCACACTATTGCAAATTGTCACAAACTTCATTCAGCCAATAACTCCACGAATACTTGCACGATTCCCACAGTCTAAGATACATCTGAAAGCCCTTAAGAAGACCTTTCAAACAATGCCCAAAACATGTCAAAGCAATCAGTACTCATCAAGATATCAGTTAATCAGTGCTGGACACTGATCAGCAGATATCTCAGGAACCGCC
>Ga0154005_100136_pt1 | contig 40266 bp, 52 predicted proteins | sample TSFL089MetaG_FD_104698 | JGI IMG/M metagenome (GOLD analysis project Ga0154005, IMG submission 104698) | Attine ant fungus gardens microbial communities from Florida, USA - TSFL089 MetaG | ecosystem: Host-associated > Fungi > Mycelium > Unclassified | place: USA: Florida, Lake Talquin State...
AAAAAAAAAAAAACACAAAAACAGAGCCAAACATGGAACCAAAAAAAAAATCTTTCCAGTGGTCTCATTTCCCCCGTATCAGCGACCCCTTAAAAAAAAAAAAAAAAAAAAAGGTGCAAGTGTACACCACTTACGACGATAATCCATAGTCCTAGAAATAGCTACCAAAGAGGCAGCTGCAAAAGGCCCAAGAGCAAGCCATCCTTTTCCCTAAAAAAAAAAAAAAAAAAATTCGCGCAAGTTGTGTGAGTTGAAAAAAAAAAAAGTCCATAACCTTGAGATCAACAAACCGTCCGTCCACGCGTATCAAACAAGTGCATTTTTCCAGCAAGATAAAAGGAGAAGAAGCCGAGCCCTGCAAATGATACTGCCACACATCACGATCAATTTCTTTTTTGTAAGAAAAAAATAAAAACGACTTACGACTGGAATGTCCCGAGAAAAAACTACGAAAACCATCTCTCATCATCCAATTATCCGTCTGGGTACATGCCGTCCAGTCAGTGGCACCAAATTCAGGGTCAGTAGTACCCCCACGAGGTCTACAACGATCAAGAAAATCTAGACAAAAAAAAATTACTCGAGTTTAAGCGCGACGAGCTTTTTTTTTTTTTGAATAATTTGTTGACTTACCAGGGCGAGGTCGTCCCACCGTGATCTTCACAAATTGCGTCACTGTGCCAGTCAGTGATAACGCAAAAATCACTTGCGAGTTGGAAAAAAAAAAGATAAGCCACTACAAACAGCTATGAATGCCCGGAAGGAAAAAAAACGTACAGCCTAATGTTGCTGGTGAAAAAAAAGAGATCAGTTTTATGTGTCCTGCCAACGTGCAAGCAATTCATTTTTACTACACCCACAGTTATGAAGATCCCACCACGAGCGGACAGTGATGAAATTGACGATGGGCTGAAGGAGGACCGGAGCGAAGAAGCAGATGAAATATAACGCAACGTTCTGATATATCATGATGAGTAGAGTAGAGAGTGATCGAAAGTGGGATACGATACCGGAATGCGTTCATGCTCTGCATACCTATATGAGATCCAAGGTGAATATACCAAGCTAGAGCAACAAATGAGGGAGGTAGGGGTGGAACATGGTACATACGGATGGCGTATACTGCGGAAAAGGACGATGCGGTGAGCGATAACTGAAGCCAAGGAGAAGGAAGAGAAACATACGAGGTGTCCTCTACAGAAAATACTCTTCGATAACCTTCAACCTGATCCAACGAGAAAAAAATGGCACTGAAAGGCAAACAGTGACCTTTCAATAACGATCTGACATTAAGAACACTCACGCCAGAAGAATGGTTACTATCCTTCTCGAGGGGGGAGGGGGGGAGAGAGACACAAGACGATGATGAGTTAACAAAAATGATTTGAGTGTCCTCCTCGAAGAAGACGGAAAAAAAAAACACTCACCAGTCGGGGGCATAAGACCATATGAGCTGCTTCCGCCTAGTCGAAGAAATAACTGGTTTTCTTGGAAAAGAGTCTGTGGGCCTAACGAAGAAACGCATCGTTGCTCGTGAGGACGAAGAGGGAAGAGGAGGAGGAGGGGCAGAAGGGGGAGGAAGATGTTGACGTGGAGGTTGGAGAGTGTAATCGTCGAGTTGCGTATATCCAGGCATTGCGTTATGAGAGAGAGAAATGTTTTCCCAGGACATTAAACTACCCACACACAACTCTCATGACTTCCAACCCATTCAAATGGAAACCAGGTAAATAAAATTCCAGAGAAATTAGAAATTCACTGTGTAACAACCCGCAAATCCACCCATCTCGTCACCACAAAAAAAAAACAAAACAGAACATCAGGTTCTCCTTGAGAAAATAGCCTCAAGTGATGACACAGTCGAGTTTGCTCTTTTCCCTTGTATCAAATCATTTTTCTCTAATGTGGAATTGTAGATATGAATGGTCTGTCATACGTGATGCCGTGAAGCATAAAATCAACCAAGTCTGTTTTTTTTTAAAAAAAATTTACTTTTCTTATCAAGATGACTTACTGACTTTTTTCTCTTGGATGTTAGAACATCAAGTTTTTTCTGGGGACGACGAGACCTCCTTATCGACCTCCTTATTTCAATCCAATCGCAACCCAAAACGGAGGTCTTCGATTCGCTCCGTTCCCGCCTCACAAAGTACTCCGTGTCCATCTCAATGAAAAACCTCCCAGTTTCATGCAACCCGAAGAAGCGCACGAGGCCAAAAAGTACATCTTTGAACAATTGGACAGTTTTGATTCGTGTGTTCTTTTTGTTTCCTCCTGGAATCTCAATAACCCTCTATCATCAGTGCTCCTTTTTCTGTCCAACGCCTTTGCGAACTGTGCGTCAACCCCAAGGCTCATTACAACTGCGTTGGAAAATACTTGCGTGCTGTTGAACGATCGACGCTCGTCACCTCTACCCGCGATGCGTTCCCACCGCTCACAGCACAACAAGAAAAAGACGCTTTCGGACGAGGTGCGACTCTGCTCGGACCAGCGTGTCAATCGGCACCTGCAACACCTCTGTTCTCGCCTTTACCTTTCCTACATCAAGACGCTCGACGCTCGCAATCGCTTAGTCCCCCGCCCTCGCCGTTAGCCTTGGGATCCTTGGGATCGATGAGTGGTGCCCATTTACAACCTTTGGAGACTAGAGCGTTGGGGTTAGTCGATGAGATGGATGATCCTAGGCCTGGACATCTGAGTGATCATCCTCAAGCGATCAGCGCTGTTACTGGATTGAACAGAGAGTATCATACTGCAGCTCATCATGGCGCCACCGTCTCCGTGTCTAGTATTTCGTCAACGTCGACTCTGCAGCAGTCTGCTGCTGCTTCAACGATTGGACCTGGTACAGCTCGTCCGCTGTTTGGTGGTAGTTTGGAGCAGAGGTTCGTCAGGTCGGGGTTGATGGGACCAGCGTCGGATACAATGATGGTGGATGAGAATAAGGAGAATAATCAGTCCAAGTAGTTGAGTAGCTGATAAATAATGGCAGAGGTAATATTGTCTACAACGTAATGAAGCGAACAAATATCAAGAATAATCTTGTTTAATCTTTTCCAACATGGCGTTCATCCTGAGTTTCATATTAGGCTGCCCCCTCATTAAATTGCTTTGTTGTCGTCCACCTCTTCTCTTCTTCAAAGGATGTGACTTGTACGTATGCAGAGATTCCTTTGAATAAGCTTTTTGGAAAAGGTCGCGCAGCGACTGTTTTTTTTCCTTGTCTACATTGGCATTGGCATTGCCCTCGGCATGATTTGTTTTTTTTTCGTGTGGCGATGGACGGGATTTGTTTTCGTGTGTGTCCTTGGCGTGAGAGTCGGCCATACCCTCAAGTCCAGAATGTGACGACAGAACAGCCTCTCTCCGCTTTTGCGCCTTCCATTTGCTCTTGATCTTGGCTGTCTCGATCCATGCCTTTTTGAGCTGTTTTGCTGGGGGAAGGAATGAGCATTTGAAGCAAGCGTAAAAGAGGAGTCTGTACCTCTGTTGTGTGGAAAATAGCGGAAAGTAGGAGGCGGCATGGAAGATAGCCGAGACAAGCTGTGCGCTTACATAATGATGACAGCAGTCTTATTATGTTGGACCCTTTCTCTCTTTCTCCCTCAAGAGTTCCTTCGCATGAGCTTTGCATCGACAGGTAGGGTGTGTGTTGGCTCATGTGCTGTGTGGGCTGATGTGTTGTGGAGATCCTTTCGCAAACGAGGGTGATCCTCTTGCCAACAGTCAGGACGTCGGATCGCAGTCTCATCACCTTCACATCCGGATCCAACAGCGCAATGGGCGCAAGACGCTGACGACGCTCCAGGGATTGCAGAAGGGTGTGTGTGTTTTCCTGGGCGGTGATGAGCATTGCTGATTGCAGAGATTCAGAATACAACCACAAGAAGTTGCTCCAGGCGTTCAAGAAGGTAGGGGCTAGTTTGTGGGATGAGGGCGAGACTGACTGTGTGGCAGGACTTTGCATGCAACGGGACGATTATCAAGGATGAAGCGATGGGGACGGTGATTCAGCTGCAGGGAGACCAGCGGACGAATGTGTCGAATTTCCTGGTTGAGCACGGGATAGAGAGGTCGGCTATAAAGATTCATGGATTCTGAGGGATGTACATGGTACTATTAATGTTGTATTTTGTTCTATCTGATCTTGTCGAGTGGTCTGTTGAAGCCTCCGCGCCTGGAAACATATGAGTGGCTGCCGGATGGCAGAAGAAACAACGAACCTGTTCATGTACTGGCGCCAGGTGCGGGACTTTTTGACGTTGGCGGCGCCGTCCTGGTTGCCGGTGACATGTTTTCCCTGGAAAAAAAAGTGAGCATGGATGGGAGTGGCGGCGAGCAGGTCACCTTGGTCGACGCAAAGGCAGCCATGCCCATCGTGGCCATCATCGCCTGGGCATCCTCGCCGACGGCCTCGGTCTCCTCGCCCTCTTCTGGGTCGTCGGCCTGTGCTGGTGGCTGCTCCCTGACCTCGCGCGTCCGGGCTGCCTCCCTGTGGTGGTGGGGCTCGGTGTCTCTGCGGTAGTCTCTGCGGTCTGGGGCTCGACGGTCTCGGGGACTGCGTGAGCGACTTGACCTCCTGCGCCTCTGCTCGTCGCGGTGGCTGCGGGGACGGCGCTCTCTCGCTCGCTCTCCACGGCCGCGCTCTTTTTCGTCTCTCTTGTGCTCTCCGCGAGAGGACATGTCACAGCAGCGTGACTCATGTCTTTGTTCAGGAAATCAGGGCAGATGCTCCTGACCAATGTCCCGCGCACAGTCACTCCCCGCGACATCCTGAGGGCCATCAACAGGGCAGGCGCAACAGGCGTCGTCGACAGTGTGTCTCCTCGTTGTCTTTGCCGTTCCCCACTCATCTCTCCTAGTCGCCATCGACTACGAGTACTTTACACCCGCACACCGGGCCATCCTCACCCTCAGCTCTCCCGACTATCTGCGAGACAACCTCCGTGCATTCAGGACCCTCGCCATCTCTGCCATCCCGCTCCACGCGTCCCCGTACCACCCCCCGGCCCCGCCCCGTCTCCTCACAAGAACCCGAGGTCATCGCGGCCGGTCCGACGCAGCGCGCAGGGGTACCCTGGACGGGCATGGGCCGTGCGCTGGAATCACCGACGATGAAAGGACCGTCGCCCTCGGAGGACTCCCTGCACGCACCACCGAACAACGTTTGGCGGACATGCTTTCCCATTTCCAGATTGCACACTCCCACACGGGCATTCCCCAAATTGTGCGACTTCCTCTGTGAGTATTCCGATTCACAAGACGTCTCTCGTTGACGTCGTCCAGACCTCCCAAAACCTTTTCTTTGACCGCCAAGTTCTTGATCACGCTCACCTCAGTCACCGAGGCGCACCGTTTCGTCAGAAAACTCCATGCCTCCTACCTTTTCATCCACGGAGAAGAGGTCCCCGTCACTGCCAGAATCATCGTTTAGTGTATCTAATTACATACGCTCGTTGTCTATGTCGTCCTCCAACCGTGCCCGCTGTATCTGTGCCGTACGCTGAGCAACACATCATCTAGATTCTCTGAACAAATTGCTCACCAGTCGTGCGCTCTCGTCCTCGTCGTCGGGCGAACGACCACGCTTCCGCGTATTCTCATAGTGCGAACCACCCTGGTCTTTCCAATCATCACCCCCACCAGCCACTGCCCCAGGCCCGTCTTGAGCATCCGCATACCGCTCTTCGACCTCTCTGCGTCTCTCGATTTCCAGCCGTTGAGCCTGGGCACCCCAACCACCCCGACCAGGATCATAGTCCTGTCGGTGTTCGTCGCGCACCTGTCCCCCGCTTTTTCCACGCCCGAATTGTCGGCCTTCTTTGTAGCCCAAGTCGAGGTCGCAGCGGATGATACGTTCGTCGAGTTTGGTCCCACTGACAAATCTCATGCATGCCAGTGCTTCGGCGTGCGTATAATACTCCACGAAACAAAATCCACACGGTGTCCTATATCATGATCATATTCCTGTTACCAGGCCAGCGAACAGACGGGCGCACCGAGTGTTCCTGTCGAGGCCCATGATGACGCGCTTGATACCTCCTCCGTCCTCCGAGTTGGCGCATTTCGAGAACAATTCATAGATCTGTTCTTCAGTAGTATAAAAGCTCAAATTACCAATCTGTTCGCTGTTAGTTTTCGTTTCTCAAAAAAACAAAAGGCATACGTAGAGCGTCGTTGACTTGGACAATAGTTCGGCCTGTCTTCCTCGGTCGAGGCGTGCTTGCGAATCCTTGTAGTTGGAGGGCTGGTCGAGAGAAGCTACGGTATGAGCCATGGTAACACCGGCTCGAAATTCGTCCGATGAATGATGCCTTTCCCACGCAGTACCTGACCGGACGCGTCATTTTGTCTCCTCACCATGAACCAGGTTGGCATCGAGATACAGCGCAATGCACGTTTTCTCATCCCTTGTCTATCTGGTCTACTGACAACAATCTACAGGAACCGACATTCGAGTCGGTCGTGAGCGAGAAAACCGCTCTCTACCAACAACTCCAAGAAGAAGAAGACTATTACATCAAATACCAAAAACTCGCCCGTCACCTCGACATGCTGGACATTCAAGAATCCTACATCAAAGACGAACAAGCCAACCTGAAACGCGAGCTCATCCGTGCGCAAGAGGAAGTAAAGCGGATCCAATCCGTGCCGCTCGTGATTGGCCAGTTCCTCGAGCCGATCGACCAACACACGGGGATTGTCGGGTCTACGACGGGGTCGAACTATGTTGTTCGGATTTTGTCCACGTTGGACCGTGAGCTTTTGAAACCGTCGTCCTCGGTGGCGTTGCATCGTCATTCGAATGCGCTTGTGGATATTTTGCCGCCCGAGGCGGATTCGTCGATTGCGATGCTGGGGCAGGAGGAGAAGCCGGATGTGTCGTATTCGGATGTGGGCGGTATGGATTTGCAGAAGCAGGAGATTAGAGAGGCGGTTGAGTTGCCGTTGACTCATTTTGATTTGTATAAGAAGATTGGGATTGATCCGCCGAGAGGTGTTTTGCTTTATGGTCCTCCTGGTATGGCTTTTTTCGTTTCTTCTTATGGTTCCTGGCAGATAATTTGTTTTTTTTTTCTAAAGGCACTGGGAAAACGATGTTGGTCAAAGCCGTCGCACACCATACGACCGCATCTTTCATTCGCGTGGTCGGCAGTGAATTCGTCCAAAAGTATCTCGGTGAAGGGCCTCGTATGGTTCGAGACGTTTTCCGACTGGCACGAGAGAATGCGCCTGCGATTATTTTCATTGATGAGATTGACGCTATTGCGACGAAGCGGTTCGATGCGCAGACGGGTGCTGATCGTGAAGTTCAGCGTATTCTTTTGGAATTGTTGAACCAGATGGATGGTTTTGATCAAGGGAGCAATGTCAAAGTTGGTTTTTTTTTCTTCCGTGTTTCTTTCTCTGACCGTTACATACACAAGGTTATTATGGCTACGAATCGTGCGGATACCCTTGATCCTGCTCTTCTCCGACCTGGTCGTCTTGACCGAAAGATTGAGTTTCCACTACCAGCCAGACGAGAGAAGCGATTGATTTTCCAAACTGTGACGAGCAAGATGAACCTTGGTCCTGATGTTGACCTTGAAGACTGTGTGTTTTCCGACTTTTGTCCCCTAACCAAAGATTCTCTCGTTGATGGTGTTTAAATAAAGATGTCTCTCGGCCAGATCGCCTTTCGTCAGCGGAAATTGCATCGATAGCTCAAGCGGCTGGTCTTCAGGGTAAGCAAACCAACTTCGTTGTGGGACGATTTTGTTGGATAATGTGGTTTATTTTAGCTGTTCGAAAAAATAGATATGTCATTCTTCCGGTTGATTTTGAGGAGGCTTGGAAGGTAAGTTTTGTTTGGCGGTGATTGGCGCCAGCTTCTCGTCACGTTTGAGCTGACGTGGTTTTTTCTTCCTTCTTTCCTTACTCATGACGACAGCAAACGGTCAAGAGGACAGACGAGACACACGAATTTTGTAAGTGATTGTGTGTCTATCCGTTGATCATGTCTGATGGGCGGACTTTTTTTTCGTAGATCGGTGATTTGTTTTTTTTTTGACTGGTATGTCCTTTTGCTTTTGTTCGTGTTCAAGTCTGGGCTCACGTTGGTGTCTCACAAGTTCCGTCTCCCCGCATGTACTCTATCTATCTGCAATCGCATTCTCTTTCTCTCTCTTTCTCTCTTGATGCTCCCTTCGCTCTTTTCACTTTGGCATCCATCTGCTTTTTGAAATCTACCCACAGATGGATGCTCATTTCATATGAGCAAGATAAAGACATTGATTTGATCTCTGTTTTTTTGATGGGTGTGTGTTGAACCTTGTGATTTTTATCTGGTGGCTGGTTGGCAGTCTCATGCGCTGGGTATGAAGGAAGAGGTTTTATAACCCCTGCAGAGTTGAATTACATTTTTTTTTCTTTAGAGTGTAGATTGTGTGCATGTGAGTGAGTATTGTTTTTTTTTTTTGGCTCGAGTTGATTGCTTAGTTGTTTTTTCTTTGTAGATTTGACAAGGGATGAGAGTTGTGTCTTTTATGTGAGGTTTGATGATGTTCTCTCTCTCAAGATACTCGGGACGGTATTTTTTTTGTGGTTGTTGTCATTTTATCCGCTTATCTGTATTGAATGGAGTAGGGAGCCAGAATGATTCCTCGAGTTAGGACACGACTTCTTTTGATGCATCGTCCATGGTCGATGGACGGCTCATATATCTTGTTTAAAAATGTCCTCTTTCATTCATGTCCGATTGATGCTCCTCGACACTCTGAACGACGTTGACAACGATTATGTTACACACGGACGTTCTCATTTTACAGGAGCTATAGTGACTATTGACTTTTTTAACAAGTCCCCTGTACTTGGCTTATTTCCTTCGATGTTGGAAAAAACAAAGGGGATGGCAAGTCTGAGGGTGACAAAAAATAATTTGTTTTCTTTCCAGTGTACGGTCGTGATAGATGAATACATATATATATATACATACAAATTGAGATTGAGATTGTCACTTTGAATTTTCTCTTGCTGTGGGTTGACCTAGTTCACTGGCGCGCTCTGTAGCGACTTGAATACTACGTGCGATCGTGGATCGAACGCGACCGTCTTCTAGAGCTAAGATTCCAGCAATGGTAGATCCTCCCGGGGCTTGATAGTGTAAAAATGAATTATTTTTTTTTCGGATTTGAGATGAGAGAGAGAGAGAACGTACTGCTGACTGCATCTTTTATTTGTGCCGGGTGAATGTTTCCCTGTAATACCATTCGAGCTGCACCCTGGAACGCTATACAACATCAATCATCAATGTGAGTAACCACAACTCCAAAGCTTTTTTTTTTTCAAGAAAAAAGATTGGGGACTCACTTTGAGCAGCAAGTTCCAACGCCTCCATTCTGGGCAATCCCATCATCACACCACCATCCGCCATTGCTTCCAAAAAAGTGCATACAAATGCAGGACCCGAACCCGCCAAAGCTGTACATGCATCAAAGTGCTTTTCGTCCAGAAAACGACATCGACCGATGGAAGAAAATATGTTGAGGATGATGGCGTTGTCGGTTTCGTAGTGGGGAGAAGGTGGGAGAGTTGATATGACGGTCATGCCTTCACGAATCTGTGTGTGTGAAGCGAATGAAAAAGAAAAAAAAAAGTGAGAATGAGGGTGTTGAATTTGTTTTTTTTGTTTTAGCATGTGTGAGAGAGTGTTAAGATGATAACATACGTACTTTGCATGGGGTGTTAGGCATAGCTCGAACGACGCGAGTCGAGGGTAAAACCCAGCCTGTGAGTTGACGGATGGTCACACCCGCGAGGATACTGATGAGAAGTTTTCCGTCAAGTGCTTCAGCCATTCCCTCCTCGCTTAAAATACTTTGTGCCAGTTGAGGTTTGCAACTGTGGTTAAACAAAAAAAAAGTTTTTGATTTAATGTCTCTTCATCAAGCACCCTCACAATGTGGACTGCATTACCAGAGGAGTACAACACCAGATTGGGTGACAGCTTGAACGTTTTTCGAGGCATATACCTTGACTTTATCGCTCCCATTCGTCGCAAACACATTGACAAGCCTTTGTGCAGTTGACTCCCGTTTGACACAAGCGAGGAAGCGTGAGGGCATCGAAGGATCTGGTGTGCCGGAAGGCGTAAGAGTACCCGGCGTATGTATCTCCCATTTTGGAGCACCGTTGGAGAGGGACCGTTTGGCAGTATCCAGAGATTCAATCATGCCAGAGGTGATGGCGATGCCCATAGTACCACATCCTAACACACGGTGTTTTAGAATTGACATTGTCGAGATTCGGGGAACCTTAAGAGCACACCAAGGACACAGAGAGTATACCCCATAGTTTGCAGTAGTAGATGGAAGATGAGAGATGCTACATTGTATAGATAAAAAATATTGCGTGATGAGAACTACCGGTAGACTCCGGTTTCCAGATGCAACCAGTGGGTAATAGCTAAGACAGTGTGATATTTAGTGTGATACCATTTGAGGGATTATTAGATCTCATGATATCTCGGGGTATCATTTATGCAAAAAACTTTCAAAACACTCTCTTGACGACTGCTTCCCAGATTGCGACTGGGTTATTAACTCTGTAACAGAAAAATTAATGTCAATTACATGTCATGGAAATCATCAATTTACATTTCTGCGGTTAGTGGTAAGTTGATGTCGGCTGGATGATCTTGCCACTCTGAAAAAGAACCGTTAGTGTTAAACTCAGATTAAATTTCGATAGACAGTCAACCTTCGGGCTGTGTGGGATCATCGATGCCAAGAGCAAGTCTCCATACAATTCCTTGTACACCATTAACAAGGCTGCCGATCAGTCAGCCAACGAAAAGAAGAATTGAAAAAAAATCTATATTCTCACAGATCAGGTGGTGCGAGGGGATCGTTCTTGAGCCGTGTCGTCTTGATAAGGTAGACATGAATATTTTCAAATCCGTACTTTGGACTCATGGGTCTTACCTTGATCTCTGTGTCGATGGTTGAAAAGTCTATGGCTTGCCCACCGACCGTACCGCAGTACTGCTGCCGTACGCCTTTCCTGCCTCCATATACAACGGTCTTGACACCTTCCTCCTTTGCCATCGTTATCTAAATATACTCGTCCAGAAAAGTCGCGCGGGCAAGAAGATATGATACACGCACAGCAAATACCGAGCATGAGCTCGCACACCTTCCATTGCCGATAATAACAACCTTCTCAGGGTCAAACAATGCCTCATTCGGAGTAGGTGAGGTGAAGCTTTCAGGTTGACATTCCTCGCCTAGCCTGCAAGGGTGTTGAGCACTCGGGTCGGCCAAACACAAAGGAGGGAGACTCACTGCTGACTGAAAGCATCCAGATGACCATTTATTTTCTTTCGGATCGGTGGAAGCAACCAGTTTTCATCTGCAGGGAAGAGCGTGTCGTTCTCATCTCTCCATTGTTGGGGGTTGTAGATTAACTGAAGGCCGGGGTCAAGATCTGGATGATCGACAAGCTGTTGCACGATCCCTCGAGCGAGGGTTCCATCACGAACTGTGGTGTTTAAACTAGCTTGAGGAACAGTGGTAGACTTTGGCCCTATAATCTAACTTCATTGTGAATAGCTTGGTTATGGAAAAACTAACAAGACGCACGATACGGTGCAAGTACTATCATGCTTCTGTCAATCTCAGAGGGATCGAGTAGGAAAAGAATACTCACAGCAGCGGCGCAGACAAAACCACCTCCGTTGTTCGACTAGAACGACCCGTAAGTCATCATTTGAACTCCAAAGGCAGGAGGACAAACGTACCAAATCCACCACAAGTTGGCTTGCACCCAAAGACTTTAGGGTAATCAAGCCAGTCAGTAAACTATCCAGGAATGAGTCAAAATCTGGATCAGAGAAACTACCCAATGCCAAAACTCCTGTCTTATTGTCATCCAGCAGGAAAAACTGTGCAACATTTCTACTGCCATTGACTGGAGACGTAGGTGTCAGGTGTGGAGGAAGGACGACATCACTTAAAGGGGAAGTATCGAGCATGACATTGATTCGTTCCTTGGGTGTATCTGGGGAAGAGAGGGCCGGTTTCTGTTGGAATCGAGCTACCGGTCTTTCTTGAGGTGGAACCTCTTGGGAATCCGGAGCATTGAGATCAACTCCATTTGTGCCCAGTTGAGCAAAGCAGTGGCTATCAAAGAAAGTCGTAACATCGGTGAAGTTCCCGGACCCGGAGATTCGAGACCTGTATGGCAGCTTTCCATATCATGAGTTATGTGTTTTTCTATAATCAGATTGGATTTTACAGTGATTGTATCCGTGCGAGAGCTTCCGACTAGTTGAACCTCGAGAGTAACCTGATCACTGAGCGGCAGTGCCTGCTGAGCGAAGTTCCCCAAAAGGTAAGTCCACGTAGATCCCGAGGCCATGTAGCTGGCAAAAAACCTAGAGCATTCTTCAATTCACCAGACAGATCATCCACGGCATAACGCACGAATTTTGGCGGGTACCAATCCCCTGGAAGCTGCCAGTAGTGAGAGCATTGGCATCAATCGCGACATTGGGATTTTGTCCATTGATAGTCAGAACTTTTGCACCGGAGAGCTTGTGGCAAGGTCAAACGGGGACAGGTCAAACAAAAAAAAGATTACACACAGATTCAAGCTGGCCTTTCAAATCTCCTGGTAGAGCATCTTGCCAGAAATCAATCTGATCAGGAAATTCGGCAGAGGCGACTGCGAATGCCTCAGGTGCAATGTGAACCGCTTGCTTTCCAGAAGAGTCGGACAACAGAACTAAGGGTGTGGGAAGATAATTGATGAAAAAACCTGTTTTTATTTCAGAGTCAATCTCAAAGTCAGATAGAGTAGAAGACATGCTGTCCTATAGTTCAAGATGACGAATGAGCAATCTCCGAAACATGGTTGAGTTGGTACTCACATAGCAACCGTTGACCCAGATGCAGTGCCCATCGTCTAGTCTCTTGAGAGTTCGGGAAAGATCAACGTGCAGGTCATAATCACTTGCATAATTTGTCACTCTAATCCTGCCCAAATCCTCAAAAAGGTCCTCGTGGACGTCCTTATTAAATGGTGAAGGCGCTTGAATTTGATAATTCACAGAAGCATGGAAATTCAACGTTCTGCTGACAACGTCGAGAATCTATCAACCAAAGTGTCACTGAAAGCAGGAGGAAACTGATGAAAATGACTTACATTATTTTTTAGAGTCCCATTGACCTTGACCGCACTGAAACAATCTCTAACAGCTCTAGGAGCAACCCACTTCTGTCCACCGATAACCGCACAGGGATCGCTAGCTCGAGGCAGAACCGACCCATTCACGATCGCACCTAAGACAACAAGAACTCCCGATAACATCGCGAATCTCCCAATGGATTCTGCCATGCCTTGCAATTCAGAATTACCGGAGTCGTCGATCTTGGACTTAAGTATTTGGGTCAGACTGATCGAAAGACATTGATATTCTCAGGCCTAAATAGTTTCTTTGTTCCTGCCTGACAAATAATCGGGTGCTAAAGATACGAGACAACTCACCTAGCATGGTTTCGAATCCTAGGGTGTGGGCTGGAAGAGATGACATGGGAATTATGCTAGAATATCGAACCTACACTAAAATTAGTTTATGTCTTGATAAATGTTTAAGAAGTCGAAATTGGGATGTCAAGTCACCTGTCAAGTCTTGTCACACAGTCACGCTCTACGTGAGATGACACCATACCATCAGGTGACTTGACATCCCAATTAAGCGGCGACAATCACGATGGATTGAGTCAAGCCTCGCTGAACGGCGATGCAACCTAGTGTCTAGCTCTGTGGCATCCAGAACAGGCTTTGATTTGATTGGTTCGCTGAGTTATGGGCGAGGAATGCAAGATGGGGAAAAAGTCGTTGCAAACATGCAACGAACTTCGTCTTTACATATCTATTGTAGGTCGAGTTTAGACATTGAAGAGTATTATGCGAGTATTATGCATCGATGGCGTAATTGGTTATCTCGTCTGTCTGATTCAAGTTAATTCCTGGGTACACAGAAGGCCTTCAGTTCGAACCTGCGTCGACTCATACAGCGGATTAAAAAAATGTCAAGCCCTGCAGAAGTAGGCACATTTCCTATGATGATTATTCAAAGAGAAATTCTATACCACCCACAAGGCTCACACTTGAATGGAAGAATTTGCTGCCGAGAATTGGGACTCAACGGTGCAAACTCACACTAGTCCTGGGTTGCATACTTGTTCTTTAGGTAGTATCATTTTCCATTTTGTGTTACACTTTACGACTGTGAATTTAGTCTAGTCTGTTCTTGGCTAGATAGTTTACTATTGTCTGTGTAGACTACTTATACCCAGACAGACACTCCTGTATACCTCAGTCATTGCTCCGAACAGTGAGGTTGTCAGCTCTCACACTTGCTACGGAAAAGGATCTGTGTCTTTAGCTTGAGTACATAGTGATGAGATATTTTCAAAATAGGTTACGTTTGATCTCTGAGTTACCAAATGTTTCAGTTTAGGTAGATAGAGATAATTGGCTCGTTTGCGTGTTTGCAACGAGTTTCCCCTGCCCCTTTTGCTCGTTCTCAACACGGTCAGATAGAACTGACTATCTGAACTCTGTGGAATTTGAACAAATTAAATATTAAATACAGAGAAAACTTTTGAATCGAGGTGCCAAGTTTTCAATGGGGCCTACAAGCCCAACCTGGAGGCTGCGTAAATGTAGGATAACTAATAATCCAATAATAAGTAAAGATCTTACTCTTCAAAGAAGAAAAAGCTCACGCTAAGGTCACTCCATTGCCCTTTTCTCTTTCGATTTGCAATGTGAAATATAATTTGCCGTCGTTGCAATCCCAGTCAACAGCACACCAGTTCCTTTTTCCCATGACGTATTTCTGCTTGCGTGGGGAACCATCAGTATCAGACCCAAAAAGCGGCATCTACGAGAGTAGAACATCACTGGGTTAAATATATTCGTTTCTGAGGGAAAAGCGCACCATGGATTCGTCAGTTTCTGCATGGTGAAGAGTCTTGTGTGTCTTAGTGGCAAGCGAATTGACCATGGCTAATACACCACCAGGCCTGACAATTTTTCGATACTCAGCATGACTTACTGAACGAATGGTAGAGCTTACGGAGGTGTGTTGACAATTGCACCTGAAGCGAAAGTAAATAGCATCAACAGGAGGCGCGAATATCGAACAAGTAAACACAAACTTGTCACAATGTTGAGCATGTACCTATGGTCTAGACCAATAGGTACCTCGGCCTCTTTTTTAGTTCGATATGTCTTCAACACACCAACAGCAGCACAATGAACATCTCCAGACAAGAATGATATTCTCACTCGCTGAGTCAAGGCTAATCTCTGCATTTGCTGGATAAGCCAATTACGCTCACGCTCATAGATTTGCCAAATGTCAGCACGCAAGTGAGCACAATCGACAAGTTCGAATACCTTATGTGCCCGGGCTGTCCAATGATCATTCAAGTCGTCCAATAATTCAGCATCAGCATTAAACTTGTTGACAAATCCAGAAAGACCGAAGCTCCCATTTCGCCCGAGAGCAACCAATGGATTGAACTTGGATTCAAGAGCGGACTCTAGGAAAACCATGCGAGGATAGGCGATAGGAATACCAAGCAGGACAATAAGATGCTCCACCGTTGACGGTAAGGTGCCTATCCGCTGAAATACCTTCTTATATTCGAACGGGCTACATACTTGGTCTTTACGCCGCTCAGCCCTGTGATAGTAATAAGTACTAGCACTTATTGCTGAACACTTGTTCACCTGCAATCCAGCATCAACAAAGTTGTCTGCGGTCCCATATTGACCAAAAACGAATGTGAAGGTACTCGAATATATGGACCCACTTCGCCGAGTATAAGTGACTGATAAACATGCTTTCCAGGTGCATCGTTCAATCCGTCGACATCAGCTGAGATCCTGAGTGATAGCGTCAGGATGGATGAATGAACCAAACTCACGATTTAAGAAACACTGGAACAGTAAGAAAAAGAAATAACCACGTGCGCCTATACTACAGGTATTGTCAAAATGTTGCTCTCTCACGTGTGTAGCACACCTACTGTCGGAATACTGGTGCTTGTTGCAGATCATCAGGATCTACAGTGAGGTTGAGTGAGATGAGGAATCAGGATTGTTGATTTATCTCACAGCTACCAAAACCATCAATCTTCGAGTAACCAATGAATCAGATATATCATTAAATGGCACATGTAGCATACAAGGTCTAGTGAAAAAGATATGAATCAGTTACGCAGGATTAGGAAAGAAGTATTCATGGCAACACACCGTGATCATCTAGAAATTCGGTGATAGACCAGAACATCACTATAAGAAGACACAATGTACCAAGTTACGTACCAAGCATGTTCACCATTGGGCTAGTAGCACGGATGAGCATTTTTGACATCAAGGGATGAGAGGACACACATGGAGCTGTTGGCTCGGGCAAAGGCACCTCGCCTGAAAGACTGACAGTAATGATTGAACAAGAACCTGTCGATACAAACCCTAATCTCCTCCGACAGCGGATACTGCTTCCTTTCTTCAGGTCTCATTTTTGACACCCAGTCCTGCATTTCTGGTTCGCGAGTTAAGCGATCACAATATAGCTGATCGCCACCCCCGACAAGAGCATGGAATGGCAATCGGGCATGATGGCTCAGAAGATCAACCCAAAGCGGATCATATCCTGTTTGAAACCCAGGACCTCTGAAATCATCAGGATTGATGCCGGCAGAAAAACCATTACACTAGGACAAGTAAGCCATGGAGATAAGAATGCACAATATACGCACAGAATGAGCAGCCCATCTCATGTTCTGACGTCGGCCGGGTACATAAAAATTCATCGTTTGCCCATTATTGATCCGGTATGTGATTTCCATTTCGTGATCGCTTAACGGGACTCGGATCATAAACCGCCAAAAAGTATAGGTACTATATAGCACCAGAACTCATGTCAATTCAAAGATGTAGGAGCTGAGATAAGGGTGACATACGCTCCAGGACCAGCATAAAACCAGATGTCCTGACCGTATGCATCTTTTTGCCTGGAATTGGGACCTGGCATACTGGCCATCGTACTGGTGGAGGTAGACACACTTATAGGCGATCCAGGGTGCCCAGTAGAGTGGGGATCTGCGGGGTGAGGTCCCAAATTAAACGAAAGCTGTCCGTTTCCATTTTGAGGGCTGCTGGATGATGATCGATCTGAGGCAGGGTAGCCCCGCTCGCCAATAAACAGTGTTGAAGCCGCCATTCTGTCTGGGTCCCATTGATATGAAAGTATGGGAGGAGGCTGATAGATGGACCCAGAATCTGCAGTGACGATGAGTGCCGCACCAAGCCAGGTTTGTTGAGAGTCGATTGTATCAAATCTAAGAAAAATGTCAATAAACGCCATTTTGTTTTCACAAGAGAAACCGACTTGAGTAACGGACCACACATGAACTATGTTTTTAATCAATATTGTGGTTAACATGAAACATGTATAGAACGTGCCTGGAGATGAGGATTCATTCGGGCAACTTGAAACTTCTGAGACCGTCCGACAGCAGTGCAGAGTGAGAGCTGATCGGTCGCAATTGTAAGCTGGGATTGAGGTGGAGATGGAAGATGATGCGTGGGATCGTGAGGATGGAAAGGTCCTACGCCGAGTAACCCGTCAGTAGATTGTGGAGGCACAAGCAAGCCATCCTTTGGCGGGATTGGCGGTGGAATGAGAGAGGGAGAGGGCTGAGGATTGACGAAACTGCCAATGAAGGGCTCCATCGGTCCTACTTGTTCAACTGGATCATAATACTGGAATCCCTGGAACACTTGATCAGTAACACATCACTGTCTGAGCACTGATAGGAGAACCTTTGCAGCACGCCTTTGAGCGTGCCAGCCAGCATTGTCCATGGTGGAGATGTCTGAAAGACAGCGAGATCCAAAACGGCTGGTTTTATTTCTGGCGCCAGATCTCAGTGGCAGTGTGCCTCTACAAAGATCCTGACACTCTCACCGGCTAACTCCGATTACAATGAACGCCCTAAACTCTGTTCTGTTTGATTTTGTTCTACCATGACAGAATATGACTATTCCCCAGAAGCCTACGAAAAATACCTTGCCACGCAGTCTCGGATAGCCCGTTGGGTAGATGCCACTCAACAGACAGTACTCGTAGGACCAGACGTACCCCCAACACCGCTTGGTCCCGATGAGAACATAACGTTACCTCGTAATAGGGAACCCAAGTTTCGCTCTCACCCTGAGAAATCTACAAAATCCTCTAGTAAAAAGTCTTCTAGGCTTCCAGCTGCCCGGCCGCCGACACCATTCGAACATACGAAAGAACTTCCAGTGGCACCTGATGATTTTCCTTCACCTGGTCGCCCAGTGTATCATCACACATGGTCTCCCAAGTCTGCAAAAACATCCACACTTCATCAGGATACCAGTTCTCCAGAATCCTGTCGAGCGTCTACTCCACATGAGCGTCGAGATTCTTTTGTTCCTCTTAGTCGTCCCCCGCTTCGTTACAATGTAATTTCTAGGGAGCTTTCAGAACCTGTCCGTCCTAGTTATCTCCCTGGATATGACTCAGATAATACTTATGCTAAAGAGCGAGTGGCTAGAAAGCGTTCCATGTCGTTCTCCATGGCCACTAGTCGGCCGCTAAATAATTTGTCGCCGGTGGCTCACTACCCCTTCAATATCCCCTATCACTCGTCCCCTCGTAATCACTCTGCTAACAACCCATCTGCACCCTTCTCATCTACCTCAGTGGCCTTCATGCTTCCACCAGGAGCAGGACCAGCACCCGAACCTGGGTTGCATGCCTCCACGAACCATTTCGGCTATCCTTTGCCGTACGAACAATACTCAGACTCCGATGCTGTTCATCAGCATGAGATATCTCGATCGCATGCTACACCTTCTCATATGATGCACCAGTCTGTTGATAGTGTTCCATATCCTTACAATATTCCGGGTCATTCACACCAGCAGAGTTGGCATCAGCTCCAATCCTCCCAGTTATATTCCCGATCATCCTCTCGACCACCTTCACCGGGCTTCAGTGCGGAGCCACAGCCAGGTTCTATCCGAGTCACATTCCCCAACGGCAAGATACTCTACATAAACCCTCCAAATGCAGACAGGTCGCGAATTCTACAGGTATGTTTCGTTCCTATCAGCACCGCTCTTTGGTGACCTTCTGTGATTAGCACCCTGAACTGTTCCAAGTGCCTCATGAGTACTATTTGCCAAAGAAGAAACCTCTCTTGCAACGTTTGTTACCCAATGTTGGTAAAAATAGCAGGAAATCGGCGGAGCTCAGAAGTACTCAAACTAGCTCTGTCTCTGAGAAGACTTTACACAAGAGGAGATCCAGTATCGGTTAAATGTCGACCGGAACCGGTGGCCTGGATTATTCGCCTCACCGGACGTCAGAAGACCCGATAAAAGCACATACTGACTTCTTATGTTGCTCTCGTTGCTTTTCTCACGCGTATTGACACTTGGCAGTTATATCTCATTTAGAAGACCATACATTTTTAAACTTCTTGTCCAGACTTTCCATCTTCGGTGACCTCTGTTACACTCTATACTATATACTAATGCGTAATATCTATTCTAAGCCAGTTCTCCTGAATGATTTCGCTTACTTCCTCGTCCAAATGTCTATCTGTCAATTTACTCGGTACGGTTGTCCTCCGTAATCTATCTTGATTGTAAGTCTCTTGCAAGTTCATTTGAGTCTGGGACAGAGGATTGGCGTCTAGAAGCGTACATACAAATGACTCTCAGATAATCCATAGCAGTTGGTGAAGGCTCAGGACATAAGGTCAGAAACACCTAGTAATCAATTAGTAATCAACCTGGGAGATGGAAAATTCTATTGATTATTACGGAGTAAAGGTTATCAAAGGGTTATCACAGAGTCGATTGTAAATTTTACTAATCAGTCCGCAATTCATAAACTTTGATCTTGATCTCAGATGTCAATGGATTTCCAGTAATCTGACATTGAACTTCTTGAACTATCCTGTAATCGTTGGTTGTTCAGTCCGCAAGATGATGGTGTTAATGATCTCTCGATACCTTCCACTCAAATACTGTCTCCAGGCGGATGCGAATTGCTGGCCATAAGCTCGTCAGCACTCTATTCATGAACAAGTGTGATTGTCTGTACGAAGGCCCCCATCAAAGTCGGGCTAGTCAAATTATTGGAGTCACTTGGCCGATGATAGGAACACAGCATCCAAAAAGATATTTATTGGCTTGGTTAACATCGATTGTCGAAGGAAATAGACCCGGCAATCGTACTAGCCGACCCATAAGTTCGGCTAAGGTAGCGCACATCAGTTATCATTGTCAGCAATCATATACTTATCGGTTCCTAACAGAAAGTAAGCTAGAAGTACAATGTTATATTGGTATCCGAAATATGGCTGATCTCAGCCGAATTGCTGGTCCTTGAGTGACTGAACAAAAAATATTGGCATCTAACAGGACGCCTCTTCCGTAGGAAACATAGAGTGCAAGATGATGTCATATTACATTTTCCATGACGGCATGTACTGAATCTAGCATTGATCAGTTTACGGTTGCTGTTGAATACGGCTGACCTCTGTAATTCGGAGCCGACAATTCGTTTCCGTCTTGAGACAGTCAACTTTTCGACATAGGAGGCATCAAACGACATTAGCACCGTCATCACGCTGAATGAGTTTCCCTGCACTACATACATTGCCTATAACGAACACATGGTATTCCTCCCCTAAATTGACGAGCGCGATCACTGCATGCTGGGGTGTGGTGGTATGTATAACATATCAATATAAACACTTCTGATGGAGTGAACACCGAGAAATCTATCAACATCACATTGGAGACCAGTCGGCTTTGGAAAGGCTTTCTTCTCTAGACGGAAAAGGTCAAGATCGTTCAAAATTCATTCGGAGTCTCTGTTGGCTGCCTTTTTTAACTGTCCATCTGTTGAGTTTAGATAGAAGAGGGGGCAGCGGAAACTCGTTCAGACGCGCACCGAAAACCTTCCAGTTCCGGAGGCAGTAAAACGGGTCCTTTCTTCTCCAAATATCGCCAAATGCATAGAAAACAATTGTCCGGCATTCGTTACATCCATCATTGGTGGAAAAGCCATGTCCATGTCCAAGACGAAAGTTGCTTTTCACACCAGCATTGGAGTCGCAGTGATACCTTCGACGGAACAATATTCGGGAGCCATATGTAGAATCTATCAATTGCAACAATAACGAGAGGAGTATTTGATGTACAGAGGGACCAGATGGCAGTGAGCAAGAGATGAGGGTATACTGCACAGAATTGAAAATTCTTAGAAAACAGCACTTCCGGAACATCAGGTAACAGTTATCCAATGTGCTCCATAACAGTCGTAAAAAGCTTGCCATCCTTCACGACAGTCTTCAACATCTCAGGGATAGGGTATTCATCAAAGACACCCTCGTCTTCTCCTTCAATCGGCAAACTCACATTAATCGCACTGCATTTTGCAGTCGTGATTTCCGCAGTCAGACTTGCCTTGGAGAGATAAATCTGGCCGGAATCTGTAGTGTCTACCTGGATCATGGGAACCATCCCAGTGACCTGTATAGTGAAGGATGGGGAAGCAGTGATCGAAATTGAGGCTACCACAGAGTTGATAAGTACGGATGTCTTCGTGCATCGAACTAGGGCAAAAAATTGTCATATACTCTACATGTGGCAGAGAAAAACATACTCAGGTTTAAGGCATTGATTTTGCCCTCGACGACGACAGTGGTATTGCTGCAGTTGTAGAGATTGACAGATTGGTTCAACGATGTCTCTTCAACCTTAATAGGATTTGCGTTCTCGTGGTTCTCCTGTATCCAACCGTGTTATCCAACAGAGATCAAGCAGGACATACTGAACAACGCACAACCATCCATTTATTACCTTCCAATGCAAATTTGGGGGGTTTCTTTCCTGCTAGGGCCGCAGGTTTTGTTGGACGGATAGGCTTCTTGCTGGCTAGGACGATAAATCAGCCAAGGTTAAGGTTGGAGATCAACTTTATGCACCAGCAGGACTAGAAGGTCCCGCAGGGACAGTATTTCCCGCTCTTAGAGAGGGATTCTTGTGCGTCATCTCGCTCTTATCGACCTTCCTCAAACCTTTGGTGACCTCTTCACCGCGGTTGAGCTCAGCGAACACAGCTGCAACTCCATTGATTGGGGGTACCGCTGGTGACGCAGTAGCGGCCCTGTACTCCTGGACGGTGGGACCCTGACAAAGTTCATCAATCAATCTCAAGGGAAACGGCATAATATAGATGATATTGTACCGATGCATTCCATGTGAGGGGATTTCCAGCTGAATAATCACCAACAGAGTCGAGAATACCATTCAAGCCACGACACCACTCAACGTGTCGAGGATCCCTGAAAGCGGACTGAATATTGACAAGGTGAAGTCTCAAAATCACTGACTTTTCCTTGTAGTCCTTCACGACCCTGTTACCGTAGTATTCTGAGGATTCTTTAACGTCCTTGATGAATTGTGACGGATTATCCTAAATGCCACCTATGAACTGCCCAGTCTCGAAAGGTTTATGTCAGGTACCTACATTTACCACCCAACCAACAGCAACGGCTGCCTCAGAAGCGAATTGCAGATGTCCAAATGATTCTCGGTCACGTCTATTGGTATCCTTGGCCTTGTTGAATGCTTCAATTGCCTTTTGTAGAGGCAAAAGTAGATCCTGCAAATCCTGTTGATCGGGTTTCTGGCACGATCCAACGACCACCAAGAAGTTGCGAAGTTCTTCGTACTCTTTCAAAACTAGGTTCGCCTTAACACCAAAAAGATCGGCAGATGAGATGTTTCAGATACAACCAGCACTTACAATCTCGGTAATCAGAGGAACATCTAGACTTTTTGAGAGCTCAACCCAAGGTGTGATCTTGGTCGCTACAACAATCTCATCATACGCAACGACGCTTGGTGGGAGTAGGGAGGGTGCAGATGTGGTAGTTACGGGAGCAGAAGGTGGCGGCGGTGGCGGCGGAGGTGGCAGAGGTGGAGCCGGAGGGGCAGCATTGGCATTGAAGGATGTAGGCTCGGAGGCGGATTGAGCGGCTGCAACATCCTCAAGGCGTGAGGCAACAGCTTCCAATCTATGGTCTCTTCAGACTAAGACTTGCATGGCCCACAATTTTGCGACGCACCGCTTGAGACACGTAGCAAATCGATACAACCCTTCAGAAGAAGACATCTTGCGATACGATTGTATATCTATTCATTTTACCTTATTCTAAATTAGGTAATTTCTCGTGAGTTTTTTTGTCTTGGAGAAAACCCTTTTGGACGTAGACTCAATGCTTCACCCAGTTTTACGCGAGATCTCGAGAATTAAACCTCTCAGTACGACTCACTGTACTCCCTCCAAAAACGAGATGCAAACTATCCTGCATTAAATATCTTGAATCACTGGCTTGATGCGCTTCGAAAACACTACTCGCCGCTCCCTCCAGGGACTACTGCCATTTTTTTCGCCTCTTGTTTTCCGAAGAAGATACTAAGTGCAAAGATGAGATTCAAGACAAACAGCTTGCAGGTTATTTGTCTGAAATATTAGGAGTTTATCATTCAGATTGGTACAGTACTGACAATGTATACAATTCTCGTCTGATAGCTGCCCAAATCCGTGAAAGGCATTGGGTGCGCAAATGCCTTGTTATATCTCCGAGTGTCTGGGCAGAAACAAAGTATGACGAGGAGCGTGCGCATTCATGTTTTAACGGGAATCCGAAAATTACGGTCTTTAGTAAAAGCGGGGAAGACTACTATGGATCGACACGGCATCATAAGCGAAGCGCTCAGTCTTGGGAGCTCGGCCGCTGACTCACAACCGTGCTCTGCCAAGATCAAGAAAAATGTGGTTCTCGATGCTGAAATGATTGCCTGGGATAAAGATCGCATCGGTGGTGTGATCTGTCGAGTATATGACAACTCAGTCATTCATCATCATTTGTAGAATTTTGGACGATCGATGGCCTCATCAGCCGAAATAATACTGGAGTTCGTGCTATACGGAAGATAAAAAGGGCCATGAAGACCCAAGAACAGAGGACGAGCAGCCAGTTTCTCCATGTCTCTCCCAAACTCGACATCTGGCTCTTGTTTTCTTTGACATTCTTGTCCTAGACAACATCCCCTTGAGCTTTCAAGCCTATTACACGCGATGACAACTTCTTGAAACATTTGTTTATCCTATATGTTCAAAGGCGATGCTATCTGAACGACATCATATTGACATGTCTGGTCCTGCCCCTGCCAAGGAGCTTCGGAATATTTTTGCACAGCAAGTTGAGAACCACCAAGAAAGCATTGTTTTAAGAGCCGAAGAGCCAGACTACAATCAATTTCTGCTCCCTTGGGTTAAACTCAAACAAGATTATATTCCTAGACTTGGAGATTGCATCGACCTGCCGATTGTAGGATGGAATCGAGATCGTGCTCGCGAACTTCCAAGTGAGTGATAAGATAAATCTCAACGCCACACATTTTCTTTTGTTGCCATCACTCTACAACTTTGTTATATACTTGTGGTACCGTATCAGTCAACATTCCAATAATCTTAAATATCCATTTATTCCACTTCCTACCTCAGTCATCAATCTAGTGTTGACTACTGAGACTTAATGTTGTAAAAAATGTATACAGTGACAAGTGTATAGGTCTCAAGCCCAAGTGCTCAGATAGCACTCTGTATTCTTTCTATGGACTTCTACAGATAAATACCTGATTGCTGCCATGTTCTGGGATCCTGTGATGCTTTTCCAACAATTTTATCAAGCTATGTCTCTGTAATTTACTTGCTGCTATGTACATGTTCTTTCATTCATGACGTACTATTGAGCAACGTGACTATCGAAGACATTTATGTCTTCACCTTCTTCACAACTTTTATTCCAAGTGCAGTCTTTCCCTTTACATCCAGTTTCTTCTTCTTCGCTGCTGGCTGTAACGATACAGAAGTAATTAGCGCGCGCGCAGAGTCAGGCAGTAAGCTTTGCAGTGATGGCTCGACATTGTCTGCCTTCCGTTTCACTGTCACTACCTTTGTCTCTTCCGACCCTACTGGTACTGCCACCTTGGAGAACACTTCTCGCACCAGCTTCTCATCCTCTTCCTCTAATCTTTCTCGTTCCGCTGTCTCCTCGTCTTCGATTTCCTGCGCATTGATTCGTGCAAACATATCCACCGACTGTCCTACTCGCTCGTTTCGTGCGTTTCGAGCTCGAATGTCCTGTAGTGCATCTAGAATCTCCATTTCTCGCTTCGAGTCAATCGTCCGGTTCTCTAAGGCTTTCATTGGGTTGTTTTCCTCTTCCTCCAGCTTCGCTAGTCTATCCTCCTCTTCTACCGCCTGTTCTTCCCTCCACGGCTCAAAATTGCGTGATGCTCCATGTTCTGCTGTGTAATCTGTGTTCTTAGGGTCGGTCTTGAATGTGATCTCTGCAGAACATAATATGCTATTTACATAGATATGTGAACGACTAACCATCAACATGGGAACTCACCATTTGATATAGAAACGGAAAATCTTGATCCCATAGTAATCTTCCCCATCGACGGTTTCCTTTCTAGCATTGAACTTTTTTCCCTTGTAGATATATTCACCACATGAATTGCATCTCCTGCATTCGGGACATCATTTTAGGATCAAGATTGATCAAGTAAACCAACGTACATCGAGAATGGTGCCATGAGACGCACGACTTGTTGCGAATTTTTGGGTCCCTTCCGCCTCGGAATGAGGTCAGGATCGAAATCCGGGGGGAAATATTTATTGAGAACTATTTGACATGTTAGTGCAGTAGCGAAAAGTGGGCCTGCAATGCAAACCTTTTCGTTCGGACATGGTGGATGTAGATCAATGGATCAAAGTGAAGCTAGGTTTTGCATAACTCTTGCTTGGTCTTGTTTATCAAGTTCAGAATCCTGAACAAGAGGACTCTCTGTTCCACTCACTCATCTCTGTCAGACAGGACTGTAACACCAGGGCTATGTCAGCATTCTAGCCTTGGTCTCATCATTTTGTTGTCTCAGATCAGTAGTTTAATATGCCTCCTTTCCTTTTTGTCATGAACTGCCTTTTCTCTAAGTCAATATTTATATTTTTTTATTTTATTTTATTTTATTTTCAGACATGTAGGAAGAAAAGACCAAGTATGGACAACACTTCTTAAACTCATACTACCATCAAGTTATAGTAGTGCCTAAGTTTAGTATTGCAAATACAATGTTTGAAGACTCCCAGAACCCGTACTTGAATCAACCTAACCCTGAGAGACCACCAGACACTGCTGTTAACATACAGCATGGCCATACATTCCAAAGAAATAGTTTTAACTTACCTCGTAGCCTATCATACTTGCCTATGGACTTATCCTCCTCTTCCAAAGTTGACTATGCTGAAAGAGTAGCAATGGAAAGTAACAGAATGGACATTGAGCTGTTCACCCAGCCTACAACTCATGCGAGCAACATCCAAACCCACACAAACGACAACGAGGTGGTGTCTAATGCCTTGTGTCAAAGTAATCCTTCTACCATACCCATCCTACCATCAGCTATCCCATACGAGGCTAACGTCCCAGCCAATCCAAACCTCTAGGATGGTCATTTCGGCCCCATATTTTTGTTTGGCACCAACAAGTTCTTACTAAATGATACTCACAACATCTCCTGCTCATTGATATGCATAGCTGAGTTCATCAAACAAAGGTGCATTATTAACCAGAATAGCAACAAAATCCATCAGTTAGATATGTTTGGGGAAGCAGCCTTCACCTTTATTTTGGCTATCTATGAAGCTGGGTAGGACAAGCTCAACACAACAGACAAAACAAATATCAGATGCAAAATCAAGACTCAATTTGCTGAACCAGCCATTCCTCACTCAAGACCCAAAAGGAAACTGGTGGAAAAAATTCCCCCACCTATTCCAAAGCACTTGCTTCACAAGCAGGTTGATGAAATCAGGAATTGGTTGAATCAAAGAAGTAAAATCAACTCCATGAATAAATCATACATGCAAGTTTCATCTCCAGCTACTGACATTCTCAAACTCCAAGACGCCTTCCTCGTTCTCCCCAACAGGAAAATTATCAAGATACACCAAGCCACTCTTAACAAGGCCTCTCCGGCTAAAAGAAAAGTTCAAGTCATCACCAAAGGTCCTTCTAGGAAACAGGTCATCATCCCGGTCCCTCCGCAACAAGCTGACATCATTATGAGCAACGCAGGTTTCCATGTTAGCTCCATCAACAACTAGTTAAAGGTTATTAGATCCACTATCTGAGCAGAATTCATAAGATCCTTAGCTCAAGGAGTAACTATCACCACTAACAACGTTCCTGTGGCAAGTGATCTTTCAACAATTGAAAGATATGTCAAATTCATCGAAGATATTAATCAAAAGGACATTTTAGCTTCCAGACTCCCCCAATCTAAATCATATCTAAAAATTACAGGCTTTCCCTACATACAGCCGAGTAGTCTCGCACTAACCAGTGAGGATATAAGTAACTACCTCAAAAATAGTGACCTTTTTGAAAACATCACTTTGGTGGCCCAGCCATGAGTTATCAAAGCCTCACCTAAATCAGACATGGCCATTGTCTGGGTAGACATATGGGACATACAAAGTGGCTCAAAAGCAAAATTACTAATCAACCACTCATTTAACTATGGAAGGTTTATCACCACTATCAGAAGTACAAATATGAACCTAGGAGTACCTCAGTGCCACAACTGTTGGAAATGGGGTTATGCCACCTTCGTGTGCAAAGCTCATGGGTCCAAGTGTCAAAAGTACGGTGGCTCACATAAGATCGAAAATCACAGAGATATGGCATGATGCTGTAAGGCAAACTTCAAAATAGACCCTCCCCAACTCGAGACCAAACAAGGGGAACCATGTCCTCACATATTCAAATGCATAAACTACAAAGGTGATCACACAGCTGACAACAATAAGTGTCCGTTTTGGAAACACAGATTCAATCGCGAGTGGCACACAAAGAAATCTCAAGAGGCCAGAGAAATTAGGGCCAACTCAATTCGTCTAACCATAGACAAGGTCAAAAAAATGATTAAACACAATTTAAAAATATTCTCTCAAAACATCAGAAAAAATAAAACACTTACAGACATTATTCTAGAAACTCAAAAAAATGTCTCCAATATCATTTTTATTCAAGAACTACCTCAGTCTTTACTCAGGCAATTACCTAGTCATACTAACTCTGAAGATGACCCTTATTATGGCACCCTGAATCATCTGGACTGGTTGCTTTTCATACAAAACGATAGAGGCATTGAAAATTATCCTAGAGTTGCAACATACGTCAACAAAAGACTTTCAAGAATGAGGTTTTCTCTCAGAAAAGACCTTATAAATCATTGTGATATCAATGTCATCAATTTTCACAATGGACAAAATATCAATTTCATTATCAACATATACTCAGACAGCAATCAAACAGCCCTACAAGTACTACGAAACAATACAAGAAATATTGGAATCATGATAGTCATGACAGGCGACTTCAATATTAGGAATAGCGACTGGGATCTGAACTTCCAATACCATTCTATTCATACAGAAGATCTTATGTCTATCATTGACAGCCTAGGCCTCGAACTTGCTACGCCCATAAACCCAGGCCCTACTAGATTCGTGGACAATCAACAAGATTCCAACTCTGTTCTCAACCTCGTGTTTATGAACCCGAATAATTCAGGCTTCAATAAACACTCTCTCAATCCAGACATTTGCTTACCATCTGACTATGTTTCCCTCATTATAGAAGTAGGCATAAAAGAAGAAAACATTGATTACACTTTCCAAGCCATAAAGAAAGATAGCAAAGAAGAAGAAGCGTTTATTAGAGATATATTAAAAGGCATAAAAAATATCGACACTTCTGAGCTAAAAAACCAGATGGACATACAAAGATGTGCCACCGCTCTCTCTACAACCTTCAAGGATGCATGGTTCATACACTCTTCGACCAAAAGAATCACTAAACATTCCAAGAAATAGTGGAATAAGCAATGCACTATGTATATTAACAAATATCATGAGACAGGTGACATCAACAGCTGGAAGGCCTTCAAGTCAGCTATTCGAAACGCCAAAAGAATATTCTTTGATCAAAAAATCCAAGAAATTGCGATGTCCAACAAGAGACCATGAGACCTTGTGAATTGGGTAAGAAAGAAAAATCTACCTGCTATTGAAGCAATTTATCACAAAGGTCAACCATGCAACAATCTTGAGGCATTATGGAATGCTCTTCATAGCTCGTATAACTCAGCTGAGAATAGGTCAATCAACACGAGGTTTTTAGACAATATCAACCAATGTGACGATATAAATTGGCCACCTTTTACAGATCAAGAATTCATAGATGCTATAGCTAAGTGCTTGAACTCCTCTTTTCCTGGTCCTGATCATGTCACATGGAGACATCTCAAACCTTTAATTTCAGACAAAAAATACCTAAGTAAGATCATAAATATTGCTAATGCATGTATTACTGTAGATTACTGGCCTGATCAATTTAAAGAGTCAACATCAGTCATTATTCCAAAACCTAATAAAGCATCATATAACACACCCAAAGTCTTCAGACCAATCGTCCTACTCAATACCATAGGTAAACTCATTAAGAAAGTTATCAGCCACAGGCTCCAATTCCACTTATCAGCCAACGGATTTCTCGATCCCAACCAACTAGGAGGCATCAGACAACAATCTACTATTGACACTGGAATGTACCTTTCTCACCTTATACACACAGGCTAGGCTAAAGAGTGTCACACAAGTGTTATAGCCTTCGATATAGCGCAGTTCTTTCTGTCGCTTAATCATGATTTCCTCTCTCTATGTCTCGCTAAAGCTGGTCTAAATGCTAATGTTTTAAAGTTTTTTAGAAACTATTATTCCAACAGATCCACCATGTATACATGGAATAACTTCACATCACAGAAATTTGCTACAAGTGTAGGCGTTGGTCAAGGATCTGCCCTTTCCCCCATCTTATCTGCTATTTATTTCGCTCCAATTATAAAAACATTCAAAAAAAGAATAAAAAATCTAAAAAAAAAAATTCATACAGACATTCTATCTTTCGTTGACGATTGTCTTTTAATTTCTCAGGAGAAGAACTATGAATTGTCTTCCGCATTTCTCCTCAGTAGTTACAATATAATATCTAAAATCTTCTCAGATGTGGACCTTGTCTTGGAACACAGCAAATCAAAAGTGTTTCACTTCACATGAGCCTACAATCCCCCTAATCCCTCCATCAACCTTACTTCAGTCGGGGGACCCATACTCCATCCTAAACCTATTTGAAGGTATTTAGGATTCCTTTTCAACAGAAAACTCAATTTCCACTACCATGTACATCATTATGCAACTAAGTGTCTCTCGACCCTTAATGCTATGAAGATGCTAGACAACTCATTAAGAGATCTCCTACTAATACAAAAACACCTTCTGTACAGAACATGCATCGTTCTGATAGCCTTATACGGATTCTAACTATGGTTCTTTAAGGGTGCCCCAATAGTTAAAAACATTATGGAACTAAAGAAAATGCAATGTAGGGCAGCTCTATGGATTACTGGAGCCTTTCGTACATCTTCTTCAGAAGGGGTTGAAGCTATAGCTGGTCTAGTCCTTATAAACCTCCACCTCAAAAAGCTCAATGGCTGCCATCATCTCAGATACGCAACCATTTCTCCATCACATGCCATTAACTCTCTCCTTAATAAACATCAAAGCAGAAATCAAAATCAGTACAGATTTGCACTAGCAAATCTCACCAACAAACAAAAGTCAAAAATGAAAAGCCTTATTAAGGACGTTAGCGAAAGACTCAACGAAATCAAAGACGAGTTTGATTCCTTTCATATTATTTTTCATCCTGGTTTACGATTAGTAGATCATTTCTCTGATAGGATAGTTTTTCATTCTCCTGATTCATCCAATGATGAAGGTCTGTTTGCTCATTCATTGAAACTCAATCTGGCATTCAAAAAAACACAAAAATTGTCTAAGGATATTGCCGTCATCTTGGATAGTAGTGTCAAAACATCAGGATCAGCCACAGCCATTACACACATCTGGAAGGACAATAAAGTCATTATCCAACTCAAAGTGCACACAAGTAACATTACCCCACTGGAAGCCAAATTAATGGCCATATGTATTGGCCTTACATCTGCATTTGAAAACTCAGAAGCATACCAAATTCTCGTTATTACAGATGCACTCGAAGCAGGGAAAAAAATCATCTCTTCGGGTGATCAATACCCCTAGAAATCCATCATTCCCATTGCAGAGAAAATACAAAGTTTCCTTGGTAAAGATAGTCGCAACTCAATACACTTCTGGTACTGCCCTAACAAGCTAGAGTGGCCTAGACACACTCTAGTTAATGAAAAAGCCAAGTCTTTCCATACTCCGCCTAATCTCCCAGAAAAAAATTCATTCTTACTTAACAAAAAAAAAGAGTGCAACCTCATACTTGTATCATGGCAGAAATCATTCAAAGATAGCAAAAAAAAAGGACAACTATTTCTCGAATTTGAAGATAACAATGAGAGAGTCATCAAACCAATGTATGCCAAGGGAGAATCATGGCTACCACACATAGGAATCTCAAACTCTGTATGCACGAGATTCACCCACATGATGCTCAGGCATGCACCTATAGGAGAATATCAGCAGAGATTCTTCCCCAATGCACCAGTTCAGTGCTCCTGTAGTGAAGCTGACATCAAAACAAGAGAGCATATTTTTATGCAATGCAGGCAATACGAGGCTTCACTATGCCCAAGAGATATACGTATATCAAGCTTTAATGAGTTTATCATTGGCAACCCAACATTGTTTTGTTTTGACAATGGCTAAAAGCCAGATTAGGTATCCATAGAGATACACATACATCACCTAAAAGTACTTGGTTTTTCTTCATTCTATTTCCTCTTCTTTTCTTTTCTTTTCTTTTTTTCTCTTTCATCTTCTTGTGTTCATTTTGTTGGTAGCATATTTAAGTAAATACTGTGTGTTTACCATGGCCTGCCTATGTGCTCTGTGTAATAAATTGTTGATTTTTAAAAAAAAAAAAAAGACCAAGTATAGAAGAATAAGTCAAGAAATGATGCACAGGACATATGTAAATATATGCAAATAGATAAAGTGTATAAGTAGTGTACAACAAATGATTTGGGAATTCTAATAAGTTCTCTTTGTCTACTCCAATAAAGAGTATACTTGTCATGAACCATTCAATTCCTCTAAGTCATTATTTATTTTTCTTTTCATTTAATTATGTAATAACATTGGATCAGTAAACATGTACAAATAATTGGACTTGTATAAGTAGTACATACAATCTAGTGAGGACTCTAATGAGTTCTCTTTGTCAAACTCTGATAAAGAGTGGACTTAGGTTAAGGTTACTTAACTGCAACTTAAGTTCTTACAATACTTAAGGTTTAGACATTGCTCTTATGGATAATAACTAAGGTCCACAGAGAGTAGTGCTAGTATATATCTATCTATGCTTCCCTACCCCCTTTTAAGTACTAGCATTTCCACTGTTTAACTTAGAGTGATTAACTCATTCTCCTTATTACTGTGTTATGGCTATAGAGTGATTTCCTATACCTGATAAAGTGACATGTGCTCTAGAACCTGATAAGACTTCCAACTAGATTGGATACTTACTCTGAGGCAAAGAACCAGTACTATTAGGACCCATGGAACAATCCTGGATCCCTCTCAGAGAGTATGAGGTTAAAGATAAAGAGAACTCAACAGAGTTCCCTCTATGAATTGACTAGCTATTTATACTTGTATATGTGGCTGTAACTAGTCTATTCTAAGAGAGATCACAGTATCTATTAACTACTATCTGTCAAGTCCTGAGTAATTCCCCACATCAGACAGCTTCTGCCCATATGTTTTCCCACATATAGTAGCTGCCTGATTGGCATGTGATTGACCTCAGGTCATCACTCAATCTTTCCATGCTTGTTCCTTTTTATAGATTATAACATTTTCATGTCATATTTGTTAAGTCATATTGTTATTAATTAATTAATTATAGAGAAAAAGATAAGTGCCAGAGTGAATTATAACAAGTACAATGGTTCAGTAGCTCAGTAGTAGAGTGTCATAAACTACTATTTTTCCCTAAGTAATATTTATTTATTTTTCTTTAATTAGGTAATACATTTGGATCAGTAAACAAGAACAAATAATCAAACATATATAAGTAGTGTACAACCAACTAATGAGGACTTTAACAAGTTCTCTTTGTCAAACTCTGATTTAGAGTATGAATAAGGTTAGGGTTACTCAACCACAACTTCAATCATTACACTAGAACTTGTTTATCACTACTAGCTCCTAATCTCCTTAGTCCCAGGCAATTTTACTCTCACAATCTTTCTTAGTATGTAGTTGTCTCAGACCAATCCCAACTTTCTCATAGCCAGGCCACAGACTTAAATTGACTGACTAGGAAGTTTAGACCCTAGAGGTGGACGGTTAGGACCAAACTCAGGTACTAGCCCAGACCAGACCTAACAATTGAGTGAGCTCTATAGCATATCTGTACATTTTTTGTTGTATTTACCTTGTACTACTGGTCCATTATGATTAGTCTACGTAGAGGAATAGTAGTCACTCTCTAAGAGACTACTTAGAGTAGAGATCTTCTCCATGAAGTGATAGTCTACTCTAGTATTAGGGCAGTAGTCAGTATGATAGTAGGCACCTGGCTGGATGAAGATTTTGTGCCCTAACAGACATATAAGTGAGATAGGTGAAGAACATGACGAGCCCCTCAAACACATAAAACCTTTTTTTTTACAACAACAACTCACCCCTCTAAATATACAACACACAATGTCTTTAGAGGTATACAACCAACTTATGAGTAACATGCTCAACCAAAGGTGAGCCCTCACCAAACTAAGGGCAGAACTAAAAGAAAGAGAAGAAAAGCTATGTAGACGGTGTGGAAGGTTCAGACACCTTGCCTGAGATTGCAGAAAGGAAAAAGAATAGAAGAAGAAGACAGTAGTGGGCAATAGATTTAAAGTGTTAGGAAGTAAAGTGATGTAGTGTGGAGTAAGGGAGGTGAGAAGGCAGGAAATAGAGAGAGAAGAAGTAAAGTGTTTTAGATGTGGAAAAGAGGAACACAAGAAGTGGGAGTGCCCACAAAAGAAAGAAAGAAGAAAGGAGAAAGTGGCACTACCATGAGAAGTATGGGAGAAGGTAAAGGAGCACAGTGGAGCAAGGGGGATGCTCCTTAGGGGTATGGCAATGTGTATGGAGGGGTAGACAATGTCAAGAGATGTGGTGACCTTTTTAGAGTATAAAGGATGTAACTACAAGAGAACAAAGACAGAGGAGAATCAGGAATAGGGATTCCTAGAGAAGGTGCAGTTGTGCAATATATGATGTGAAAGTTGTAAGGAGGTATGGAACTGGAAGAATAAAAAAGCAGAAAGCGGAAGAGCAGAAAGAGTGAAGTATAGTGCGTATAAAGAAAAAGATACGGTTATTTGGAAGACAAAGTAAAATGAGAAAGGAGAGATCTTCTGTCTGCCATACAGGATAGGAAAGAAAATGCCATGGTGGAATTGAAGCGGAAATATGGAATGGACAGTACCTAGGGCCCAGAAGGGGAGGACTGGAATTACTGATCTGAAGAAGGCAGAAACTGTTAATCAGAAGGCAGTGTAAAAAAAAGGGAAAGTGAGAGAAGTGAGGCAAACATTCAAGCCTCTGAGAGAAGTGTGGATGACAGTAGGTATTGAAAAGATAGATACACACAAAGAAAGGATGGTAAAAGCATTGCTTGACAGTGAAGCAACAGGGATGTTTATGAGCAAAAGTTTAGCTCAGAAGGGAGAATACAGGTTGATTAAATTGGATCAACCTTTACAAGTAAAAAATGTGGACGGCACCGGTAATAGTGGAGGTGCAATAACTTATGAGGTAGAAGTGAACATGTTCTACAAAAGACATGTAGAGAGAGTACAAATGGATGTTTGTGAATTAGGAAAGATGAATGTAATATTGGGCATGCCATGGTTAGCGGTCCATAATTCAGAAATTGACTGGGAAAGAGGAGAAGTGAGGATGACAAGATGTCCACTACTATGTGGAAAGGCAGTAAGGATTAAGGGGAAGAAAGAAACAAGAGAAGATAAAAGGAAGATCATTAGATGGGCAGTAGATGAAAAGGAAGACTGGGGAAGAAAAGAAGAAATAGAGGAGGATCATCAAAAAGTAGAGAAAATGGTGCCTAAGTGGTTCCATCAATGGTTAAAGGTGTTTGGGAAGGTAGAGTCTAAGAGAATGCTGGTTAGAAAGGTGTGGGATCATATGATAGATCTCAATGACGACTTCAAAGCAAGCAAAGCAAGAATGTACTCTCTTTTAAGAAATGAAAAGAAAAAGGTGTAAAAGTTTGTCAATGAGCACTTAAAGAAGGAATATATTAGACCTTCTAAATCACCTCAGACATCACTGGTGTTCTTTGTAGGCAAAAAGTATGGAGAAAAACACATGGTTATGGACTATTATAGGCTTAACAAGCAAACAGTGAAGAACAACTACCTATTACCATTAATTACAGATCTAATAGACAGTATGGGTAATAAGAGTGTATTCACTAAAATGGACTTACGATGAGGATATAACAATGTGAGGATAAAGGAGAGAGATGAGTAGAAGACAGCCTTCACTACACATGTGGGGTCATATGAGCCAGTAGTGATGTTTTTTGGAATGATAAATTCATCTACTATATTCCAAGGCATGATGAATGAAATTTTGTAAGACATAATCAATGAAGGAAAGATAGCGGCATTTGTGGATGATATGTTGATAGGGACAGAGACAGAGGAGAGGCATAATAAAATTGTGGAAGAAGTATTAAGGAGGTTGGAGAAAAACAATCTATACATGAAACCAGAGAAATATACTTGGAAAGTGCAAAGGGTGAATTTCCTGGGAGTAATAATAGGTTAGGGGAGGATCAAGATGAAGGAAGATAAAGTAACAGGAGTACTGAACTAGCCTATACCAAAAATGGTCAGAGACGTTAGAAAGTTCTTGGGACTAGCAAATTACTATAAGTGATTTGTAAAAGATTTCACAAGATTAGTATGACCCTTGAATAATCTAACAAGGAAAGAGGAAAAATGAAAGTGGAGTACTGAGCAGCAGAAAGCATTTGAACAGTTGAAAATAGTCTTTATGAGTAGACCTCTACTAGTTGCATCTGACTTAGACAAGAAACTTAGAGTAGAAGCGGATGCCTCTAATTTTGCAATGGAAGGAGTGTTGTCCATTAAATATAAGGATAATAAGTAGAGACTAGTGGCTTATATTTCTAAATCGTTAAACAAAACTAAATGAAACTATGAAATACATGATAAGGAGATGTTGGCCATAATATACTATTTAGAGGCTTGGAGACACTTTCTGGAAGAATCCCAAAGTAAATTCGAAGTTTGGACAGATCATAAAAATCTTGAGTACTTTATAAGCAATCAGAAGCTCAATCGTAGACAAGTAAGATGGGCACTGTACTTATCAAAATTTGACTTTGCATTAAAGCACATTTTAGGAAGCAGGATGGAAAAAGTAAATAGATTAAGTAAAAGACCGGATTGGGAGGTTAAAGTGGAAAAGAACAACAAAGAGTAGATATTAGTAAAGAAAGAGTGGTTAGAAGTGAAAAGAATAAGAGTGGCGGAAGTCATAATAGAGAGAGTAGACTTACTTGACAAAGTAAGGAAATGTAAAGCAAGAAATGATAAAGTAGTAAAGGCAGTAGAGGAGATGGAACAAGCAGGAGTAAAAATGCTAAGAGATGAAGAGTGGCATCAAGAAGATGGCTTGATGTTGAAAAAAGGAAAAGTATATGTCCCTAGAGATGAGAAATTAAGAGCAGAAGTGATCAGGCTACACCATAATACATCTGTAGGAGGATACAGAGGACAATAGAAAACAGCAAAGTTGGTGATGAGAAATTTCTGGTGACCAAAGATCACTAGAGAAGTGAAACAGTATGTGGAAGGATGTAATGACAAGCTAGTCATGGCGACCATCTTATTACACTCAACATTAGAGATAAACAAAGAGAACTCAATAGAGTCTCTTGGTAGATTGTGCTACCTACTTATATACAATTTCTATTTGTCTATGTGTATGCTTAAGTAACTACCAATCTTTCCAGAAGGTTCTATCATGTGATCTGTCATGTGATCTTATCTTATTTCCTTTTCTATATTTAGAATCCTTTATCTAGTCTATCTGAGAATAGCTCCTGTTCTTCTTATCTCTTTAGTCGTACTATTTTTGGTTTGGGCAGGCAATTTATAACAAAGGGTGTGATGTCTGTTAACACAACAAGAATCAAATGCAACCACTGGCAGGAAAATTAATGCCAAATTCAGTTCTAGAGAAAGTGTGGACTCATATTAGTGTAGACTTCATTATGAAGTTGTCTTTAGTGCAGGATTATGATTCAATCTTAGTAGTAGTAGAATTTCTAATAACGCAATAGAATTGGAGTTGCCTAGTATGTAAGGAACGGTCACCCAAGTAACTCAGGTAGGCCCAACTCTAAGTCAGGGTAGACAAAGAGAACTCGTTAGAGTTCTTGCTGGATTTGAGTACACTACTTATATTTATTCTACTTGGTCTGTACACTACTTCTCTACAGTGATCATGTGACATGTCATGTGACCTCTCATGTGACTTCCCTGATTATATAAGTCCATTCTAAAAATAGAAAAGTAAAAATAGAAAAGAAAAGAGAAAAGAAAAGTTCTTGTGTTACGATTCATGATACCATCCCCCTTTCAAGGTTCCTTGTTCCAAGGAAATTTTTCTTCTTCACAATTCATTCTCCATGTCTTTTATGTTTCCCATCTTATCTTCTTTTAACTCCTTTATTTGTAAGAACGGATTTCAACTAACTTTTGCAAATGGATTTTGTTTTCATCGTCTCCAGTTCTCTTCTAACCTTCTCTAATATTCCCATTCATACTTCTTGTCTCCCTATCCATATAACATTTTGGCCGTATACCTTCCCGGTATTTCTTGACTAAAAGTTTTTCTATCTTCTTCAATTTCTTGTCTTCTTGCTTCTTCTTCCTCTTCTCTACTATATTTTCTCTCAAATTCATCTACCGCTTCCATCGCATTCTTGAGATTTTCCTTGTTCTCCCAAGTGTCTTCTTCTGCTGTATATTCTTTCCACCATACTAAATATTTCTCTCTCCCTCTTACCCATTGCTTATTTATGATTTTCTCCACCTCCCATTCTTTTTCTCCTTCAATTACCACAAGTTGTGGCTTCTCCTTTCTTTGCCCCTCTACTTGGCTAGTATACTTCCGTACTCTACTAACATTTACTACTGGATGTATTTTAATACTGTTTGGCAATTCCAGCTCAATTGTATTTGTTGAAATAATTGCTTTGACCTTATAAGACCCGACAAATCTTTCTGTTAGCTTTTCTGTTCTTCTACCAACCATTTGATACTTGAGGTCCTTTGTGCTGAGTAGCACAAGATCTCCTACTCGATACTCCTCTGCATCTCCTCTATGTCTGTCTGCATATTTCTTCATATCCTCTTGTGCTTTAACCAGTGCCGCTTTGACTTCTCCTTGTATCTCCTGCATTCTTTTCACAAATTTATTGGCTTTCTCAAACTTTCCTTTCTTTCTAAGCTCAAATTCTATTCTAGGGTCTTGTCCATTATTTGCCTTAAAGGGCGATACCTTAGTTTCTGTGTGCATCTTATTGTTGTAAGCAAATTCTGCTGTACCTAGCCATTCTGGCCATTGCTCCTGTCAATGATCAATGAACATTCTAAGATATTGTTCTAATTTTTGGTTCATCCTTTCTGTCTGACCATTTGTTTGTGGATGGAATGCTGTCGACAACTTGCTGTCTATCTCCAACATAGTATTAAGCTCCCTCATTACTCCTGCTGCAAATTGCGGTCCTCTATCTGAAATTATGCTTTCTGGTAAGCCATGTAACTTCCAGACATTATCTCTGAATAATTGTGCCAGTCCTCCTGCTGTCGTTTTCTCTGTAGTTGGAATAAAATGTGCCATTTTTGTTAATCTATCAACAACTACTAAGATTAAGTCATATCTCTGAGCTAAAGGCAGCTTGGTGATGAAGTCTGCTGATATATGACTCCATGGCTTCTCTGGAATAGAATTTGGCATTAGTTTACCAGCAGGTGCTTGTGTCTGATTCTTATTATGTTGGCACGCATCACAGCCTTCCACATATTGCTTTACTTCTCGACTCACTCCTGGCCACTAGAAATTTCTAGTCACCAACTCTGTTGTCTTCCACTGCCCTCCATGTCCTCCTACAGGTGTATCATGGTGTAGCCTGATTATTTTTGCTCTCAGCAATTCATCCTTAGATATATATACCTTTCCCTCCTTGAGTATTAATCCTTCATGTTCTCTCCATTCTTCATCTCTTAACATTTTGACTCCTGCTTTCTTCATCTCTTCCACTGCTTTGACGACTTCATCATCTTTTGCCTCACTTCTGCTTATTTTGTCCAAAATGTCCACCCCTTCAATCACTACTTCTGATCCTTCTGTTGCTCTCACTTCTAACCATTCTCTTTTTACCAGTGTCTGCTCCTCATTGTCTTTCTCTACTCCTACCTCCCAATCTGGTCTCCTACTTAGTCTATCTGCCTTCCCCATTTTTCCTCCTAGCACATGTTTTAAGATAAAGTCAAATCTAGATAAATAGAGTACCCATCTTGCTTGTTGTCTATTTAACTTTTGGTTACTCATGAAGTATTCTAGATTTTTATGATCCGACCAAATCTCAAACCTTTCCTTTGTGCCCTCTAGAAAGTGCCTCCAGGCTTCCAAACACCTTATCACTGCTAATATTTCCTTGTCATGTATTTCATAGTTGCGTTCCATTTCATTTAATGACTTAGAAATATAAGCAACTGGTCGCTATTTGCCATCCTCACATTTAATGGAGAGCACCCCTCCAGTAGCAAAGTTAGAAGCATCTGCTTCCACTCTGAACTCCTTGTCTAAGTCTGGTGCTACTAGTAAAGGTCTTGTGGTAAATATCT